>ENA-UOOK01002103-UOOK01002103.1-fermentation-metagenome-genome-assembly--contig:-NODE-2103-length-25110-cov-5.292836_pt1 | contig 25110 bp, 22 predicted proteins | sample MGYA00245777_ERZ724023 | MGnify/ENA primary metagenome ERZ724023 (study PRJEB28704, sample SAMN03018312) | fermentation metagenome | biome: anthropogenic terrestrial biome; feature: soil; material... | reverse complement strand
GAATGGAAAATATTCCGGCAAAAGAAGTTGCCAGAGAATTGAATACGACGCCTCAGACAGTTCACAATGCTTTTTCGAAGTTGTTAAATACTGTCCGGGAGCGTTTAAAGAAACATTATCCGGAAATTCAATCAAACGAAAAAAAACTATTAACCATGATAGTATCCGTTGTAATTTATTTCTTCGGATAAATTATCCAGTGTATTCTTTTGGGTCATCGATACCATCCAGCCCTTTTACTGCCCCCTCAATCTTTTGTATACACGAAGTGCAGGTCAATGTCTCTAACTGAATTGTTGCTGAATTTTTCATTTTCGTTTCCTGTCTTTATTGTTTTTATAAATTAAAAATTATTTCTTGTGTGACTTTCGTGGCCGGTAACCAAGCAGTCTCATGCCGTTCAGAATAACAACCAGTATACTCAACTCGTGCACCAACATGCCAACCGGCATATTCATCCATTCGCTGAACAACAGACCGCCCAGTAATACGAACACGACACCCACCGCTATCGCAATATTTTGTCTTATATTGAATGATATGGCTTTCGTCAATCCCAGTGCATAAGGTAGACGGCTGAAGTCGGAGTTTACCAGCACCAGATCCGATGTCTCAATGGCCACGTCTGTGCCGTTACCCATGGCGATTTCCACGTCTGGCAGTGCAAGCGAGGGCAATCAGGATGGCACTGATCAGCGTGATCTGATTTTTATTTTTTAAAACAGTTTGTTGCATAGCTCCTATAGTATCTTGATTTGTAGAACAAAGATATACACAACAAAACGGGAGAACTGTCACCCTGGCGACAGTCCCCTTATTTTCAGGCAGTTTAACTTTTAAAGCCGGTTAATGTATATGGTTAAGATTAAAATAATTGAAGACAGCCGGTTCGTTCGTTCTCCCCCTGTGGATCAAACCCGGACGGGCAACCCTGTCCCAACGTACCAGAAAGGAACCATCGAGAGGAGTGTCATTCACCCGATACCAGCTTTTGCCATCAGGACTATGAAAAAAAGTAAGCATACAGCCATTACTTACCTTAATTTTTAAAAAGGGATGTGTACTCTCCGTCTCAGAGCGGGACAGGGTGGTTTCCCTGCCGTCCTTCACTCTCTTCACAATCAGTTCATTATGCTGTACCCCTATGACAACCATATTCCGATCGTCGCCATACATGGTCAGTCCTTTCAGGCTGCCATTTGTGTTTCCGACTTGTGTTTCATAGCTGTAGCTGGTCGTCTGCGGGCGCAGGCAAAGCACTGTCCCCTGTTTGGTACCTGCAGATGGCACACCGGTCAATATAAGACTGCCATTTCCCGGTGTCACATCAATGGAAGAATATGGATAATTCCAGGTCCAGTCCACCTTGAGTGATTTTCCGGAAAAGTCATCATTAAAATCTGCCAAGGCCAACTGCGCAGTCCCTGTAAACGGGACCGGTTGTCTGATTGTGGCGTGTTTGCCGGACTTGAATGCCAACCATTCGTCATCGGTATCAATCAGTTCATGCAGGATAGGTTGTCGTCCCAGATAGAAAGCATCCCCTGACTGATAACCGTGGCTCAAGTAGAACATCCGTCCGTCGGGTGTCTCTACTGCCGTGCCGTGTCCGCAGGAAAGAAAATCGCCATTGCCACCCGAGAGGATCGGGTTTCCGGCATATTTCTCATAAGGTCCACGGAAGTTTTGTGAACGTGCCACACGCACATCGTAGTCACTGGATGGACCGCAACAGCTCTTTGCCGAATAAATAACGTAATAATAATCCCCCTGCTTAAAATGATACTGTCCTTCCAGGCCGATCCGCTCGTCGTCTTTTAACAAAGTGAATGGTTCCCCTATGAGTTGCAATCCATCATCCGACAACCTGCTGCCCAGCAGTTCGATGGGCCGCCGGTCCAGTCCGTATGCTTTCCAGGTCAGGTAAAGCTGTCCCGCATCGTCGAAGACAAAGGCATCAATCGCTTCCGTTCCCAGCTCAACGAGGGGACCATGATCGGTAAATTTCAGTGAGGTACCCTCAGCTGTGGCCACACCGATATAGGATGTGTTGTCGGATTTTCTGCGGGCAGTATAATAGCAGAACATGGTTCCATGATGATAAAATAACTCGGGTGCCCAAAAGGAATGAGAAGTCCATGAAGGTTTTTCGTCGAAAACGTGACCTGCCTGCTTCCAGTTAATCAGGTCAGAGGAAGTAAATATGGGATAAAATGGAGCCCACTCTGACGACGTGCCCGTTGCATAATAGGTATCTCCCACTTTGATGACAGAAGGATCGGCCATATCTCCTTTAATCACAGGATTCTCAAAAAAAGCACTTCCCTGCGCGGCAATATCAAACAGGACAAAAACAGACACAACAAGGAGGCAGAATTTTCTCATAATACAGCATTACATTATTTAGTTACAAAGCTAACAAAAATAGGTTGAACAAAGATGTGATGTCTACCATAAAAAAAAGCCACCCCTGAGGATGGCTCTTGTAGTATGTAGCAGAAAGATTGTTATCTGATTTTCTTGTAACCATACACGGCACGATCGCCCAGTTCTTCCTCGATGCGGAGCAACTGGTTGTACTTGGCCATACGGTCTGAACGACTCAACGAGCCGGTCTTGATCTGTCCTGCATTGGTAGCCACCGAGATGTCGGCAATGGTAGCATCTTCTGTTTCACCGGAGCGGTGCGAAGTTACACTGGTATATCCGTGACGGTGTGCCATTTCAATGGCGTTCAGTGTCTCGGTCAGCGTTCCAATCTGGTTCACCTTGATCAGGATAGAGTTGGCGCAACCCAGTTTGATTCCTTTTTCGAGGAACTCTACATTGGTCACGAACAGGTCGTCGCCCACCAGCTGGCATTTATCACCAATCTTGTCGGTAAGCAGTTTCCAGCCATCCCAGTCGTTTTCGCTCATACCATCCTCAATGGAGTCAATCGGATATTTAGAAATCAGTTCAGCAAGATAGTCGGCCTGTTCTGCTGAATTGCGCTTTTTACCTGTGGCGCCTTCAAATTTGGAGTAATCATATACGCCATCTTTATAAAATTCAGAAGCGGCACAGTCGAGACCGATCATTACATCTTTTCCCGGTTCGTATCCTGCATTCTTTACAGCAGTGAGAATCGATTCAAGGGCTTCTTCCGTTCCACCTGCAAGGTTGGGGGCAAAACCGCCTTCATCGCCTACAGCAGTACTCAGGCCCTTGTCATGTAATACTTTCTTCAGGGCGTGAAATACTTCAGCACCCATGCGGAGCCCCTCCTTGAAAGAGTTGGCGCCTACAGGGCGAATCATAAATTCCTGAAATGCGATGGGTGCATCGGAGTGTGAACCGCCATTGATGATGTTCATCATGGGTACAGGCAACACATAGGTGTTGGTACCTCCGATATATCTGTAGAGAGGCAGTCCGAGGTAGTTGGCAGCAGCCTTAGCCACGGCAAGTGAAACACCCAGCAAGGCATTGGCACCGAGGTTCGATTTGGTTTTGGTACCATCCAGCTCCAATAGTTTCGCATCAATCTGTGTTTGTTCAAGCACATTTGTACCAATTAAAGCGGGGGCAATTACATCGTTTATATTAGCCACAGCCTTTAACACACCTTTACCAAGATAACGACCTTTATCACCGTCGCGAAGCTCCAAAGCTTCATTTTCACCGGTAGAAGCGCCTGAGGGAACAGCTGCACGGCCGAAAGCGCCCGATTCTGTAACGACATCTACTTCCACGGTGGGATTTCCTCTGGAATCCAATACTTCCCGTCCTAAAATACTTACAATTCTCATATTGTTGAATTTATAATGAAATGAATTTAATCTGTAATCACCTAAACAGTAACCTGATACCCTAATACGAATCCTTTCGGAATTCTCATACAAAGATACATATTTTTTGCTAAACGGTCTCTTTGAAAAAGAGAAAGTTGGCTTAATTATGAATATGCATGTAAGATTTGTATCGCTTATACACCTCCGCCATTCACAGTGGCAATGAGGGTGCTCAAATTGGAGGTAAGCAGTTTTACCGAGATGGCCATCAGAATAACTCCGAAGAATTTACGCAGGATGTAGGCACCGCTTTCGCCCAGTATCTTCTTCACTCCATCCAGATATCGAAGTACCAGGTATACAATGAGAAGGTTCAGTACCACGGCGGTGATGATATTTAATGTATGATATTCCGCCCGCATGGAGAGCAACGTGGTAAAGCTTCCCGGTCCGGCAATCAGCGGAAAGACCACGGGAAAAAGTGTGGATGAATTGTCAGGGTTGGTGCTGTCATTCTTAAATATCTCCACCCCAAAGATCATTTCAATGGAAAGTATGAGCAACACCACAGCTCCGGCGACGGCGAAAGCGGAAATATCGAGTTGAAACAGTTTAAGTATCCATTCTCCAATAAAGAGGAAGCCTATCAGGATTATGAGTGAGTAGAATGCCGCCTTCTCAGGATGGATTGTTTTATTCTGGCTTTTCAGGTTCAAAAAAATAGGAACTGATCCGGTTACGTCAATGATGGCAAACAGGACCAGAAAAGCACTTACAATTTCCACAACGTTCAATGTCCACATAACGGAGCAATTTAGAATAATGACACTATTTACTTTCTTTTTGAATACAAAAATAGGAAATCAAAGCGTTATTGCCAAATCGGAAGTTAATATCTGTCAGACAATACGCTTATTTTCACCAATGGGAAAGGATCGGGATGTACAAAATTCAGGAATTTGACTATTCTGAAAGCAGAGAAGTGATGAAAAAAACGTTTCACAAATGTTGCCACGGAGGCACTATTGTTGTTGCAATCGGCTACATCATCCAGGAATTTCACTTCATACAGAAAGCATTGCAGTGCGGGATGCAGATCTGCGATTATCGCTCCTGCCTGTTTGGTATCTTTCCTGAAAAATGCATCTTTCCGGTCGAACAATTGCTTTAATATTTCAAAAGCATCCGGAGAATAAACCCTCAGTTCATCGTCAGGTTCGCTCATTATCTTTTCCAGTGCAGGTCCCGTACCAAAGGGAACACGGTCGGAATAACGGGCAAGGGGATATACACACACCTCGTTGAGCTCCTCTATCCTCCCCAGAGAGAAGACTTTCTGCAGGAAATAAAAATCTTCACCCCCCTGCTGGCGCCCCATACCGCCTACCCTTACATAGGCGTCGGCCGACACGGCAAAAGCTGAACCAATAGTATGGAAGTAACATGGAAATCCTGTATAGCGCAGCATCGCGCGATAATAATGAAGATAACCCTCATATTGCCGCACCGCCCCTTCAAGTATCGGATTGTTTTCTTCTACACGATGATGGAAATGATGTACAGTGGCATTCAGCCGGTCATTGGCAGTGAAAGCTGCACTTATGACAGTAAAAAAATTTGCGGATACAGTACAATCGGCATCCAGAGATATAATCACCCCACCTGCCTTGTCATGCAGGAAAAAATGTTCCACGGCCAGGTCCATTCCTATTTTCCGGGCCAGCCCCACTCCCGCATGTTTTCGTGGTAATCCCTCAAACAACAACGGTAGGAAGTGGCGTTCATGGGTGTTATTTATTGCCGCGAACTCTTTGGCCTGCGTGAATGAGATCCGATTTTGCCTGATGCCTTCTTCGGTGGAACGCTCACCCGAGTTGAATACAACCACCACTGCAATCTTTCCTTCTGGCTGAATCGCCGTCAACAGACTATGTAATGTGGTGAACAGGTCCGGTTCATTGTAGCAGGGTATCACCACCACCATATCAGCCTCAAAATCAATCGGAAGACTGGCAATCCTGTATTCCGGCTTTTGCCTTCCAATGTATGTATCCCAGTTATGCCGGTTCATGTGCAGGGAGTGTTTAATAAATAAATGATACTGACCTAAACCGAATAAGGGCCCTTTTTTCAAAGAACCCTTTATTGTAAGTCGAAAAATAGCAAACCTCTATTTTTGCGTGGCAACAGTTGCGGTCGCAGGTCCATATTTGCCATTAAGATACTCAACCACCTCGGCCGTGATGTCATATTTATCGTCGGCATAAAGCACAGTGCTTGTCGTCCGGTTACTAAAGATGATCTCATAATGCCTGTTGGCGTTGAATTCTTTCATTCTGGCTTTGATGGTGTCCTCCATTTGCAGGTTCAGTTTCTCCTGCTCCAGCATAAACTCCTGTGTCAGCCGATCGGCCAGTTGCTGGTACTCCTGGTTCATCTTCACAATGCGTTCCTGCTCCTGCTGCGCTCTTTCCTGACTCAAAAAGGCATTGTTACGCAGTTTACGATCAAATTCCTGTGCGGCTGAATTGATCTGATTCTGTCTTTGATTCAATGTTGCCCGTGTACTTTCTTCTTTTCTCAACAATGATTCATTAAGGTCTTTCGCGAAATTATAATTAATCAGCAGGGAATCCACATTTACATAGGCAATGGGCAATGTAATGGAAGAGTCGTTCAATAACACGGAAAGATCTTTTCCGGCTGATCCGTTCACGGAAGATTTAGAGGTAAAATGCAGGATGTAAAGAATAATTAACGCGACCGCCAGCACTCCGCTGACGACGTAAGGAGTAGAATTCTTCATTTTTAAGAGATTTATAAATTTTCTGATTTCAATATTTTCTCAATGGGGCTCTCTCTTCGGCTCATTTCCGCATCCTGTGATGTGGCACAATGGATACCTTTGTCCTGCATAGCCTTGCTGTCACCGATATGCAAACTGGGGAAGCTGCCTTTCTTAGTGAAAAAGACCTGCACGCCCATTAATAAAATGGCGATAAACAAAATAATGATACCCGGGATCAGTATATTTAACATAATGCTCGTTTTAACATTGCAAAGATAGTAGAATTAGCCAATTAAACCACATCATTTCACATTAAAGATGCTAAATTTTTTTGCTGATACGCTTTATTTCATGTATTTTTATCGATCCAAATCCATCAAAACAGAAAATATGACAATCAAAGATTTACAACCTTCCGCAATATGGGGATACTTCCACGACATTACACAAATTCCACGTCCTTCAAAGAAGGAGCAGCGGATACTCGCCTGGCTGCTCGATTTTGCCAGGGAGCATAATCTGGAAGCGAAGCAGGACAAAGCCGGCAACATCCTCATCACCAAGCCGGCCACCGAAGGGAAAGAACATGTTCCTACCATAATTCTACAGTCTCATGTGGATATGGTCTGCGAAAAGAATTCTGATGTGACACATGATTTCGACAACGACCCTATTGAAACTATTATCGACGGCGATTGGGTAAAAGCGAACGGAACAACACTGGGCGCCGACAATGGCATTGGTGTTGCAGCACAACTTGCAGTGCTGGCTGCCGACGATATCGCGCACGGGAAAATCGAGGCGCTCTTTACTGTAGATGAAGAGACCGGACTTACCGGAGCCAATGCGCTCGGGAAAGAGTTTCTTACAGGTAATATACTCATCAACCTCGACACCGAGGAAGAGGGAGAAATATACATTGGATGTGCCGGTGGAAAAGGGACCAGAGCCTATTTCAGATACAAGGAGAAAGATGCACCAAAGAAATATTTCTGGTTCCGCATCACAGCGAAAGGCCTCCGTGGCGGCCATTCAGGAAGTGACATAGACAAGGGGCTTGGCAATGCCAACAAGATTCTCACCCGTTTCCTCCACTCTCTCACCCGGAAGAAATATGGCATGATCCTGTCAGAGATTGCCGGCGGAAACCTGCACAATGCCATCCCCCGCGAAGCCTATGCCATTATAGGTGTAAAGGAAAAATACAAGGAAGAGGTCAGAGTGAAGTTGAATCTGTTTCTGTCGAAAGTGCAGGAAGAATACAAGCATACGGAGCCCAATCTCGATATTCAGCTGGAGTCGGTGCAAATCCCGTCGAAGGTGATTAACAAACGTGTCACCGAAAGGCTTATTCTTGCGTTATATGCTTGCCCCCACGGGGTTATTGGCATGAGTCACGACATTGAGGGATTGGTCGAGACCTCCACAAACCTGGCATCGGTGAAGATGATTCACAATAATCAGATAGAAGTAGGCACCAGCCAGCGCAGCTCGGTAGAGTCACAAAAAGAGTATGTCGTGAATATGGTTTCATCGGTCTTTGACCTTGCTGGAGCTAAAGTTCTGCACAGCGAAGGTTATCCCGGCTGGAAGCCAAATACCGAATCCGCGATTCTTAAGCTCGCCGTACAGGAGTACCAATCGCTCTACAACAAGGAGGCAAAGGTGAAAGCGATTCATGCCGGTCTGGAATGCGGACTGTTTCTTGAAAAATATCCCAACCTCGACATGATCTCCATCGGACCCGACATGACAGATGTACATTCGCCTGATGAGAGGATAAAGATATCTTCGGTAGCAAAATTCTGGGATTATCTGGTAAGAATACTGGAATCAATAGAATAATAAGGAGTTGTATGACGCGGCGCATTGCAATATTGTTATTCCTGCTGACAACATGCAGTGCGATCTTCCCAAGAGAACGTTTCAGGGTGATGTTCTATAATGTGGAAAATCTTTTCGACACAAAAGATGATTCACTGAAGAACGACGATCAGTTCCTGCCGGATGGTTTTATGCGGTGGACACCCTGGAAATATTGGGAAAAGCTGCGTAACATTGCCCGGGTAATTACGGCCACAGGAGGTATGGTGTCGCCCGCACTGGTGGGGTTATGCGAGGTGGAAAACGACAGTGTCATCTTCGATCTCGCCAAACGCTCACCCTTGCGGGTGCAGGAATATGCCTATATCGTTTCCGATTCGCCCGACGAACGCGGCATTGATGTGGCACTGCTCTACCAACGTCATCAATTCAGGCTGCTTGAGAACAGGGAATATGAGATACGGTTCGACAGGCAAGCCCGCCGTACCACGCGAAACATTCTTCATGCCGTGGGAAATCTTGTCAACGGCGACACGCTCGACGTGTTTGTATGTCATTTTCCCTCGCGAAGCGAGGGTGTTCGCGAAACGGAGCCGCTACGGATTGCGGCTGCAGCACTCTTGCGGGAGAAGACAGATAGTCTTTTCCGGACACGAAAAGAAGCCCGTATCCTCATCATGGGTGATTTCAATGATCATCCCAACGACAAAAGCCTCGCCCGCACGCTACAGGCAGGACGACTGACGGAGCAACCAAACAAAGAAGAGCTGTACAACCTGTTTTATCACCGCCTGAAGGAGCGTGATTTCGGAAGCTACAAGTACCGGGGACGCTGGGAGGTGCTTGACCAGTTTATTGTGAGTGGTAATATGCTGATGGGTAGGGGTTCCGTTTCTGTCGATGGCAACAACGCGCATATTTTCCGGCCAGACTTCCTCCTCGAAGAAGACACCCGTTACTATGGAAAAAAGCCATTCAGGACAAATCTCGGCCCACGCTATATGGGCGGATTCAGTGATCATCTTCCCATATACATGGACTTGCATATAAAGCATTAGCGAACTTTATATTAAAATATTTGGGCACTTCCATAAAATAATCCTACATTTGCAGCTCATATTACACGAAAGAGTATAAACATTAAAACAAATAAAACCTATGAATCCACTTCTCATTAATCTAAATGGTTGGGAAATACCTATCATTGTACTGGTCATATTAATTCTTTTCGGAGGCAGAAAGATACCCGAATTCATGAAAGGACTCGGAAAAGGCATCAACAGCTTCAAGAAAGGGCTGAATGATATTGAAGAAGACATCAAGGCTGGCCCTACCGAACACAATTCAAACTCAAACGGCGACAAGTAAAGAGGTACTTCAAAATACGCATTCCTCACTGAATAACGTACATATTCCCGATTACAACCTGAAAAAATCAGGTTGCAATCGTGAATTAATCTATAGCACAAGACATACATGGCAGAGAAAGAAATGTCCTTTTGGGATCATCTGGAAGAATTCCGATGGACGCTGATTCGTATTATCATTGCTGTGATTGTTTTCTCGATTGTGGGATTCATCCTGATTCCCCACATCTTTGATACCATTATCCTTGCACCCCGCACATCCGACTTTGTCACTTACAGGTTTCTAGACAAGGCAAGTCGTTTTATTCCATTCCTGCCCGATTTCTCAGCCGAGTCATTTAATGTAAATATCCTTAACATTAACATGACCACGCAATTTATGACCTACATCTCTACCTCGCTTGCATTCGGCGTACTCTGCACCATCCCTTACATATTATACGAGATATGGAAATTTGTGAGTCCCGCACTTTACGCCAACGAGGCAAAAGGAATAAAGAGAGCTTTTGGTTTTGGGGGTGTGATGTTTGTTATCGGATGTATGGTGGGTTATTTTGTGGTTTTTCCATTGATCTTCCGTTTTCTGATCACGTTTGAGTTAAGTGATTCCATCGAAAACATGATCTCCCTCGACTCGTATATGAGTAACTTTTATACCCTTATCCTGGTTATGGGGCTTGTTTTCGAGATACCCCTTGTATTTTGGCTATTATCCATTCTCGGGTTGGTATACCGTCCCTTCTTCCGCAAATACAGGCGTCATGCCGTCGTGGGTTCGCTGGTGCTGGCTGCCCTGATCACCCCTTCGGGCGATCCTTTCTCACTCTTTGTCGTCACACTGCCTCTCTATGCTTTGTGGGAAATCAGTGCCTTTATAGTGAAGAAAGAACCGCCTGCCATAGAAGAGGAAGACGATGAAAATCTGCCGGCCGTTTTTGAATAAACAGCGTCTTACTTTGCTGCAATCACTTCAATTTCCACCAATGCATTTTTTGGCAGAGCCTTTACTGCAAATGCCGAACGCGCAGGGAATATACCGCTGAACTGAGTGGCATACACATCATTCATACCCTCAAAGAGGGTCATATCATTCAGATATACCGTTGTTTTTACGATATTCGTCACATTGACTCCTGCAGCAGACAACACCGCCTTGATATTCATGAATATCTGGGCAGTCTGCTCTTTGATACCGCCCGGAACGAGATAACCTGTGACAGGATCAATGGGTAGCATGCCCGATAAAAAAAGCATGCCGTTTGCTTCTATGGCCTGACTATATGGGCCGATGGCCGCAGGCGCGTTGTTCGTGATAATAACTTTTTTGTCCATAATGATAAATAATTAGTAAAAATAATAGCTATCAGCTACTCGCTGTAAGGCTTCTCTGGCGGATCACCTCATAAATAAGAACACCAGCAGCAACAGATACGTTGAGGGACTGAATACTTCCGAACTGCGGAATCCTGACCAGCTCGTCGCTCGCACGTAAGTGATCGGCAGCGACCCCGGTATCTTCCGCTCCCATGACAATGGCTGTGGGTACAGAATAATCGGAATCGGTATAAAAGCGGGCTGCTTTTTCTGTGGCCGCCACCACTTTAACACCGCTATTTTTTAGAAATACAATGGCTTCCCTCAGGTTTTGCTCCCGACAGACAGGGATTGTATGCAAAGCGCCAGCCGATGTTTTGATGGCGTCGGCATTCACCGTCACGCTGCCTTTTGCCGGAATGACGATGGCATGCACGCCGGCCACCTCACAGGTACGTGCAATAGCACCAAAATTACGTACATCGGTCACCCCGTCTAACACAACGATGAAAGGATTCTTCCCTTCTTCATATAACGCAGGAAGGATGTCTTCCAGTTTCTGATAGGTCACGGCAGATGTGAATGCGATCACCCCCTGGTGGTTCTTCCGTGTAATACGGTCGATACGCTCGAGGGGCACCCGCTGTAAGGGTATCTCGTAAGTGCGAAGCAGCTGCTGCAGTTCCATAAACAGATCTCCCGACAGTTCACGCTTGACCAATACCTTATCAATATCCTTCCCGGCTTCCACCGCTTCCATCACGGCACGGATGCCGAAAATCATCTCTTTCTCTTTCATTTATGTTATTCTTTATGTTTACAATACGATGCCTCCCTCTCCCAGCATTACACGTGCGTTTTCGACAGCCTGCACGGAAACTTCAGCCCCGCTGAGCATGCGTGCTATTTCGGCTACCCTTTCTTTGGCCGCAAGCTGCCGTAGTTGGGTGGAGACGGTGTCTGCAGTATCTTCCTTGTAAACTACGAAATGGGAATGGCCTTTCGAAGCGATCTGAGGCAGATGGGTGATGGCTATCACCTGCATCTGTTTGCTCATTTCTTCCATTATTGCCCCCACTTTGTCGGCCACCTCACCCGAAGTACCGGTATCAATCTCATCGAAAATGATGGTAGGCAGGGCGGTGGCACCGGCGATCATAGATTTGAGACAAAGCATCAGCCGCGATATTTCACCTCCCGACGCGATCTGCGACACCGGCTGCAGCTCTCTGTTTCTGTTGGCAGAAAAGAGAAATTCCACCTGATCGGCGCCAGTTGCGTCAAGGTGACTTTTGGGGGTAAAAGCACACCTGAACCGGGTGTGTGGCATTTTCAGGAAAGCAAGTTTTTCCATGAGCTGTTGTTCTATGGCAGGTGTGGCTGCTTCTCTTTTCCGGGTCAGCAGCCGTGCTTTCTCGTACATCACAGCACGTTTCGCCGCCACCTCCTTCTCCAGGGAGGCCAGGCGTTCATCGAGTGAATCTATATGCTGAAGCCGTACTTCCATCTCATCACGCAATAGGATCAGCTGATCTACGGTAGTCACAGCATGTTTCTTCTGCAGGTCATAGATCACACTGAGCCGCTCTTCCAGCTGCTGTTGCCGATCTGGATCGAAGTCGATATTCTCAAAAATATGGGATGTCTCTCCGGCTACATCCTTCAGGTCGATGTAAGCCGATTCCACCCGCACAGCCAGCTCTGCCACCCTGGGGTAGACCTGCTGCAGCTGCTGCAGGGTATCTCTTACGGAACGCAGCGAAGACAACACGCTATGCTCATCAGCAGACAGTAGTCCCGACACGGTGAAAAGCCCCGACTTGATCTCCTCCGAATGGGTGACAGCCTCCAACTCACTTTCTAACTTTTCCTGTTCGCCGGGTTGTAAAGCGGCTTCCGATAATGCCGTATACTGAAAACGGAGATAGTCCTCCTCCTCCTTATTCTTTCGTGCCTGCAGATGCAACTCTTTCAACATCTGCTCCACGGAGCGATGGGCTGCATAGGCTGCCACATATTCCTGCCTTTCATTTCCGCTATCTGCGAGCAGGTCCACCACATTCAGCTGAAACTGGTTGTCGCTCAGGGCGAGGTTTTGATGCTGCGAATGAATATCTATAAGCCTGTCGCCAAATCCTTTCAGGTCGGCAAGGTAGACCGGTGAGTCATTGACAAAGGCACGTGACTTCCCGTTGGACCATATTTCGCGGCGCAGGATACATTCATCGCCGTCGTAGACCCAATCGAGTTCATCGAAGAGAGACTGCATCTGATAGGCAGATATATCGAAAACACCTTCAATCACGCATCTCGACTCTCCTTGCTTGATATGGCGCGCGTCGGCACGTTGCCCAAGAATCAAAGACAGGGCACCCAGTATAATGGATTTCCCCGCACCGGTCTCGCCGGTGATCACAGAAAAGCCGCTGTCGAAGACGATCTGTAACGCATCGATCAGTGCATAATTTTGGATGGATAGTGATTTTAACATATTTATTTTATCTCAGCTTTTCAAGCACAGCATTCCGTGTAGGATAAATCTCACGCAGTGTCTGATAAGCTTTTTGTTTTTCCGTTGCCGCGGCATTTGAAAGCTGTAGCGTCAGTTCATCAAGTTTCGCATCTCCAAAAAGGGGGATCAATACGGAATGGGGTTGCTCATCGTACAGTTGCGCGAGAGCGGCCACTACAAAGATACCGTTTTCCACTCCCCCGACAGCAGAGGCAGACAATTGATCAACCTCCCGGGCGTGGTACTGAAACCACATTTTCCGAAACACCTCTCCGGAACCTTCATTGAAGGCGGTTGCCATGACAGAGCGACTCCTGCTGTTTCTATCCCTCTCCCAGCCTTTCCAGCCGTAAGGTTGTACGGCAACAGCAATCTGCTCCATTGCGCGGAAGAAAGGTGTGCCACCCAGCGGAGTTTCGCTGTCAGCATCCAGTCCGAGGATCAGGTACACATAATAGGCAACCGTAGCCGTGAGATTATCCCGCACAGCATGGAGATCGAACAACAAGGGCTGGTAAGCAGTGTAATCAAATTCGAACTGCTTATCGCGCATGTTGAGCATCGGCATCATCCTGGAGGAACTGCCGGCCTGTTTGCGTGACTGCACATAGAGCTCGCCCCTAAAAGTGCCCGCTGACAACGCATCTGTAATCAGCAGGGTAAAGGTGCAATCAATTTTTTCATTCGGTCTCACGGAAAAATCATTCCACCGGCGTCCGTTAATGAAGTTATACAGTGCCTCTTCGAGTGAGGCGATAAGCTGACCGTGGGTACCCTCGATAGCCTGGCCGTGTACTTTTACCGTGGCGTGAAGCTCCTGCGCCGACAGGGAAAAAACACCTGTCGCGGCCATTATCCAAACAAACAAGCATTTCAATATCATTCCCATTTCATACTCAACAGCCCTTGTTTCCGGCTTTGTAACCGGCAGCTTTTACGAACAAAAATACACATTATTTTGGATAATCTGTTTTCAGGGAGTGAAGAATGTCGGTTCGGGAATGCGAAACTCTGTCCTGCGATTAATCTGATCGGCAATGGCCTGTTGCGAAGGAGTGAGTTTCTCAATGTAAGCCTCCGTGAGCCGGTCTCCCTCCTTCAGGAAATCGTGTTGGGTAGCAATACTTTTGCTCACCTGCTTTGGTTCCGTCTCCCCATGTCCCACCGCCAGGAGCCTGTTTGCATCGATGCCGCTCGTCCTCAGATAATCCAGCACTGCCTGTGCCCTCCTGGCAGAGAGATCACGATTATATGCCTCGTCACCATGGCGGTCGGTATGGGCCGTGAGTTCAATGGATATCTCGGGATGCTCCCGAAGGATTGCAGCAAGTTTATCGAGTTCCTTCTTCGACTCTGGACGAAGCGTGGCACGATCATAATCATAGAAAATATGTTCCAGAAGGACCGGCTCATCGTAAGGGACCATCTCAAAATCAACATAGTAAAGGGTGTCTTTTTCTTCCGACGTAGTTCGAAGAGACTGCTCCTGCCTGAGAAAACCATCGGCGACGGCTGTCAACCGATACGTTACATCCCGGGCTGCCTTGAACTGATATTCACCCTGCCGGTTCGTAATTAAGGGTCGCAGCGAACCGTCACTTCCTGCCACATTGACTTCGACCCCGGGGAGAAACTCATCCTCATGGTCCACGACAAAGCCAGACACCATGATCACCGTCCCGGGATATACAAACGAGTATATATGATCGTATCCACGTACGTCGTCCCTGTTGGAACTGAAAAATCCTTCCTCGGCATCCTCCATGAATGTGATGCCAAAGTCATCGGCCGTGGAATTGAGGGGTCGCGGCAGGGAGGAAACCAGCCAATCATCATCCTCTTTTGTTTTTTTTGCCACAAACAAATCCAGTCCGCCCCTCCCGGGATGCCCGTCGGAGGAAAAGTAAAGAGTAGAATCGGTGCGCATATAGGGAAACATTTCATCTCCGGCACTGTTGACCGTGACGCCAAGGTTGCAGGGGGCTCCAATAACATGACCGGACATGATAGCTACCCGCCAGATATCTTTGCCGCCCTGTCCACCGGGCATATCTGAAACAAAATAGAGATACCGTCCCGATGGGGAGAGGGCAGGATGAGCAAAAAGCGACAGCGTGTCACCTTTCACGATCTGAAGGCGGCGACCGGCACTCCATGCTCCGTTTACCCGTTTCGAATAATAAATGGAGGTGCCTCCCGACCCATTGGAAACGGTGCCACTGAAAGTATAGTACATCCATTCCCCGTCGCGGGTGATGGAAGGTGTACCCTCATCAAACCCGGTATTGATTTCATCCGGAAGACGCTTCGGCTTCTTCCATGCACCGCTCACATCTTTTTCGGAGACGAACAGATCGTTGTACTTCATGCCCGTCACCGGACTTTTTGTCTCTCCGGTGGCTTCATCTCTCGATGAAGTGAAGTAGAGCACATTGTCACGGCGCGCCAGCATGGGACTAAATTCACTCCGTGCGGAATTGAAGAGCTCCATCCGTTGCACCACATAACGCGAAAGTTGCTCCTGCCGGGCCAGCACAATACCCTGAATGCCATTCACTGCCAGAGGATGATCGGGCTGCAGCAGCAGGAAATCGCGGTAAGCATCCAGGGCCTGAGGATACTTCCCCTCCCGGTGAAGCATCCGGGCATAAGAAAGATACATCATCGTGTCGGGATAACCATAGCGTATGGCATTACCATAAGCCACCATGGCACGTGCCGACTGGTTGAGCGCACGATAATTTTCCGCCATTTCAAAAGAGATTACGCCACGCAGTGCCGACTCGTCACGGGAGGTATGCCGGTACAACTTCCAATAGGTTTCACCTGCCGCGTGATACGCACCTGCCAGGTAGTACGACCTTGCATCGCTCAGTTTTACCTGATCGCAGGAAACCGGGAACAATGTAAATGCCAACAGGAAATATACGATAGGTGATCTCAAAAAAAATCCGTTTATATGATAAACGGATTTCGACATAAATTATTGCACTTGCAGCATCACGACTGATGTTCAGGCCGCAGCAGATCGTTCACCGTCTTCACCGGATTAAACGTACTGATGGGCACATCCACGAAGATCGTGTTCCAGTCGCTCATGGCTCCGTTCCACAATCCCGGAAGTTCCAGGGCTTTGAGTTCCCTTCCGTTTTTCGACTTGTGGGAGATGAATCCGGTATCGGGATCGACAAACTTCGTCAGGTCAAACTTGTTATCCTGAAAACACTTTACACCGCAGACCACATCGACCGGATTAAAATGCGATCCATTTTTGAAGGCATCCATCGCCTTGGCATCATGCTTATTGATCTGCGAACTCTCCAGTATCTGGGGCGATGTTGTTCCGTCGGGATTGATCGCAATGAAGGGACCGCCGCCCGGCTCACCCTGGTTCTTCACCATGCCACAAACCCGGAAAGGACGGTCGAGCTTTCTTTTCAGGTATTCTTTGAGTGCATCATCGGTATCAAATGTTCCCGGATGGTTTATACAGAGTTCATTCTCGGTAAAAGCCAACATTTCATCCAATTCTTCCGAAGTCACCATCCCCGACTCCAGCTTTCTCAGGAATCCGAAAGCACGTTGCTGCATGGTCACCAGGATACCCGCCAGCAGCCTTTTATAATGTGCCTCATTTTCTTTTAATCTGTCGGGAACCACATTATCTATGTTTTTAATGAAGATGATGTCTGAATCAATATCATTCAGGTTCTCAATCAAAGCGCCATGTCCACCGGGGCGAAAAAGCAGCGTGTTGTCCTCTTCCCGGAAAGGCTGATTCTGCATATCCACGGCAATGGTATCGGTACTTGGCTTTTGAATACTGTAGGATACCGAGAAGGAAGCACCCAGCTTAAATTCATAGTTCAGCTTTCGGGCAGCCACAAGCAATTCAAATAATTTCCTATGTTCTTCTGACACGGTAAAGTGTACACGCACTTCTCCATCTGCTTTTTTGGCATAGAAGGTACCCTCGGTCAGATGCTCGCCCACCGGTGTACGGTTTCCTTCGGGATATTTATGGAAGAGCAGCAATCCTTTTGGCATATTTCCGTAATCCAGGCCTTCACTATAAAGCAATGCAGAGACTATATCCTTATATTTTCCTTTGCTACACAACTCCATGGCACCCTCTCCGAACATATCCTTACAGGTCTCGTCGAGTGATCCGAAGAATGCAAATTGTGTGAGTTCCGAGAAAAAAGTCTTCTCGAAGTCGGTGACCGGTTCTTCATATGCCGCATCCAGAAAGGAATAGAGATCCTTGAACATGCGACTGGCAGCACCCGATGCCGGTACAAATTTGGTAACTTTCTTCTCACTTTTCAGGTAATCCTCCCATGCTTTCAGATAGTTCTCTTCTGCCTCTTTTGTCACATTCATGATACCCTTCTCAACGGAAGCTGCCGCCACAATGGGCAAATATGGGAATCCCGTATGAAAATGATGAAGCTGTGCATCAATTTGTGCCTGTGAGATCCCTTTCTCACGCAGTAAATCAAGATCCTGTCGGCTGTACATATATTATAAAGTTTATAATTAAAAAAAACTTAAATGTTCACTCCAAAGATAAGAAAATCTTCCCGAACGGTAATGATTAAATCCATCATTTTACAAACAGGCAGCTGTTTTTTCCTGATATTCATCAGTAACATTACAATAATCACGACATATTGGCAGAATTGAAATCAAATAGTAAATTTTGGCACAACATTTGAGAAAAGAATGGTGTAATAAACAATCCTGGCCCGTACATGAGCCGGTATAACGTAAAAAGAAAAATCAGAAGACAAAATTAAACATACAAACTATGGGAAAAATAATCGGAATAGACCTTGGAACGACCAATTCGTGCGTATCCGTCATGGAAGGCAACGAACCAGTGGTAATCCCCAATAACGAGGGTAAACGCACCACCCCTTCTGTCGTGGCTTTCATGGAAAGTGGCGAACGAAAAGTAGGCGACCCGGCCAAACGGCAGGCCATCACCAACCCCAACAACACCGTTTCTTCCATCAAGACATTTATGGGAGAGACATTCGACAGGGTACAGAAAGAGATCGGCCGCGTACCATATAAAGTTGTACGTGGCGACAACAATACACCCCGTGTAGATATCAACGGACATCTTTATTCCCCGCAGGAGATATCGGCTATCATATTGCAGAAAATGAAAAAAACGGCTGAAGATCATCTGGGTCAGGAGGTAAAGGAGGCCGTGATTACTGTTCCTGCATACTTTAGTGACGCACAGCGGCAGGCCACCAAGGAAGCCGGCGAAATTGCCGGTCTCACCGTGCGCCGCATTGTCAACGAGCCTACGGCTGCTGCACTGGCTTACGGGCTTGACAAACAGAACAAGGACTCCAAGATTGCCGTATTCGACTTGGGTGGGGGCACCTTCGATATTTCAATTCTGGAGCTGGGAGACGGCGTTTTCGAGGTAAAATCGACCAATGGCGACACCCACCTGGGTGGAGACGACTTCGACCACCGTATAATCGACTGGCTGGCCGGAGAGTTCCAGAACGATGAGGGAATAGATCTGCGCAAGGATCCGATGGCATTGCAACGACTGAAAGAAGCGGCAGAGAAGGCAAAGATTGAACTTTCCAGCGCCACCACCACGGAGATAAACCTCCCCTATATCATGCCGGTGAACGGCATTCCAAAGCACCTGGTGAAAACACTCACCCGTGCCAAGTTCGAACAGCTGATCGATGACCTGTTGCAAAAATGCGTGGTCCCTTGCCAGACTGCCATGAAGGATGCCGGCATGTCCAATTCAGATATCAACGAAGTGATTCTGGTGGGTGGTTCTACCCGTATCCCTGCCGTGCAGGGGCTGGTGGAAAGGCTTTTTGGCAAGAAACCCCACAAGGGCGTAAATCCCGACGAAGTAGTGGCCATTGGTGCTGCTATTCAGGGAGCCGTACTTACTGGTGAAGTAAAAGACGTGTTGCTGCTCGATGTAACGCCGTTGTCACTCGGTATCGAAACACTGGGTGGTGTGATGACCAAACTGATCGATGCCAACACGACGATTCCCACGAAGAAGAGTGAAACATTCTCTACTGCGAGCGACAACCAGCCCTCCGTGCAGATCAACGTGCTGCAGGGTGAACGTTCCATGGCACGCGACAACAAACAGATCGGCGTCTTCAACCTCGATGGTATTCCACCTTCTCCACGGGGTATTCCCCAAATTGAGGTGACCTTCGATATTGACGCAAACGGGATATTGAGTGTGTCGGCCAAAGACAAGGCAACAGGAAAAGAGCAGAAGATCCGTATAGAAGCATCCTCTGGCCTGAGCGACGATGAGATCAAGCGCATGAAGGAGGAAGCTGCCGCCAATGCAGAATCCGACAAGCTTGAGAAGGAACGCATCGACAAGCTGAACCACGCCGACTCCACCATCTTCCAGACTGAAAAGCAGCTGAAAGACCTGGGCGACAAGATTCCGGCCGACAAAAAGGCTCCGATCGAGGATGCACTCAACAAGCTGAAGGAAGCCCACAAGGCACAAAACCTGGAAGGTATCGACGCCGCCACCAACGAGCTAAACAGCGCTTTCCAGGCAGCTTCTCAGGATATGTACAATGCATCAAACGCACAGGGCGGCCCACAGCCGGGTGCAGATGCCGGTCAGCAGTCCTCACAGGACAACACCAAATCGGGCGACGACGTCACCGATGTGGATTTCGAGGAAGTGAAGTAATTTGCAATCATAAACGATAAGCAATAATCAGTAAAGAGACTGTCTCATCCTAGAGGCAGTCTCTCTTTTTTTATGCTATGCTAAAAAGAACGGCAAGTTCACGTTTCCATCCTATTCTGCAAGTCATTCGAAAGGATCCTCTGAGGTGTTTTTCTGGCATTTTGTCTCTATAGCACCTAGTCCGGGTCTAATATCACTCTAATATGATTCGAATAAGAAAGGCGGATATAAAGACAAAATCCGGTCGGAATGCAAATCAAAAAGAGACTGACCAGACAAGGTATAAACTATGTTCTCTTCATTCCTGATTGCATTTCATCAAACAAAATGAAGACAAAAAGAGGTGAAAAGATCATTATTAAAGGATTATTAAAAAAAAACACTATTTTTGTCGATATATAGTGAAGATATTAGTTACTGTCATGAAACGAACATGCCAATGAGTTATCCGAATAACACTATCATAACGGGTTCCCTCTGACCATCATGCAAAAAAATAAAATACTAAACAGATGAAAAAGATTACAAAAACACTTTCTCTTGGGTTTATTTTATTCCTGTTATCCTCCGCTCCCTTCTCACTGAATGCGGAAATAAAACTGCCTGTTATCTTTAGTGACAACATGGTTTTACAACAACAAACCGATGCGGCTATCTGGGGTTGGGCAAAACCCAACACCCCTGTGCGGGTGACCACTTCCTGGGACAGGAAGAGTTATACGGCAAAAAGCGACGGAGAAGGTCGCTGGAAGCTGAAGGTAAAAACGCCTGCAGCCGGCTACACACCCTATACCATCACCATCAGTGACGGAAAATCGGTTACGTTACAAAATATTCTGATCGGAGAAGTATGGGTCTGCTCGGGACAATCCAACATGGAGATGCCGATGAAGGGGTTTACTAACCAGCCGATCGAGGGAGGACCGGAAGCAATTGCCACCTCAAGGAATCCCGGCATACGGTGTTTTACCATGAAGAAGGCATCCAGGTCAACACCTCAGGAAGAGGGTGAAGGCACATGGGAGGTAGCAGGCCCGGAGACCACACCGGCTTTTACGGCAACAGGCTATTTCTTCGGGCGCATGCTGAATCAGGCACTGGATGTTCCCGTCGGCCTGATCCACACCAGCTGGGGCGGCTCTCGCATCGAAGCGTGGATGACTCCCTCCTCCATCAAAAATGTGATTTCTGATGCCCGTATACCCGCCACGGATGCGGAGATAAAATCACAGAACGGCGATCCCACCGTATTATATAATGGTATGTTGCATCCTGTCGTAGGATATGGCATTCGCGGCGCTATCTGGTACCAGGGCGAATCCAACCGGAATGAGCCGGAACGGTATGTGGAGCTGTTCGACAAGATGGTGCGTGAATGGCGTACAATATGGGGAGTGGGTGAATTTCCGTTTTATTATTGTCAGATTGCTCCATATAACTATGGAGGAGGAGGATTAAATTCTGCATTCATCCGCGAAGCACAGGCCAAGGGAATGAAGACAACGCCCAACACTGGAATGGCCGTCTTGATGGATTCCTACAGTCCCGGCAGTATCCATCCGCCTAAAAAGAAGCTGGCCGGCGATCGTCTGGCACTCTGGGCGCTGGCAAAAACCTACGGCATGGATAAAATACATTACCGCAGCCCGGAAGTTCAATCGGTAACCATGGAAGGGCGCGTTGCTGTGCTCACCATGGATATCCCTTCCAATCCCGGGCTCACCACATACGGGAAAGAGCTTCTTCAGTTCCAGATTGCCGGCGGTGACAAAAGGTTTCATCCGGCCAAAGCGGCTATTTCCGGTAACCGCATTTTTGTCTTCTCCCCCAACGTGGAAAAACCGGTAGCGGTGCGTTACTGCTTCAACGATACGGAAGCAACGGAAATATTTACGGTAGAAGGGAACCTTCCTCTTGCATCATTCCGTACCGACGACTGGTAGATAACAGTCAGTCGGCATACAATATCACCGACATGGTTATAAATAAAGAAAACCGTTTCGAAAAAGGACGGTTTCCTTTATTTATACCACCTTTAACCTTTTATATTTAGTAATTAACTGAAAAAAAAGAGTTTATTCCTCAAATTGACGTACTTTTGTCAAGTATTGTCTTTGGTCTATTTTGACAAGTTTCAGTAATGCGTTGTCTTGCCCTCGTGGCACCCATTCTCATCGGCTGAATCAACATCATCGGCTTTTATAAAATCACAGGTCTAAAATGTGTGGCACGCCATTATTTTGACACATTACCAAACAAATGATCCAACCATTTTTCATCGGAGATAAAGAGATTCATCTCCCTTTCATTCAGGGCGGCATGGGTGTCGGCATTTCACTGTCGGGGCTGGCTTCTGCAGTAGCCAACGAGGGTGGCATTGGGGTTATCTCGAGTGCCGGACTGGGATTATTGTACAGACAATCTCCCCGCGATTACCTCAAGGACTGTATCTGGGGGCTGAAAGAGGAAATCCGCAAATCACGCGAAGCCACCCGCGGCAATATTGGGGTAAACATCATGGTCGCCTTGTCGAATTTTGCCGATATGGTACGCACCTCCATCGCCGAAAAGGCAGATTTTATTTTTGCCGGTGCCGGTTTGCCACTCGATTTGCCCTCCTACATGACAACCGACAGCAAGACAAAGTTAATTCCTATTGTATCTTCGGCCCGGGCAGCAAAAATAATTTGTGAAAAGTGGTTGTCAAATTACAATTATCTGCCCGATGCATTCGTTGTGGAAGGTCCCAAGGCTGGCGGGCATCTGGGTTTCAAGCCAGATCAAATTGAAGATGAGAACTATGAGCTGGAGAAACTGATTCCTGCAGTCTTAGAAGTAACCTCCGATTATAAAAATATCAAAGTCATCCCGGTTATTGCTGCGGGCGGAATTACAACTGGCGAGGATATCTATCGGTTTATACAACTCGGCGCATCGGGAGTACAGATGGGCAGTATATTCGTACCTACCAATGAATGTGACGCATCGGAAGAATTTAAACAGATATACCTTCACTCTTCGAAGGCTGACCTGATGATTATCCAAAGCCCTGTGGGGATGCCGGGACGCGCTTTTAGCAGTGATTTTCTGAAGAATGTGAACAAAGGCATCGAGAAACCCATCTCCTGTCCCTACAAATGTATTAAAACCTGCGACTATACGAAAAGTCCTTACTGCATCATGAAAGCGCTGTACAATGCGTCCAGGGGAAGAATGAACAGAGGATATGCCTTTGCAGGAGCAAACGCCTATCTGGCGGATAAATTACGCAGCGTCAAAGAGGTCATCTTCCGGTTAAAGGAGGAATATGATGTCGTGTATAATGCAGGTATGCTTCCAAATACGCAGGAGTGACAGAAGCAGAAAAATAAAGACAATCGCTTGGTTGTTCAAACTTTATTTATACCTTTGCAGCCCAAACAGAAGGGAGGTTATTGATTACCGGGAAAAGTAAGTAGCAAAGAGATACACTTGTACAATTATTTCCGCCACAAAGATGCGAATCATCCTTGTGAGAATAATCAATTAACAACCATCCCCGCTGACAGCATAGCGTCTGCAGCAAGTAAGCCAAAAGCTTAAACAAAACAATAAAAAATAGACAATAATGATCGTAGTACAACTAAAAGAGGGCGAAAACATTGAAAGAGCCCTAAAGAAATTCAAACGAAAATACGAAAAAACAGGTGTTGTAAAAGAACTACGCAGTCGCCAGGCCTTCATCAAGCCGTCAGTTGCAAAGCGTAAACAAAAACAGCACGCTGTCTATGTTCAGCAATTACACGAGAACGAAGAATAATTTCGTTTAGCGAGTGCAAAATCAAACTTGTTTAGATTTTGCCGAACGTAGAAATTATCTGAACCAAGTCGAATAATTTCGTCTTATTTTTTCGTTTTCGCAAAGTTTTTTCCTATCTTCGCCCTACCAGAGAGATTGATCTGGCTGCTGGGTATGTGGAAGGAAAAATTCATACAATATCTCCGTTACGAGAGGAACTACTCCTCTCAAACGGAGATATCTTATTTAAAAGACCTTACCCAATTTCAAGAATTTGTAATCGCAGAGTGCGGGGCCATTGATTGGAAGGAGATCGACAGCGATCTCATTCGTTTTTGGATAAGCCGACTGATGGAAGAGGGAATGAAAGCACGGTCTGTAAATAGGAAACTGAGCGCCCTCAAATCATTCTTTCGCTATCTGAAGAAAAATGATGTGATCCTGCAGAATCCTGCCGAACAAGTGTCGGGACCTAAAATTACCAAAAGACTCCCCACCTTTGTAAACAATGATGATCTGAACAAAGTGATTGACGACCCCTTTGCCTTCGACAATGATTTCCGCGGCCATCGGGACCGCTTCCTCATTGAGTTGTTCTATCTTACCGGTATGCGACAGGCAGAACTTATTTCACTCAAGGACAGCGACATCGACTTCACATACAATACCTTGCGCGTGACGGGGAAACGGAACAAGCAACGTCTCATTCCCTTCTCCGACGAAACGAAAGAAAAACTGGAACACTACATCGAAAAAAGGAACCAAGAAATAGCAAATAAATCGCCCTTCCTCTTTGTCAAGGAAGACGGAGATCCCTTATACCCTAAACTGGTTTATCGTGTCATACACAACCATCTGAACAGCATTTCCACCCTGTCGAAAAAAAGTCCTCACGTGCTACGCCACTCTTTCGCCACCGGGATGCTGAACAATGGAGCAGAGATAAATGCGGTAAAAGAGCTCCTCGGACATTCCAGCTTGGCATCGACCGAGATCTATACGCATGTCACATTTGAAGAATTGAAAAAAGCTT
>ENA-UOOK01002102-UOOK01002102.1-fermentation-metagenome-genome-assembly--contig:-NODE-2102-length-25115-cov-4.193097_pt1 | contig 25115 bp, 23 predicted proteins | sample MGYA00245777_ERZ724023 | MGnify/ENA primary metagenome ERZ724023 (study PRJEB28704, sample SAMN03018312) | fermentation metagenome | biome: anthropogenic terrestrial biome; feature: soil; material... | reverse complement strand
GCATACGAGATGCCTAAGTGACTGGAGTTCAGACGTGTGCTCTTCCGATCTGTATTGTTTGGGAGAAGGTCAGAGGAATATCGCACCAGACATCAAAGCCGTCCCGCTCAAAGATAGCGTCGGGACGTACGCTCACGGAAACATACAGATCCCCCGGAGGAGCGCCGTTTGCCCCGGCGTCGCCCTGCTGGCGGACGACAAAGGTCTGGCCGTCATCAATGCCCGCCGGCACGTTGACCGTAATGCGGCGCGCCTTGTAGGTCCTGCCGGTGCCGCCGCAGGCCGGGCAGGGATTGGTGATGATGGTGCCCTTGCCGCCGCATTTGGAACAGGTGCGGGAGGTCTGGATCACGCCGAAGGGCGTGCGCTGGGTGACCCGCTCCTGGCCGGTGCCATGGCACTGACTGCAGGTTTCGGCGTGGGAATCGCCCTTGCTGCCGCTGCCGCCGCAGACGTCGCATTTTACGTAGGAGGTAATCTCGATCTCCTTGGAGCAGCCCTTGGCCGCCTCAAAGAAAGTAAGATTCAGGCTGGCGCGCACATCCGCTCCCTTGGTGGGGCCGGCGTTTCTTCTGTTGCCGGAGGTCCCCCCTCCGAAGCCGCCGCCGAAAAACGATTCGAAAATATCTCCCAGGTCGCCGAAATCCATATTCACGCCGCCGAAGCCGCCCGCCCCGGGCCCGCCCGCGCCGTAGGAAGGGTCAACTCCCGCATGGCCGAACTGGTCGTACCGGGCGCGCTTCTGGCTGTCGGAAAGCACCTCGTAAGCCTCGTTTACTTCCTTGAACTTGGCTTCCGCCGCCTTATCCCCCGGATTCATATCGGGGTGATACTGCTTGGCAAGCTTGCGGTAGGCTTTTTTCAGCTCATCGTCCGAACATCCCTTGGAAACGCCCAGGACTTCATAATAATCTTTTTTTTCAGGCAAACTAAACCACCCTTACTCGTCAGGGAACGCCTATGTACGTTCCGGTATCGCGCTGTTTTCAAAGGAATTTTTCATTGCTTTAAAAAGACCGATTATACAGAACAATTTGTACAGGCAAAGAATTTTTACCTGTACAAACCGTTTTTTCGTCAGCTTATTTCTTGTTGGGATCGTCTTTTACGTCGGTGAAATCGGCGTCCACATAATCGGAACCGCCGTTATCGCCGTGCTGTGCGTTTCCCCCATTGCCGCCGGCTGCGCCTCCCATATTGGGATCGCCCTGAGGCTGTGCATTCTGATACATTTTGGCGGAAACCTCGTAAAAGACCTTCTGCAGCTCTTCCTGCTTTGCCTTGATATCGTCGGTATTGGTGCCCTTCAGGGCTTCCTTGAGAGCATCCAGCTTGCTCTGCAGACTGGCTTTTTCCTCGGCAGAAACCTTGTCGCCCATATCGTGGAGCGTCTTTTCGCTCTGGTAAACCATTTGGTCGGCGTTATTGCGGATATCGATGCTTTCCCGCTGCTTTTTGTCCTCGGCGGCAAAACGTTCGGCATCCTTGACAGCCTTGTCAATGTCGTCCTTGGACATGTTGGTGGAGGAGGTAACGGTAATCTTCTGCTCCTTGCCGGTGCCCAGATCCTTGGCTCCTACGTGCACGATGCCGTTGGCGTCGATGTCGAAAGTAACCTCGATCTGAGGAACGCCTCTGGGTGCCGGGGGAATGCCGTCCAGACGGAACATGCCGAGGGTCTTGTTGTCCTTGGCAAATTCACGTTCGCCCTGTAAAATGTGGATTTCAACGGAGGTCTGCCCGTCCGCCGCAGTGGAGAACACCTGCGACTTCTTGGTCGGGATGGTGGTATTTCTTTCGATAATTTTGGTAAACACGCCGCCCAGGGTTTCAAGGCCCAGGGAAAGCGGGGTAACATCGAGAAGCAGCAGTCCCTTGACCTCGCCGCCCAAAACGCCGCCCTGAATGGCAGCGCCCACGGCGACACATTCATCGGGGTTGATGCCCTTGAAGGGCTCCTTGCCCATGTAGCTTTTCACCGCGTCCACAACGGCGGGGATACGGGTGGAGCCGCCTACCAGCAGCACCTTATCCAGATCGGAGGGCTTTAAGCCCGCGTCGGACAGCGCCTGGCGCATGGGTCCCATGGTGGCTTCCACCAGATCGGCGGTCAGCTCGTTGAACTTCGCCCGGGTCAGAGTGACATCCAGATGCTTCGGGCCGGTGGCGTCGGCGGTAATAAAGGGCAGATTGATGTTGGACGTGGTCACGCCGGAAAGCTCGACTTTTGCTTTTTCGGCGGCATCCTTCAGACGCTGCATGGTGCCTTTGTCTTTGGAAAGGTCGATGCCCTGCTCCCTCTTAAATTCATTGACAAGATAATTAATGACCCTTTCGTCGAAGTCGTCGCCGCCTAAGCGGTTGTTTCCGGCGGTGGCAAGCACCTCCTGCACGCCGTCGCCCATTTCGATAATGGAAACATCGAAGGTGCCGCCGCCTAAGTCGTACACCATGATCTTCTGGTCGTTTTCCTTGTCTACGCCGTAGGCAAGGGCGGCGGCCGTCGGCTCGTTGATGATCCGCTTTACGTCAAGGCCGGCGATCTTGCCGGCATCCTTGGTGGCCTGACGCTGGGCGTCGGTAAAGTAGGCGGGAACGGTGATGACCGCGTCGGTGACCGGCTCGCCTAAGTAAGCCTCCGCATCGGCTTTCAGCTTCTGCAGGATCATCGCGGAAATTTCCTGGGGAGAATAGGTTTTGTCGTCAATATGCACCTTGTAATCGGAGCCCATGTGGCGCTTAATGGAGATGACGGTGCGGTCGGGGTTGGTGATGGCCTGGCGCTTTGCGACCTGGCCCACAAGACGTTCGCCTGTTTTAGAGTATGCCACGACGGACGGAGTGGTTCTCGCCCCTTCCGGATTCGGAATGACAACCGGCTCCCCGCCCTCCATGACGGCCACGCAGGAGTTTGTTGTACCTAAATCGATACCAATTATTTTTCCCATAAAGTAAGACCTCCTAAAGTCATGTATATTCAAAAGTAAAAATACTTTTAGTTTGCTACCTTGACCATGGCGCAGCGGATAATCTTATCCCCCAGCTTATAGCCCTTCTGGAATACCTCGCAGACCACGCCGGCCCCGAAGCTGTCGTCCTCCACGTGCATCACCGCGTTGTGGAGATTGGGGTCGAAAGCGTCGCCCGCGGCGCCGATTTCCTCCACCTTCAGCCTGCTCAGATTCTCCTTAAGCTGGTTAAAGACCATCTCAAAACCTTTTTTAAACTCGGTGTCGGCGGTTTCCAGGGCCAGCGCCCGCTCAAAATTATCCAGCGCGGGCAGGAAAGCCATTACGGCATTGGCCACCGCCTCGGGATAGAGCTCGCTTTTTTCCTTCTGACTGCGCTTGCGGAAGTTGTCATATTCGGCCATCAGCCGGAGCCTTACGTCCTTTTCGGCGTCAAGCTCCTTTTTCAGCTTTTCGACCTCCTCCTGCAGCTGCTCCTGATCCGGCCTTTCGTCCTTTTTCTTTTTGCTGTCCTTGTCATGAGGTTCGCTGGAGGCTGTCTCCTCCGCAGTCCCGGAAGCCTCCGCCTGATTTTCAGACGGGCAGCCGGCCTTTTGTTTTTCCTCGGCCGCCGCTTCCTTATTTATATGCTTGTTCTCCGGCAATGTTACACCCTCCTGTTATTGATCTGTCTGACTTGATTCGCTCGGTCCGGCATCCGGTTTTTCTGATAAGAGGTTTCCAAAAATCGAGGCTAAATATTCAAGATGGGGAATGATCCCGGCATAATCCATACGGATCGGCCCGATCACGCCCAGCGTTCCTTCGGTATCCTCTGCATTTTGATAAGCGGTGGTAATCAGAGAGGAATTCTGAAGCTCCTTGAGGGCGGTGTCGGCGCCGATGAGCACCGAAAGCCCCTTTCCTTCATGGGGCAGCACCGACAGAATCGCCGCCGGGTTGCTTAAAAGCTCCATGATTTCCCGTGCCACCGGAGAAAATTCCCGGTAGGCAAGCAGGTTGGACTGGCCGTCCAGCACACAGCTTCCCCTGCAGATTTCGGCGGCGGTTTCACATGCCGTCAATAGCAGAGGCGAAAGGGTAAGAATATGCTCGCCCAGCAGAAGAGAAAGGCTCTGCGCTTTGGCCAGCGTCATTTCCGCCAGAGGCAGGTTTTGCAGATGCTCTTTTACAAAAGCGGAAAACACGCTTAAAAGCTCCGGGGTCATGGGAAAATCGGTGCGGCACAGCTTGCTTCTGTAGGAGCCGTCGCTGGCCACCACCAGCACCATGATGTTCCGGGAGGTAAAGGGAACGGCCTCCGCCTTGGCGACGGTCGCCTTTTGGGAGGTGGAAAGCGCCAGCGACGCGCAACCCGTCAGCTCGGCAAGCAGGGCGCCCGCTTCCTTGAGAAGCTTTTCCGGATCGTAGGTGAAAGCCGCCAGCCGCTCGGAAATATGGTCCTTTTCCTTGGCCTTCAGAGGCTTCGGCTTCATCAGCCGGTTCACATACAGCCGGAAGCCCGCGTAAGAGGGGATTCTCCCCGCGCTGGTATGGGGCTGCTCCAGCAGGCCCATTTCGGAAAGCGCCGCCATTTCGTTCCGGATGGTAGCGGAGGAAAAAGCGTTTGAAAACTTCTCGCAAAGCAGCTTGGAACCCACCGGTTCGCCGGTTTGGATATACAGCTCCACCACCGCCGCCAGAATTCTTTTTTTTCTTTCGTCAAGCTCCATGCCGCCACCATCCTTTCTTCCAAAAATGGCAGATATGCCGCTTTTAAAGGCTTAACACTCTTAAAATTTTTTTGCTTCTGTTAGCACTCTAACGTCATGAGTGCTAACTGTCTTAAATTTATCACTAACCCGTGTTGTTGTCAAGGCTGTTTCCAAAAAATTCACAAACTCGTTATCCTTCGGACACAACAGTCAGGGAAAGTCAAACCGGGTCTTGCCGCTGCACCCGTTTTTCTTTTTTCCTTGATAATTATAAACAAAGTTGCTATAATAGGATAAATAAGTATCATTTTGATCGGGCGGAGGGAATTTTATGAAAATACAGGAATCGGCGGAGAATTATCTGGAAACCATTCTGATTTTAAAAAACCGTATTGGCGCCGTCCGCTCCATTGATGTTGTCAACGAACTGAATTTCACAAAGCCCAGCATCAGCCGGGCCATGAGCCTTCTGCGCAGCGGCGGTTTCATTGAAATGGATAAGGGCGGCTTTATTACCCTGACCGATTCAGGCCGTCAGATCGCCGACCGGATGTACGAACGCCACCGTTTGCTTTCCGGCTTTCTGGTTTCCCTGGGGGTAGACGAAAAAACCGCCGTGGAAGACGCCTGCCGCATGGAGCATGTCATCAGCGCGGAAAGCTTTGAAAAAATGAAGCAACATATAAAGGATATGCAAAACGAGTCAAAATAACAAAATAAAAAGCCGCCGGAAAACCGGCGGCTTTTTGCTGTTATTTTATTTCTATATGCTTTCCACAGTTTCTTTTAAAAAATAATCCGTCAAAACGGCATTGATTTCCTCCGCCCGCTCGTGGTTGATGCCGTGCCCGGTTTTTTCATAAAAACGGACATTCATATGATACTGCAAAAGCGCCGCCTTCCCGCCAAGCTTTGCAAAAGGGTCCTCCTCCCCGATGAGATACAGCACTTTATCCCGGATAGACGCGATTTCTTCGTCGGTAAAGCGCTCGATTTTATGAAATGCCATGGCCATGTTGTTAAAGCCTTTCAGAAGCCATGTATAATGCTCCATCACCACGGGATTTTGGGTGAAAACCCCGGCATTTTCCCCGGCGAGCTTTTTTAAAAGCTTTTCCACATTCTTTTTTGTAGGAAACAGCGCTTCGGGCAGAAAAATTTTCGTCATGGTTTTCATGGGACTGCCGCTTGACCCTGCGGGAACCGCTCCCGCCAAGCTGACCGCTTTCAGGACCCGCCCGGGAAGACTTCTTGCGCAGAGCTGGGTCAGATATGCGCCGTTTGATACCCCCGCCGCATAAAACCGGCTCAGCTCCAGCCCGTCAAAAACCTCGGTCAGCCACCGCACATCATCAAATTCCCTGTTGTAATTTTCGTTGGGCACGCTTTTTCCCGGCCCGCCGATGGTATCAATGGCATAGACAGAAAAGTGCTCCCCCAAGGCCTTGGCATTATACAGCCACATCAGCGCCGAATCGTCTCCCACGCCATGAAACAGCGCCAGCGGCGGCGACTGCTCCTCCCCCCAGTGAATCACATGGGTCGGGCCGTAATGCGTGGGGACCTCCCGCTCCGCAACCGGCACTCCCCACAGCCCCAGCAGCTTGTCATAAGTCCTCAGGATATTTTCCTTCGCTTTGTTGCTTCTATACACCTTCATGGCCGTTCCCCCCTATATATTGCTCGTAAAAATCTCCCAGATAAACAGCCAGCCGCCGGTTGGCCTCCTGCTTTCGCTTTTCATCGGCATCCCCCATGGCAAAGCAGTCTTCAAAAATCAGCAGAATCGGGGCGTAGTAAGCAAGGGCAAGGCTTTCAGGGTTGGCCCGCTTCATCAGCCCTTTTTCCATCATAAAAGAAAAAACGGCGGCGTCCTTCTGAAGCGGACCGTCAAACAGCGCCTTCCGGTAAAGCCTTGCCGCACCGGCGTTGACCTGCTGCTCCAGCGACAGCATCCGCAGAAAAGGCAGCACCTTTTCATGCAGCAGATATTGATTTAGGAAAGCAAGCCCCACCTGGACAAATGGTTCCTTTTCCACCCGGCTGATTTCCCCCAGCTTCCGGTGAAACTGCACCGGGAGCGCCTCGGTAAACTCCTCAAAATCGTGGAGCAGCTCGTCGAACAGCGCCTGCTTGCTTGCAAAATGATAATACAGCGTGCTTTCCTTAATCCCTACGGCACCGCCGATTTCCCGTACCGAAACAGCGGTATACCCCTTTTGGGAAAACAGTGAAAGCGCCGTTTTTTTGATCTTTTCCCTGGTTCCCTCCCGTTTGCTTCCCATGAACCCGCCTCTTTTCTAACAACCGTTAGGTTTATTTTATCTAACAGTTGTTAGAAAGTCAAGCGTTTTTACAAAATTAAAAGAGGATACGGTGTAAAGCCGCATCCTCTTTCTTAATTTAAATGAAGTTTATCCCAGCGCCACATCCAGCACCATCATAATCAGGAAGCCCGCCATGACGCCCAGGGTCCCGGCGTGGGAATGCTCGCCCAGATGCGCCTCGGGAATCAGCTCTTCCACCACCACGTACATCATGGCGCCGGCCGCGAAGGCCAGCAGCCACGGCATGTAGGGAGCAATCAGACCCGCCACCAGCACGGTTAGGATCCCGAATACCGGCTCCACGATGCCGGACATGCTGCCCATGAAAAAGGAGCGCTTCAGGCTGATTCCCTCCTGCCGCAGAGGGAGGGAAATGGCCGCCCCCTCGGGGAAATTCTGGATGCCGATGCCGATAGCCAGAGCTACCGCCGCCGCGTAATCCGCAGGATTGTCCGTATGCTGGGCGGCTAAAGCAAAGGAAAGGCCTACCGCCATGCCCTCGGGGATGTTATGGAGCGTCACCGCCATCACCAGCAGGGAAGTCCGCTTCATGGAAGAGGAAATTCCTTCCGCCTCGGAAGAACCGGGATGCAGATGGGGGATGATCTTATCGAGCACCATCAGGAAAGCAATGCCTATAATAAAGCCGCTCGCCGCGGGAATCCAGCCGATCTGCCCGTCGGCTTCCGCTTCCTCGATAGCCGGGATAAGCAGGCTCCACACCGAAGCCGCAATCATGACCCCGGCCGCAAAGCCCAAAAATATTTTCTGTATGTTGCCGCTCATGGTTTTCCGAAAGAAAAAAACCATGGCCGCGCCCAACGCCGTCATCAGAAAGGTAAAGCCGGTTCCGACGGCGGCCCATAATACCGATATTCCCATTGCTGTCATCCTCCCCAAAAAGCCTTTTTCTTAGTGTATCATCTGATGGTCTGGCCTGTCAATTTTCATTTCGGGCAAGAAACTCCCCGGTTTCTTATTCCCACGGAGATTTTTGGAATAAAACTTACGAAAGCCGGGTTTTAAAATCCTCATAGCCGAAACGCCGGACAACCTTTGCCTCGTCTTCCTTCGTAAGGAGTACGATATCGGGCAGCTTCATGCCGTTAAAGGTGTTGTTTTTCACCATGGTATAAATCGCCATGTCGCAGAAAACCAGCCTGTCCCCTGTTTTTACGGGATGGTCAAAGGAATAATCCCCGATCACGTCCCCCGCAAGGCAGGTGGGGCCGCCCAGCCGGACGGCATAGGCTTTCTCCCCCGGCTCCCCGGCTCCGATGATGCGGGGACGGTAGGGCATTTCCAGCACATCCGGCATATGGCACGCGGCGGAAGTATCGAGAATGGCGATGTTTTTGCCGTTGTGAATCAGGTCGATCACCGAGGCGACCAGAAAGCCCGCATTGAGGGCAACCGCCTCCCCCGGCTCCAGGTAGACCTGCACGCCGTATTTCCGCTGTATCCGGTCGATGCACCGCTCCAGCCGCGGGATATCATAGCCTTCCCGGGTAATGTGGTGCCCGCCGCCGAAGTTGACCCATTTCATCCCGGAAAGGTACTTCCCGAACCTTTTCTCAAAAACGTCCAGCGTATGTTCCAGCGCGTCGGAATCCTGCTCGCAGAGGGTATGAAAATGCAGGCCGGTGATGCCGTCCAGCTCCTTTTCCTCAAAATTTACCGCCGTTACCCCCAAGCGGGAAAAAGGGGCGCAGGGGTCGTAGATGCCGTGCTCCTGCTCGCTGTATTCCGGGTTTACACGCAGCCCGCATTCCACCCCTTTCCCGCTCGCCTGTACCAGCGGGCGAAACCGCTTCCACTGAGAAAAGGAGCTGAACACGATATGGTCGCTGACCTGTAAAATTTCGGGAAATTCCGCCTCGGTAAAGGCCGGAGAAAAAACGTGGACCTCTTTTCCCGGCATTTCCTCGCACCCCAGCTTCGCCTCATAAAGGCCGCTGGCCGCCGTCCCGCTCAAATACTCCCCCATCAGCGGATACACCGCAAACATGGAAAACGCCTTTTGGGCAAGCAGGATTTTGCAGCCGGTGCGTTTTTCCACATTTTTCAGGATTTCAAGGTTTTTTCGCAGTAAGTTTTCCACAACGACATAGCAGGGTGTGGAAAGAGCGGACAGGTCAAAGTCAAAAACACCCGCCATTTAGTCCACCAGCTCGGGATGAAAGCTTTCCTGCCACGGCAGGCCGAATTTGTTTAATGCGTCCATAAACGGGTCGGGATCAAATTCCTCAATGTTGTGCACACCGGGCTTCTTCCACTTGCCGGTCAGTACCATCATGGCGCCGATCATGGCCGGAACGCCGGTGGTATAGGAGATGGCCTGGGAACCGACCTCTTTGTAGCATTCCTCGTGGTCGCAGACGTTATAAAGATAATAGGTTTTGTCTTTCCCGTCCTTTTTGCCGGTGAAAATGCAGCCAATGTTGGTTTTTCCCTTGGTGCGGGGGCCTAAGGAGGCCGGGTCGGGCAGAACCGCCTTTAAAAACTGCAAAGGAACAATCTTTTTGCCCTCAAAGTCGACGGGCTCAATGGAGGTCATCCCCACATTCTGCAGGCACCGCAGATGGGTAAGGTAATTCTGGGAAAAGGTCATGAAAAAGCGGATGCGCTTGATGCCCCTGATGTTGAGCGCCAGCGATTCCAGCTCCTCGTGGTGGAGCAGATACATTTCCTTAGGGCCGATCTCGGGGAAATTGTAAACCCGTTTGATCTCCATGGGCTCGGTTTCCACCCATTTCCCGTTTTCGATATAGCTGCCCTTGGCGCTTACCTCGCGGATATTGATTTCCGGGTTGAAGTTGGTGGCGAAGGGATAGCCGTGGTCGCCGGCGTTGGCGTCTAAAATGTCAATGTAGTTGATTTCGTCAAACTGGTGCTTCTGGGCATAAGCCGAAAACACGCCGGTCACGCCGGGGTCAAAGCCGCTGCCCAAAAGGGCGGTGATCCCCGCCTTTTCAAACCTCTCCCGGTAAGCCCACTGCCAGCTGTATTCAAACTTGGCGGTATCCTCCGGCTCGTAGTTGGCGGTATCCACATAGTCCACCCTGGTGGCAAGGCAGGCGTCCATAATGGTCAGGTCCTGATAAGGCAGGGCCACGTTGATGACAATATCCGGCTTTTCTCTGTCAATTAAAGCGATCAGCTCGTCCACGTTGTTGGCGTCCACCTGCGCAGTGGTGATTCTGGTCTTTCCCCCGCCCAGCTTTTCCTTAAACGCGTCGCATTTGGATTTCGTGCGGCTGGCGATGCAGATTTCCTCAAACACCCCGGAATTCTGACAGCATTTATGAATGACGACCCCGGCTACTCCCCCGGCGCCGATAATCAGTGCTTTCCCCATTTTATGTCCTCCTTTATAAGCTCAGTTGGGGACGCTGTCCCCATCCTCCCGCCTTTTTCTCGCGGAACAAAGACAAACAAGCCCAGATCGTACAGAATTTCAGCCGGTACTATTCTTGCGCCTTTACTCCTATCCGCATACGGTAACAAAAATCCGCAGAGAACGACTCGTCTCCGAAAACGCCGCGGATGGTTTTTTCGTACTGGCCCAGTTCCTCCGCAAGCAGACCGGGGCATGTTTTTAAAATCTTCTGCACGCTGCCCTGACTCATTGCCAGACCGATAAGGCGGTCTGACGTGCATTTCTCCCGGTTTGCAAATAAAATTTCCCTGGCATAAGCAAACAGTCCGCTGTTTTTAATATTGCTCAGATGCTTTTCTTTCTCCCACCGCTTAAAGGAATCCTTGATGTCGGCGCGGTTTTGCTCGATTTGCCTTACCGTTTTGAAAAGCTCCTGGTATGCAAGCTCCGCCCGGACATCGCACACGGGAGGCCAGTCGTTATCCACCGTAGCGAACACGCCGCCGGCTTTTAAAATGCGGCTGATTTCGGGAAGCGTCGTTTCCGGGTCCATCCAGTGAAACGACTGGGAGCATACCGCCGCGTCGGCAAATCCGCCGGGCAGCCCGGTATCAAAACCAAAGCGCTGAATAAAATTCACACTTTCGGGAGCGTTTTCGCGGGCCTCCGCGATCATATCCCCGCTTGGCTCCACTCCGGTCACCTGCCTGCATTTCCCCTGCCAGGCATAAGTGGAAAGGCCGGTTCCGCAGCCTAAATCCACAACGTTTTCGGGAACCCTCCCCAGATATTTTGTAATCATTTCCGGCACATAATCCGGCATTTTGGGCCGTACCGTATTATATACGTCGGCAAAACCGGTAAAACGGTCGGCGTTGAACTGTACATTAAAGTTCATCGGCATGTCCTTTTCTCCTCTTTACGTGGAATGCAAAAGGCTACCATATTCCTTTTGATAGTCCCTGCCCATATTTTGGTCATGCTTTTTCCGGTACGCGGCCGAAATTTCTTCCGGCGACACGCCGTAGCGCAGAAGCGTATCCATATAATACATCAAAACGTCGCTGAGTTCCTCTACAAACGCCGTGCGGACTTCACTTTCTTCCATGATAGCGCCGTCGCCTTTTTTCTTGATGATGGCAGCTACCTCGCCCACTTCCTCCATCATCCAGAGAAGGGAGTTGCGGCCATACTCCGGCTCCATAGGGTCCCAGTCGTTCCGGTGCAGCCGCCACAGCTCGGTTTGCAGCTCCATCATCTGCGAAATGCTAAAATCCTCCATTGTCCGTATCCCCTTTTCCGGTCATGCAAAAAGCAGCAGCAGTTCTCTTAAAATCTTGCAGGCCACGGCGGTGGAAACCCCGCTCTGGTCGTAAACCGGAGACAGCTCGTTGATATCAAATCCCACTATATTCAGCGGGGACAGCTTCAGCACCGCGTCCAAGAGCTGCAAAAAGGTCACGCCGCCGGCTTCCGGCGTTCCTGTGCCGGGAAAAACGGAAGGGTCCAGCACGTCCAGGTCCAGCGTAAAGTATACCGGCTTGCCCCTTAAATCTTCCACCGCCTGCTCCAAGCCGTCAAACCCGAATTGGTGCAGGTAGGTATGCTCCCTGGCAAACAGAAATTCACTGCGTTCCCCCGACCGGATGCCGAACTGGTGGATGTTCCCATCCCCGATAAGCCCCCATACCCGGCGCATCACCGTGGCATGGGAAAGGGGCTCCCCCAGATAATCGTTGCGCAGATCCGCGTGAGCGTCAAAGTGCACCACATGCAGATTGGGATACTTGTTGGCCGCGGCGGTCACGGCGCCTAAGGTGACTAAATGCTCTCCGCCGATCATGCAGGGAATCTTATTGTCGGCCAAAATTCCCGCGGAAAATTTTTCGATGGCCTTAAGCGCCTTTTTGGGGTTGCCGAAGCAAAGCTCCAGATCTCCGCCGTCAAACACCGCGATTTCTTCCAGATCCTTGTCCTGATAGGGACTGTAGGTTTCGATCCCGAAGGATTCTGCCCGCATGGTTTTGCTGGCGAAGCGGGTGCCGGGCCGGTAGGAGGTAGTGGAATCGAAGGGCGCGCCGAAAATCACGATTTTTGCGTCGTCATAATCGCTCCCGCAGCCTAAAAAGGTTTCAATGTTTTTGTTCAACACCGGAAAGCAGCTCCTTTACATAGTTTGGCAGCATAAACGCGCCTTGGTGCAGGTTGGTGGTATAATAGCGGGTTTTAAGGCCCAGGGCATTCCACCGGTCCGCCTTTAAATCCGTCAGCGGGTGCAGGGCTTTGGAAGCAAACCCGAACAGCCAGTGCCCCGAGGAATAGGTGGGGATATGAGCCTGATAAACCCTGCTGATGGGGAAGGACTCCACAATGCGCTTGTGGGCCCGCTGCATAGCCACCGCGTCGCCTTGATAAAAGGGACTTTCCTGCTGATTGACCATGATGCCGCTTTCCGTCAGGGCGTTACAGCAGTTGCCGTAAAACTCCTTGGTAAACAGCCCTTCGCCGGGGCCGAAAGGATCGGTGGAATCCACAATAATCAGGTCGTAGGCGTTCTGTCTGGTACGGATGAATTTAAGCCCGTCGGCGTAATGGATGTTCACCCGCTCATCATCCAGCCTGCAGGCGGTAAAGGGAAGAAACTCTCTGCACGCCTTGACCACTTCCTCGTCGATTTCCACCAGATCGATCTGCCTGATGGTGTCATACCGCGTCAGTTCTCTCACCGCACCGCCGTCGCCGCCGCCGATGACCAGCACCGTTCTGATATCGGGATTCACCGCCATGGGCGTATGAACAATCATTTCGTGATAAATAAACTCGTCCTTTTCGGTCAGCATCATGTAGCCGTCCAGCACCAGAAACCGGCCGAATTCCGGTGAATCAAAAATATCGATGCGCTGAAATTCGCTCCGGGCGGAATAAAGCTGTTTATCCACCTTAATGGAAAAGCGCACGTTGGGGGTATGCTCCTCCGTAAACCATAATTCCAATTTTGTTCTCTCCTCCCTTTCCAGTCATTCGCCTGATGTCAGAAAACATCCCTCTATATTTTAATCCTTTATGACGTTGATATGCTTCGTTTCGCTGTCTTCGGTTCCGGTTAAAAAACAGCCCTTTTCCTTGGCATAGGAAATATAATCGAGGATTTCCCGGGTAATACGCTCCCCCGGGGCCAAGACAGGGATGCCCGGCGGATAGCACATGACAAATTCGCTGCAGATCCTGCCGAGGCTCTGCTCCAAAGGCAGCGATTCCTTTTCGGAATAAAACGCCTTCTGGGGCGTTTCCACCACCAGCGGGTCGATATATTCATGATTGAGCATACCGGTTTTGTCTTTCTGGTAACGGCGCTTGATCTCCGAAAGGGAGGAAACCAGCCGTTCCAAGTCCAGCTGACGGTCGCCCACCGAAAGATAGGCCAGAATATTGCCGATATCCCCAAACTCAATCTGGATGTCGTATTCGTCCCGGAGCAGATCATAGACCTCAATCCCGGCCAGGCCGATATTGAGGGTATGTACCGACAGCTTGGTGCTGTCAAAATCAAAAATCGTCCTGCCGTCAACCAGTTCCCTGCCAAACGCGTAATACCCGCCGATCTTATTGATCTCGTCCCGGGCATAATCCGCCATGGAACGAACCTTGTCAAAAATCTCTCTGCCGTGCAGAGCAAGGTTTCTCCGGGAAATATCCAGCGAAACCATCAACAGGTAAGAACCGCTGGTGGTCTGGGTCAGGTTGATGATCTGCCGGGTATAGCCGGGGCTTACCCTTTTGCCGCCCACCAGAAGAAACGAGCTTTGGGTCAGCGAGCCGCCGGATTTGTGCATACTTACCGAGGCCATATCCGCCCCGGCATGCATCGCGGCCAAAGGCAGCTCCTCCCCGAAATAAAAGTGGGTGCCGTGGGCTTCGTCCGCCAGCACCAGCATATTGTGCTCATGGGCCAGCTTTACGATGGCCGCAAGGTCGCTGCAGATTCCATAATAGGTAGGGTTGTTCACCAGCACCGCCCTGGCGTCCGGATTCTGGCGGATGGCCTCCGCCACGTCGCTTACGTCCATGCCAAGAGAGATCCCCAGTTCCTTATTGACGCCGGGGTTTATATACACCGGCACCGCGCCGCTTAAAATCAGGGCGTTGATGGCGCTGCGGTGGACGTTTCGCGGCATAATGATCTTTTCCCCCGCCTTGCAGGCGGTCATTACCATGGCCTGCACCGCCGAGGTGGTGCCGTTTACCATGAAAAAGGCGTGCTTTGCCCCAAAGGCTTCCGCCGCCAGCTCCTCTGCCTCCCTGATGACGGATACGGGATGGCACAGGTTGTCCAGCGGCTTCATGGAGTTCACGTCCACCGAAAGGCACTTTTCGCCCAAAAATTCCGTCAGCTCCCGGTTGCCCCGGCCCCGCTTGTGGCCCGGCACGTCAAAAGGCACCATCCGCATGGCTTTGAAGCGGTCCAGTGCCTCCAGAATAGGAGCGTCGTTCTGCGTAAGCTCTTTCACAGGATTACGACCATCCTTTCGCGGAGACCGGGACGTTTTTGCCGGTGCCGGCCAAAGCGAATAATGTCCGCTTTGACCGAATTCGCGTTTTGTTTTCTGCGCGAAAGGACAAAACTCCCCCTTTTGAAAAACTTCTTTTTCAAACTTCCTCCCCCTTTCTAGCCGTACACGTTGGCCCCGCTGAAAATCTCAATCATTTCCCGCCTGAGGCTCTGGGAAATATTCAGCCGCTCCTTGGGAGAAAGCTCGTAAACATCCTTGTTGAACAGGTAGTTCTGCAAATCGATCTCTTTTATTAAAAGCTTGGTGTGAAACAGGTTGGCCTGATACACGTTGATATCCACCGCATCGTATTTGAGCAGCGTTTTGTCGTCGATATAATCCTGAATCGAGGTAATATCATGGTCCATAAACAGCTTTTTGCCGTCAACGTCCCGGGTAAAGCCCCGCACGCGGTAATCGGCGGTAATAATGTCGGAGTCAAAGCTGCCGATCAGGTAATTGAGGGCGTTTAAGGGAGATACCTCCCCGCAGGTAGACACGTCGATATCCACCCGGAAGGTGGCAATGGCGCTTTCCGGATGGTATTCGGGGTAGGTATGTACCGTTACATGGCTTTTGTCCAGATGGGCCACCACGGTATCCCTGGCATCTTCAATATGACGGATTCCCCGGTTGCAGGACGGGTTTACCTTTTCGGGCATTTTGCCCTCGGCAATCAGAATGGTCACGCTGGCCCCCTGGGGATCGTAATCCTGGCTGCTGACATTCAGCACATGGGCACCGATCATCTCGGTCACGCGGCAGAGGATGCCCGTCAGTCTTTCCGAGTTGTACTGCTCGTCAATATACGCGATATAATCACGCTGTTCCCGCTCACTTTTAGCATAGCAAACATCGTAAATGTTAAAGCTAAGGGTTTTTGTGAGGTTGTTAAAGCCGTATAATTTCAGCTTATTTTCCAACCCTAACATCACAGCCTTTCCGCCGTCGAAAGACAGCTGTATTTATCTTGAAATTCAAGGGAAATTCCAGAAAAAAACGTGCTTTTTCAAAGTTATTCAAATTGGCATTTAAAACCCTTTGAAAATTCTCCGCATTCCTCTGTTTTTCTTTGGTTTCCAAAGAAGATATCAATTCACTATTATAGTGAAAACCGGGGGGAAGTCAAGCAAAAACACATAAAAACTCAATGATTTTCTATAAATGTGTTCCAAAGCGGAAAAACGGCCGCCTTCCTCCTTATTTTTAGCTCTTTTGCAGGAATTTATCATAAAAAACTGAAAGGGTTCTGTGCCGGATAACATTGTGTTATTGTTAAAAGAATGCTATAATATGTTATTAGTTATGTCCTGCGTGCATGCGGCGCTCACGCGGCCGCTGCCATTTTGCCAGATTACGATAGAAAGGGTTGTTATGCTGTGATTTCTGCCAACAAATACCGTACACATTCCTGCGGAGGGATAACAGAAAATAATATAAATAATCAAGTGCGTGTGGCGGGCTGGGTTGAAAATATCCGGGATCACGGCGGCGTTCTCTTTCTTGATATCCGCGATCATTACGGGGTAGTGCAGGTGGTCGTCCATAACGACGCCCTGCTGAAAGACGTCACCAAGGAATGCGCCGTTACCGTCAGCGGCAGGGTCATCCGGCGGGATGACGACACCATCAACGAAAAAATCGCCACCGGCACCGTGGAAATTGAGGCCGGGTCTCTTACCGTGCTGGGCAAGGTCACCCAGACCCTGCCTTTTGAAGTAGCGACTTCCCACGAAACCAAGGAGGACCTCCGTTTAAAATACCGCTATCTCGACCTGCGCAACCGCAGGGTTCATAATAACATGGTGCTCCGCTCGCGGATCATCTCCTTTATGCGGGAAAAAATGTCCTCTCTGGATTTTCTGGAAATGCAGACGCCCATTTTAACCTCCTCCTCTCCGGAAGGAGCAAGGGATTATCTGGTCCCCAGCCGCAGGTTCCACGGCAAATTTTACGCGCTGCCCCAGGCTCCCCAGATTTTCAAGCAGCTTCTCATGGTCAGCGGCTTCGATCAATACTTCCAGATCGCTCCCTGCTTCCGGGATGAAGACGCAAGAGCCGACCGTACCCCCGGCGAGTTTTATCAGCTCGACCTGGAAATGGCTTTCGCCACGCAGGAAGACGTATTCGCCGTGGCAGAAGAAGTATTCCCCGCCGTTTTATCCAAGTTTACCGAGAAGGAGTTTACCAAGGCGCCTTTCCCCCGTATCACCTATGAGGAAGCGATGCTCAAATACGGCTCGGATAAGCCGGATCTGCGCAATCCCCTCACCATTTTCGATATTTCCGATCTGTTTGTAAACAGCGGCTTCAAGCCGTTCTGCAATAAGACTGTCCGCGCCATCACGGTGCCCGGCATGGCGGAAAAATCCAAGACCTTCTTTGAAAAAATGGAGGAATATGCTCTTTCCATCGGCATGAAGGGCCTGGGCTACATCAAGGTAGATGAAAGCTTCAACTATTTAGGGCCCATCGACAAGTTTCTGGACGACCATGCCCGCGCGGAGTTAAAGTCCCGCGGGAACCTGAAGGCAGGCGACGTACTGTACTTTATTGCCGATAATAAGAAGAACTGTGAAAAATACGCGGGATTAATCCGCACCGAAGTGGCGGCCCGCATGGAGCTGATCGACGAAAACCGTTTTGAGATCTGCTGGGTGCTGGATTTCCCCATGTATGAGGAAAATGAGGATACCGGCAAACCGGAGTTTAACCACAACCCCTTCTCCATGCCTCAGGGCGGTTTGAAAGCGCTGAACGAAAAGAACCCGCTGGAGATTCTTGCTTACCAGTATGACGTGGTCTGCAACGGTGTGGAGCTTGCCTCCGGCGCCGTAAGAAACCACGACCTGGATATTATGGTGAAGGCCTTTGAAACCGCCGGCTTTACCAAAGAAGACGTCGCCGAAAAATTCGGCGCTCTTTACAACGCGTTTCAGTACGGAGCGCCCCCCCATGCCGGCATGGCGTTCGGCATCGACCGCATGATCATGCTTCTTACCGGCGAGGAAAGCATCCGCGACGTCATCGCCTTCCCCTTAAACTCCAACGCGCAGGACGTATTGCTCGGCGCACCCGGTGAAGTCACCGAGCAGCAGCTGCGGGACGTGCATATTAAAATAAGGTAAACGAACCGTAAATCATCGATATCGCCCCGAAAGGCAGGAGTTTGAAAGGTGCCCTTTCAAACGGGAGGTTTTGTGCTTTTCCGCCGATAAGCATGACAGAAATTTTACAGCGTAAAACCGCCTGAATCTTCCGGCTCGCAGAAAGGAATGAACATTACTATGGTAACCCGTGAAGAAATTCTGGATCTGGCAAACCTGGCCAAGCTTTCGGTTTCCGAGGAGGAGCTGGAAAACTTAACGCAGGAAATGGCGAACATTATCGCCTTTGCCGACACCATCAACAAAGCCGGCGACATTTCCACCGGCTTTGATAATATCAATAATCTGACAAACGCCTTCCATGAGGACGAAGTAGTGCCCTCCTTTGACCGGGAGGAAATCCTGCAAAACGCGCTGGACGCCGAAGACGGCTACTTTGTTGTGAAAAAGCGCAAATAGAAAAGGAAGAGTCCAAGTCTGAAAAAATGAATTTTTCAAACTGGACGTTTTGTGCTTTCGCGCCAATGTAAGGCACGAAAGCACAAAACGTCCCGGCTTTACGCGAAAGGACGGTCATGCCCATGAGCACCATTAAAAAGCTGTCCGCTCTTCTTAGCTCCAAGGAGCTTTCCTGTGAAGAACTGACAAAGGAATATCTGAAAGCCGCCGAAAAGGCCAATCCGGGTTTGAACGCTTACGTAAAGCTCACCCCCGAGATCGCTTTGGAAACGGCAAAAACGGTGGATCAAAAAATCGCCGCCGGGGAAAGTCTCTCTCCTTTAGAGGGCATTCCCATGACTTTAAAGGACAACATTTCCACAAAAGGGCTGGAAACCACCTGCTGTTCCAAAATTTTAAAGGGCTATGTGCCCATTTACGACGCCACCGTGTGGGAAATTCTGAAAAAGCAGAACGCCGTTTTGCTTGGCAAAACCAACATGGACGAGTTTGCCATGGGCTCTTCCTCGGAGACCTCCTGCTTCGGCGGCTCCAAAAACCCGCACAACCTAAACTGCGTGGCGGGCGGCTCCTCCGGCGGCGTTGCTTCCGCCGTGGGCGGCAACATCGCGGCTTACGGCCTTGGCTCCGATACCGGCGGCTCGATCCGCCAGCCGGCAAGCTTCTGCGGCATTGTGGGCTTAAAGCCCACCTACGGCGCGGTTTCCCGCTACGGGCTCATCGCTTATGCCTCCAGTCTGGACCAGATCGGCCCCATCACCGCCACGGTGGAGGATGCGGCGCTGGTTTACGATGCCATCTCCGCTTACGACCCGAAGGATTCCACCTCCAAGGGCAGCAAAAGCCCTGCCTCCGGAGAGCTGCAAAACAGCATGAAAGGCAAAAAAATCGGCATTGCCAAGGAATATTTCGACGGTATCAAGGACGACGTGAATGCGGCGCTGGAAAAAGCCGTCAAAACCTATGAAAGTTTGGGCGCCGAGATTGTGCATTTTGATCTGCCGTCTTTGCAGTACGCCTTGCCGGTATATTATATTTTGGCCTGCGCAGAAGCCTCCTCCAATCTGGGAAGATACGACGGTATCCGCTACGGCTACCGTACCGATAACTACGAGAGCGTCCACGACATGATCTGCAAAACCCGCAGCGAGGGCTTCGGCAGCGAGGTCAAACGACGCATCATGCTGGGAACTTACGTGCTCAGCTCCGGCTATTACGACGCCTACTATAAAAAGGCCCAGAACCTTCGGGGAGCTATCGTGGCTGCCTTTCAGGCCGCCTTTGAAACCTGCGATATGATTCTCGCTCCTACGGTGCCTACTCCCGCCTTTGAAACGGGCTTCACCTCCAAGGACCCCATCGAGACTTACCTGACCGACATCTGCACCGTCCCGGTGAATATCGCGGGCCTGCCCGCCGTATCCATCCCCTGCGGCTTTGCCGGAGGCGGCCTGCCGGTGGGAATGCAGCTCATCGGAAGCGCCTTTGGGGAAGCGTCCATTTTAAACGCGGCCTACCAGTTTGAGCAGGCCACCCGGAACGAAACCTTCAGGCGTGCGGAAATGGGGGTTAGTTTAGCATGAATTACGAAATCGTATCGGGTCTGGAAACCCATGTGGAGCTTTCCACCAAAACCAAGATATTCTGCAGCTGCACCACCGGCTTCGGCGGCGATCCCAATACTCACTGCTGCCCGGTGTGCATCGGTCTCCCGGGTACTCTCCCCAAGCTCAACCGGGAAGTGGTCAACTTCGCCATCAAGGCTGGGCTTGCCACCCACTGCACCATCAACAACATCTCCAAAATGGACCGGAAAAACTACGTCTATCCGGACCTGCCCAAGGCCTATCAGATTTCCCAGTACGATAAGCCTTTGTGCGAGCACGGCTACGTGACCTTATCCTCCGGCAAGAAAATCCGTATCACCCGCATCCATATCGAGGAGGACGCGGGCAAGCTGGTGCATCAAAAGGGCAACACCTATATCGACTATAACCGGGGCGGCGTGCCGCTGATCGAAATCGTATCCGAGCCGGACATCCGCAGTATTGAGGAAGCCACCGAGTATCTGGAAAAACTGCAGCTCATCATGCGGTATCTGGATATTTCCGACTGCAAAATGCAGGAGGGCTCCCTGCGGTGCGACGTGAATATCTCCGTGCGTCCCTTCGGGCAGCAGGAGTACGGCACCCGGACGGAAATCAAGAACATGAACTCCTTCACCAACATGGCAAAAGCGATGGAATATGAGATCGGACGTCAGATCGAGCTGGTGAAAGCCGGTCAGCCGGTGATTCAGGAAACCCGGCGATGGAACGTAGAGGACAAATGCACCGAAAGTATGCGGGGCAAGGAAGACGCCCACGATTACCGTTATTTCCGCGAGCCGGACCTGGTCACCATTTCGGTGACCGACGGGGAAATCGAAACGATCAAGAAATCCCTGCCGGAGCTTCCGGACAGCAAATACGACCGTTATGTCAACGAACTGGGGATTGCTCCCGCCGACGCCTTACAGATCATCAAATACCGCCGGGTTGCCGAATACTTCGAAGGCATGGCAAAGGATGTAAAAACGCCGCAGACAGCCGCCAACTTTATGGTAGGGCAGGTGTTCCAGCGCTTTGCCACTGAGGCCGACAAGGAAGCCTGCGAGCTGAAAGTGCCCGCCTCCGCCATCAACGAGCTGATTTTGCTTTTGGACAGCGGCAAGGTAGCGATGAATCTGGCCAAAAAGACGCTGGATACCATGTTGGACGAGGGCAGGACCGTAAAGGAAATCCTCACGGCGGAAGAACTCAAAGGCGTAGACGAATCGGACCTGACGGCTGTCTGCCGAAAGGTCATCGACAATAACGCCGCCAACGTCGCCGATTTCTTAAACGGAAAGGAAAAGGCCCTGATGGTGCTGGTCGGCTCCGTTATGAGAGAAACCAAAGGCCGTGCCGACGGTGCGTCCGTACAGCGGATTCTGCGGGAACTTTTAAAAAAATAAATTTTACCAGACGCTGTGGTAATATGCGGCTTTCCCTCCTTTATCCTTCCTGTTTTACAGGGCAAAATACTGGAAATACCATCTAGGTTCTTTACGCTGCCCCGGGAGCTTAGTATAATGATCTCTGAGTAAAGAAAGAGGGGTCATTATGAAGAAAAAGCTTTTATCTATTCTGATTGCGACGGCTGTATGCCTGTCCTTGACCGGCTGTTCCGCGCTGTTAAACAAAGCGCTTTCGGGGCTTTCCGTGTCTTCGGACGCGTCCGAATCGGAAAAGTCCTCTGAAAACCAGTCCATCAGCAAGGTTTTTACCCGGGGAACCTGGAGCGGCGATACCTATACCAGCGATTTTTTCGATGTGCAGATAACGCTTCCGGAAGGGTGGGCCCGCGCCACCGATGAGGAAATTGCCAATACCTTTGGCACCGTTCTGTCGGAAATGAGTTCCGATACCGACTATTCTAAAGTATATATGATTTATGACATGGCGATTGCCAATGTCTCCAGCGGGATAAACCTGGTCTTCATGATGGAAAATATGACAATGTATCTGGGGGGCACAAGCATCACCGAAGATGGTTATCTGCAAATTACCGCTTCCAAGCTGGAGCAGCAGGGTTTTACCATCGGAGATACTTCCGACGCGGAGCTTGGCGGATATCCCTGTAAAAAATTAACGGCCGTTTATTCCGACGGAACCTGTCAGGAGTATTATTTCCGAAGGGTCGGCGACTATATGGCGGGAGTAGTTGGCAGTTATCTCCCGGAATATGCGGACGACTATAACGTTGCTTTAAATTCTATCAGTAAAAGATAATGGCGTTTTGAAAGCCCTGGAAAATATATTTTGTGAACGGCATTCAAAATGAAATAATTGCAATAAGCAGGAAAATACTATTGCTATATGACAAAAGGGCGGTGTTCATAGTGGTCAAAATAAGGAAATGCGGCATTATCGGCTTGGGCTTTGTCGGCTCCTCCATTGCGTTTTCGCTGATGCAGGCAGGGCTTTTTTCCGAAATGGTGCTGATTGACGCAAACGGGCAAAAGGCCATAGGCGAAGCCATGGACCTAAGCCACGGCTTATCCTATGCAAAGCCCGCCAAAATTTACGCCGGAACCTACGCGGATCTAACCGACTGCAGCCTGATCATTATTACCGCCGGAGCCAATCAGGCCCCTGGAGAAACCCGGCTCGATCTGGTTGCCAAAAACGCGAAGATTTTAAAGTCCATTATCCCTCAGATCACGGAATACAACAGGGAATGCATCCTGCTGATTGTGTCCAATCCGGTGGATATCCTCACCTACGTGGCTTTAAAGCTTTCCGGATTCCCCGCAAACCGGGTGATCGGTTCGGGAACGGTGCTGGATACCGGACGGCTAAAATACCTCATCGGCGACCATCTGCAGGTGGACAGCCGCAACGTCCACTCCTTTGTCATCGGTGAGCATGGCGACAGCGAGCTGCCGGTCTGGAGTTCCGCCAACGTTTCCGGCATCGATCTGGTGGATTTCTGCAAGGACTGCGGAAAATGCGAAAACATGTCCACCATGAACGCCCTGTTTGAGGATGTGCGGAGCAGCGCCTATAAAATCATCGAATATAAAAAAGCCACTTATTACGGCATCGCCATGGCTACCTTGAAAATCGCCGAGTGCATTATGCGCGACGAAAAGTCGGTGCTGCCGGTTTCCGCGTTGGCGGAAGGGCACTACGGCCTTCACGACATCTGCCTGAGCCTTCCCGCCGTCATTGGTATCAACGGTATCGAACGGGTGCTGGACATTCCGCTGGACGAAAAAGAAAGTGCCAACCTGAATAAGTCCGCCGAGACCCTGCGGAACATCCTGAGTCAAATTGAACTGTAGCCGGTTTTTTTCTTATTAACAACAGAATAGAGGAACCAAATGTGAGCAAGCAAATCTGGAAGCCCGGCACCCTTTTAGCCCCCGTTCCGGCGGTGATGGTGTCCTGCGGGACGACCAAAGCCCCCAATATCCTGACCGTCGCCTGGACGGGCATCGTCAGTACGGTTCCCCCAAAAGTGTCTATTTCGATACGGCCGGAACGGTATTCCTACAACATCATCAAAACCCGCCGGGAATTTGTCATCAACCTGACCACAAAAGAGCTGGTTTTTGCCGCCGATTTCTGCGGGGTAAAGTCCGGCCGGGAAATCGATAAATTTGAAAGCCTCGGTCTCACGCCCGCGCGGGGCAGCAAGGTGTCGGCCCCGCTGATTGCGGAAAGCCCCGTCAATCTTGAGTGCAAGGTGGATCAGATTCTGGAGCTTGGCTCCCACCGTCTGATTCTGGCTGATATTGTCGCTGTTCAGGTGGAGGATTCCCTGGTATCCGACAGAGGCAAGCTGCTGCTGCATAAGGCAAATCTTACGGCTTACGCACATGGCGAGTACTTTGCATTAGGAGAAAAGCTGGGGGATTTCGGCTACTCCGTCCGCAAAAAATCCACCGAGCGGCGCCGCCTGACGCAGGATAAAAAAGAAAAAGGACGAACCTTTAAGCAAACCGATATTGTAAAGCCGGATACGCCGGTCAAGCCGGTGAAAGCAGGTAAAAAATTTATTGACCGCCGTTCCTGAAACGATTGCGGTTTTTATTTCCGAAGCAGCAGGCATTGGCGTACCCGCGCCGGTGTCTGTCGCTTTTTTATTCGCATGTCTTATTATCTTTTTTTGAAAACAGCCCATAACCTGGTTTGGGAACTGTCCCTGATTGTTTGAATCATGATAGGTATATTTACTACACCTAACAGTCCGGGTCTGCATACTGAAGTAAGGCACCTGCCTAAAACGCTGATATCCTATGTTGCAGTCAGAATACCCAATACATCAGCCTTTTCTCCTAAATATATTTAATCAAGTCCTCCAAAATTATAAAAACAAACAACAAAAAAGACAAGCGAGCGCTTGTCTTTTTTGTTAAGCCGGCACCGACCTATTTTACCAGGCAGCTTCCCGCCAAGTATCTTCGGCACATATGAGCTTAACTACCGTGTTCGGAATGGGAACGGGTGGATCCTCATCGTAATAGGCACCGGCAATATTTATGAAAAGCCCGATAAGGGCAGTTCAAGCTTGTAAAAAGGGGTGATGGAACTTGGTGACCCGTACGAGAATCGAACTCGTGTTGCCGGCGTGAGAGGCCGGAGTCTTAACCGCTTGACCAACGGGCCACATTCTATCTTGCGGTTTCTGCTTTGTGAAAATGGGTTGGTGCACCATCGGGGACTCGAACCCAGGACCCACTGATTAAGAGTCAGTTGCTCTACCAACTGAGCTAATGGTGCCCGTCTTTTCACTTCCATTGAAAGCTCTTTCTGAACCCTCAAAACTGAACAAATACCTTCACGCTTTCAACTTTTCTCCAGATCCTATTGATCAAGCCCTCGACCGATTAGTACTTCCTTGCTTAATGCCTCGCGACACTTACACATGAAGCCTATCAACCTCGTAGTCTTCAAGGGGTCTTACCTGATTTTTCAGTGGGATATCTTATCTTAAGGTCGGTTTCACGCTTAGATGCCTTCAGCGTTTATCCGATCCGCACTTAGCTGCCCAGCTGTGCCACTGGCGTGACAACTGGTGCACCAGAGGTGCGTCCATCCCGGT
>ENA-UOOK01002100-UOOK01002100.1-fermentation-metagenome-genome-assembly--contig:-NODE-2100-length-25117-cov-3.903599_pt1 | contig 25117 bp, 17 predicted proteins | sample MGYA00245777_ERZ724023 | MGnify/ENA primary metagenome ERZ724023 (study PRJEB28704, sample SAMN03018312) | fermentation metagenome | biome: anthropogenic terrestrial biome; feature: soil; material... | reverse complement strand
AAAGATAAGATTGCTAAAATCCAAGACAAAAAAGCTAAGTTAGAGATTGATAAAAATTATGCTACTACTGAAATAGACCTAATCAATAACAAGATACAAGCATTAAACCAAACAAAAGTAAAGGTTCCAATCGGTACTACAGGATACGAAAAATTAGCACAAGACTTTAATAAAGCTAATCAAGACACAAGGACATTATTAGAAACTCAAAAAACAGCATTAGCACAAATGCGATTAACTGGGGATAAAGGGAGCCAAGCATATAAAGATTTACAAAAGGAAATTGCTAAATCGGAAGCTGAATTAAAGAAATTAAATGTTGCAGGTGAAGGATTAAACGATATTGGTAAATCAATGACTTTTACTGATAAACTTGCAAAAGTAGGTTTAGTTACTCAAGGTGTAGATAATATTGCAAATGCCTTAGGTACATTATCAGCACCATATAAAGAGTTAGATTTAGCAACTCAATCAATGCGTGCCTTAGGTGCTGAAGGTAAATCGATGGCTCCAGGATTAAGAGAAGCAGCGTTAGTATTGTCAAAGGATTTTCCTTTCGCAGCAGGGCAATTCCAAAGTGCAATGACTAATGCTATTGCGAGTGGAGTTAAAGGTGGTACCGATGGTATTAAAACATTTGCTGAAGTTTCTGCTAAATTAGCAACAGGAGGTGGTGCCGATATACAAGCTGTTGTACAAGGTTTAGGTGCTACGTTAAACGCATTTGGAGAAAGTAGTGAAGAAGCTGGTAAGTATGCTGATTGGATGTTTAATACTGTCAATTATGGAGTGGTGTCTATTGATGAATTAAATAGCTATTTAGCACAAGTTACGCCAACAGCTTCAGCAATGGGATTGTCTTTTGACCAAGTTGGAGGTGCAATTGCATTAATGACACAAAAAGGTGTGCCTGCAGCGCGGTCTATGACTAAATTAAATTCTTTAATGATTGAGATGACAAAGCCAAGTGCTGAAATTATAAATTCATTAAACGCAATGGGAGTTAGCCAACAAGATTTTGCAAAGCAAATAGAAACGCAAGGTTTAATCCCAGCATTAGAAACATTACAGCAAGGTTTTGGCAAAATTGGCAAATCTGCTACGCAGGCATTTTCCAGCACAGAAGCAAGCGCCGCATTCAATGTATTAATGGGCGATGTTGGTATGTTTAAAGAAACTATGGAGCAGGTTAGTACAACAACAGGCTCTACAGATGAAGCATATGGTGCTATGGCTGAAAGCATTAATGTACGTACTGCTAAAATGAAAGCTAATTTTGAAGCATATACAATTCAATTATTAGATAGTGCAGGAGTTTTTGGAGAATTAGCTGTGGTTGCTGGAGATATGGCAAGTCAAATGTCTCCGTTGTTTAGTACGTTAGCAAGCAGTGTAACAATATTTAGCGGATTAGGCGAGCCAATGAAAACATTAGGCAGTAATTTGTTGAAAATGATACCGGGATTTGCAGGTGCTGGAACTGCTGGCGTTGCCTCTGGAACTGCTACTCAAGTTGCGTGGTTACCATTGATTGCAATTATTGGTAGTATTGCAGTGGCTATTGCTGGAATTATTGCAGTTACGGATTGGTTAATTGAAACTGATTCAGAACGATTAGAAAAATTAGAAGGACAAAATAAAGCATTAGATGAACAAATTAAGCTTCAAGATAAGCGTAAAAATGAAATTGAAACTAATCAACAATTAATAACTCAATATGAAGAATTAGGTGCAAAAACTAACAGAACTGCACAAGAGCAAAAAGCATTTGAAGAAGTTACTTTAAAGATTGCAAAAGCAATGCCTGGAACTATATCGAGTACTAAAAGTTATGCTGAAAATATGGATAGCTTACGTACTAAATCAAAAGAATTAGTATCAGAATTAGAGAATGTAAATAAAAATGCAGAAGAATTAAAAGGCAAAAAAATTAATTTAGATATTGCAATTGCAAAGCAAAAGGAAATTATTAATGCTGATGATCTACTTTCAGAATTAACTTCCTTTGGTGATATTATTGGTAATAAAGAATTAGAAATAAGAATAGACAAAATAAAAGCGTCTATGAATAAAGAAGAAGCCGATAAAGCATTATTTAATTTAAAAGAAGAAATATTCCAATCTGGAAAGTTTCAAAATGCTGATGCAGAAACTCGTGCTGAAATTGAAGCATCAATAAAAGGATTAGAAGAATCAACTATTGCACGAATTAATTCTTATACAGCTAAAATTCAATCGGACTCTAATAAATTAGGTGATGCAATTAGTAATGGTATTTCAGGTGGAATAGATAGTGATAAAGTTCAATCTGAAATACAAGCTATAGCTAATTCAACTGGTGTCTCTATTGATGAAGTTACTAAGACCGTCCAAGATAGGATTAAAAGCAATAGTGGTGCAAATATAGACAATATATTCAAAAGAGCAGTTGAAATAAATAAAGAAGATATAAGTACTGAAGGTATTGATGAATTAATAAATAAATTTAAGCAAGCTAAAACAGAAAGTGATAAACAAGATATTGCTGAACAAATTAAGAAATCTGCACCGGAGGCAGTTAAATACACTAAGCAAATTATTGATGAAAATGGTAAATTAGTTTCTGTTTACGATGTAAATATTGATAAAATACACGAAAGTGCTAATGCTAATAAACAGAGATTAGGTAATGAAGCAATACAGTTGCAAGAACAATATATTAAAGAGATTGAAAAGGAAGGTAATAGCTATGACTTTAATAAGAATAAAATGGAGGAGTTACGAAAAGAAATTGAAACTGACAAAAAATTAGGTGTTGATACATCTGATTTGGAAAATCAATATAATCAGCTTATTAATTATAATCAAGACTTCGTTAATGGATTAATTAACGGTGCAATTCAATGGGAAGCACAAGGTGGAGATACTAATGCAATAATGGAAACTATTGCTAAAACTATCGGCAAGTCTAAGAACGAAGTAAAAGCTATGGTTGAAAATCAAAAGAAATCAGTTAATGAAGCAAAAAAACAAGAGCAAAGCGTCCTTAAAGTTGGTGAAGCGTGGGCAAAAGCTAAACAAGAGAATCAAACGCAATTAACAGAAACAGAAACAGAACTTGCGGCGTTAATAGATAAACGTAAAACAGAAGGTAAATTATCAGCAGATGAACAAAAGAGATATAACGAATTAATAGAAAAAGGGAAAAAAGGAGCTGAAGAGCTAAGAAGGAAAGAGAAAAGTGGAGAACAAGCCAACGTTTTAATAAACGGTAAGCAAGTTGAAAGGAGGCAAAAAGAGAAAGTAGAAGAGCAATCTATTAATGAAACTATTCAAAGCAGGATTAATATATTAAACGAAGCTAATGAAATCGAATTAGAACGTTTAAGGGTGTCGCAATTAGAACGTGCAAATTTAGAGCATCGTGCATTGAACGAACAAGATGAAATAGAGATGAACAGGCTTAAGCTACAGCAAAGTGAATTAATGACAAAAGCAATTATTGAGCAAGGGCTTGCATTAGGCAAAGTAAAAGAAAATTCAGATGGTACATTTACATTTGATACAAGTGCTGATACCAAGATCATAGAAATGCGTGATAAACTTACAAAGGATTTGGAAGAATTAAATAAAAAGCGTCAAGACGGTTTGATTAAAGAAAATGCTTATAAGAATGAACGTATTAAATTACAAACACAATATGAGAAAGAAGTTAAAGCATTAAACGTACAGTCGTTAAACGATACTCAAGCGATGTATTTAAAAAGCCAAAGTGAAACGCTTACGCTTGCTAATCAATTAAATATTCAAGAGATTAATCAATTAGTATCAGAATACGAAAAGTCTATTACGTCTATGGAAAGAGAATTACAAGAAATGCAAACTAATTTTGATTTAAATCCACAAACCAAATTAGATAGAGTTGCTCTTAACCAACAAATACAATTAATGATTGATGAAATTGCAAATGGTATTCTAAGGATAAAATTATTAGAAAATATAAGTGCAGAAGAGAAGGAAAATCGTATCCGTGCTGAATATGATAGATTAAATAAATACCAAAAACAATTTAATGACAATAAGCAAGCTATATTTCAAGAGGCTTTAGATAAACAGAATATTACAGACGAGCAATATTTAAATAATTTAAAGAAGACTAATTATAATGCTTATTATATGATGACTAAATACTATGAAGATGCATTAAGAGCTAATGACAATTTCGTTGCGTCGATATTAAAAAGTAATTCCAACCTTAACACTAAAAGGATTAAACAAATAGATGAAGATACTCAAAAGGAGTTAGAAGCTCTTGATAAGCGTTATGGTAAAAATAATGATTTATCTAATAAAGAAAGATTATATGAAGAAGAAAAAGCACGGATCCAACTAAATGGGCAAAGGAAAAAGGAACAACAAGAGAAAGAACATAATGAAAAAATGTTATCTTTCCAATCGTACCAAGCGAGTATGTCAAAAGCTATTGAAGACCAAAAGCAATTAGATGAATTAAAAAGAGCGGCTAAATCCTTAAGCGATAAAAAAGCGTTATATGAAGAGGAGGGGCTTGACAACCTTACTTTTGACCAAAAGCTCGATTATTCTAAAATAACTACTCAATTAGATGAAATGGAAACTACCATTAAAGAAAAATCTATTATATTAGAGTCTATAATGGAATTAGCAGGTAAATCAATAAGCGATGGATTAACTGCAATGTTTGCAGGCGATACAGAACAAGCAAAGCAATCATTAAGAGAATTTCTAAGTGGTGTTTTAGGCGTTTTAGTTCAAGGTATAAAGAACTTTTTGCAAGCTACAATATTACAATCGTTATTAGAGTGGTTTGGTTGGGATAAAGTTGATACGCCGTTATCTGTAAAATTAATAGGAATACCAGTTATGCACGCTTTAATAAGTGGAGTATTAAATGCAATTGCGACTCCTATCCTAAGCAGTATTACATCTTTCAGTACTGGTGGTATGGTAACTAAACCAACGTTATCAATTATTGGAGACGCAAGTAAAACAGGAGAAAATAATACAGAATGGGTTTTGACACAAAAGCAATTAAGGCAAGTAACATATATGTCTGCGTCCTTAGCTAATAATTTAATTGATAAAAGATTACAAAGTATAGAAAGTAGGATCAATAATATTCAATTGCAAGCCGTTGTCAAAGGTGGCGATCTACACTTTGCAGTTAAGACATTTGAAGGTCGTCAAAATAATAGAATTAGATAGCAATTTTATTGAATTTTATACTTTTTACTTACTATTTTGCATTGATAAAAATAAAGCCCTTTGAAATATAAGGGCTTAACTTTATGCCACATAGAAGTGGTAAAACGATGATTGCAAAAAGATTTCCTTCAATATTACCACCACTTACAATTGATGAATCTCTAGAAACAACAAAAATCCATTCTGTTGCTGGATTACTTCCTTCAAATGTTGCATTAATTACTACTAGACCTTTTAGAGCTCCTCATCATACAATATCAGATGCGGCGCTTGTCGGTGGAGGAATGAATAAAATTAGACCTGGAGAAATATCATTATCTCATCATGGTGTACTATTTTTAGATGAATTACCTGAATTTGCTCGAAATGTATTAGAAGTTCTTAGACAACCGTTAGAAGAAAAACACATAGCAATTTCCCGCACTAAGATGAGTATTGAATATCCTGCTAATTTTATGCTTGTATGTTCTATGAACCCATGTCCATGCGGTAATTATGGAAATCCTAATATTGAATGCACATGTACTCAATTATCAATCCAAAAATATACTTCTAAAATATCAGGTCCTTTATTAGATAGAATCGATATTCATATAGAAGTACCTGCTATTAAATATTCTGAAATATCTTCAAATGTCATGGGGGAAAGCTCCGAAATTGTAAGAGAAAGAGTGATTAAAGCAAGACAAATACAAACTATGAGATTCAAAAACTATAAAAATGTATTTAAAAATGCAGATATGGCTTCAAAAGAAATTAGGAAATATTGTGTATTAGATGAAAATTCGCAAAATTTATTAAAGTTAGCAATGAACAAAATGGGATTTTCTGCTAGAGCTCACGACAGAATAATCAAAGTAGCAAGAACGATAGCTGATTTAGATTCAAGCGAAATAATTTATCCAAATCACATTAGTGAAGCTATACAATACCGGTCTTTAGATAGACAATATTGGAAATAGGAAATATATTTTTTTATTATTAATTTAAAATCATTTACATAATGTGTAAATAGAAATGATTAATCAATTATTATGTATATTTCAAAAAATATTTTTATTTTGATTTCGTTTTACAATCTGAATAATTTATAAAATAATATAATACTTTTTGATTATGTTATTTTTATTTTTTTACTCATTAGGAAAAAATATGTTTTGCAACCAATGCCAAGAAACAGTTAAAAACACTGGATGTACAATAAAAGGTGTATGTGGTAAATTAGAAGAAACATCAAATCTTCAAGATTTAATGATTTACACTTGCCAAGGACTTTCTTATTTAACAATTGACGCTAGGAAAAATTCAATAGATACAAATATTGAAAGCAAATTTATTACTAATTGTTTATTTATAGCTATAACTAATGCAAATTTCGATGATAAAGAAATATTAGCTACTATAAAAGAATGTATTAATTATCGTGATAAACTAAAAGCAAAACTCCAGATAAAGGAATCTCATTCTTCTATCTTGTGGGAACCAAAATCTGATGAAGATTATTATAATAAATCAAAAGAAGTTGGAACTTTAAGTTATGACTCTGATGATGATATTCGAGCTTTAAAACAATATATATTGTTTGGAATAAAAGGTATAGCTGCATATGCTAAACAAGCATTTAAAATTGGCTTTGAAGATAAAGATATATATAATTTTATGGAAGAAAGTTTAGTTATGATAACTAAACCTATTACATTAGATGATGCATTAGACTGGTTAATGAAAACCGGAGAACATGGTGTAAAAGTAATGGCACTTTTGGACAAAGCAAATACAACAAAATATGGAAATCCAGAGATATCTAATGTAAAAATTGGTGTAGGGAGTAATCCTGGAATTTTAATTAGTGGTCATGATCTTTTCGATTTAGAACAATTATTAATTCAAACTCAAGGTACCGGAATTGATGTATATACTCATTCAGAAATGCTACCTGCTAATGCTTACCCATTTTTCAAAAAATATAAGCATTTAGTCGGTAATTACGGAAATGCTTGGTACAAGCAATTAGACGAATTTGAGACTTTTAATGGTCCTATTCTATTTACCACAAATTGCCTTGTTCCACCAAGAAAAAACACTACATATAACAACAGAGTTTTTACAACTGGTGCTACAGGAATGCCTGAATGGAAAAGAATAGATAAAACATTACCAAATGGTCATTTAGATTTTTCAGAAATTATTGAATTAGCTAAAAAATGTCAACCCCCAACTGAAATAGAGTCAGGTGAAATAACAATAGGATTTGCTCATAACCAAGTTCTTTCACTTGCAGATAAAATTCTCGAAGCTGTCAATTCTGGTGCAATTAAGAAATTAGTAGTAATGTCTGGTTGTGATGCAAGACAAAAGTCAAGAGAATATTATACAGAATTTGCTAAACAATTGCCAAAAGATACAGTTATTTTGACATCTGGTTGTGCAAAATATAGATATAATAAACTTAATTTAGGTGATATTGGAGGTATTCCAAGAATATTAGACGCAGGTCAATGTAATGATAGTTATTCTTGGGCATTTGTCGCACTAAAATTAAAAGAGGTCTTAAACTTAACAGATATTAATCAATTACCAATTGTTTTCAATATAGCTTGGTATGAACAAAAGGCAATTATCGTTCATCTTGCTTTGTTGTATCTTGGTATAAAAAATACTCATATAGGACCTACTTTACCGGGATTTTTAACTCCAAATCTTTTGAATATTATTCAAAATAAGTTTAATGTTCAGACGATTACAACTGTAGAAGAAGATATGAAAATTTTTGAATTAAATTAAATAAATATATATTAATCAAATAATAAAGGAAAAAAATGGAAGAAGATATCATAATTTGTAATTGTAACGAAATTTACAAAAGTACAATTGTTAATGCTATTAAAGAAAAGGGCTTAACAACTGTAGAAGAAGTCGGCGACGCTACTGAAGCAGGCACAGTATGTGGCGGTTGCCAAGATGATATTCAAGAAATATTAGATGAAATAAATAAATAATTTAAAATATTTTTAAATAAAAAGATCAAGCTCTTGTTTTTGAAATAAGAGCTTGATTATTTTTGAAAGTAGGTTGATTAATCAATTTTACCTAACACAACCACATAATTTTTGCCGTATTTCTTAGCGCATTTAGGACAAGTAGTATAAAAATTAAAGATTCGTTTTATATTATATCCTTTTGCTTTCGATAATAAAGTAAAATCTTCCATCCATTTTTTCATATCTTTAAATTCGCCCTCATATACTTTACTATAAAATTTTCCGCTTAATTTTACATTTTGGGCATTGGGTAGTTCTTTATCAGTAGCAACTAGCAAGTCCATATTCCATAAACTAGTATGCTCTGAAAGACATAAATATTCAGGTGACTCGATTTTTGCATCGCTGAACTTTTGCATAATTCTAGTCATTACTCCGCTGAAATTCATTGGTATATAAAAAATTGTGAATACTTTATCTTTCACAAATAATTTATTATCCCATTCAATTATCTTATCGTCCCATTTACTTATCTCAGGCTCAAATGAAGGACAACATTCTTGTTCAACAGCATTACTCATGTTATTTCCTTAAAAAATAAATAATTATTTAAATATCATATATAAAAATTTACGTTTTCCTACTTTTACCAATTTTTGAGTTGCAAAGTCAATTTTATTAGTAAAATCTGTAACTCTTTCATTATCAATATAAATACCGCCTTGTTCTATTAACTTTTTGGCTTCTTTTTTAGAATTAACTAGTCCTGCTAATAAAACTGCATCTGTAATGAGCATTTCTGCTTCCGGCAAAATAAATAAGTCGACAGTATCTGGAATATCTTTTTTTACAAACATTCTCTCAAATTCCTCAAATGCAGCTTGAGCAGCATCCTTACTATGATAAAACTCTACAATTTGCATTGCAGTTTGCACCTTAGCATTTCTTGGATGTAAAGTGCCATCACTAAGTCCTTTATTCATTTCATTTACTGAATTAGAGTCAGCAAACGCAGCATATTGATAGTAGCGTGAAATTAGATTATCAGGAATTGACATTACTTTTCCAAACATTTCTCGAGGCGTATCAGTAAAAGCTACATAATTATTAAGTGATTTACTCATTTTTTCAATACCGTCAGTTCCTTCTAAAATTGGCATTGTAAGTATGCACTGTGGAGCGGAATTATATGCTTTTTGGACTTCTCTTCCAACTAAAAGATTAAATTTTTGATCAGTTCCACCTAATTCAATATCAGAATTAATTACAAATGAGTCATAAGCTTGAGCAAGAGGATATAAGAATTCATGAATACTTATAGGAGTACCTGCTTTAAATCTTTTGCTAAAATCGTCTCGTTCAATTAGTTGTGCTACTGTATAATTAGAAGCTAATTTAATTACATCCATAAATGTCAAAGAGCTAAGCCATTCGCTATTATTGCGGACTTCGAGGTTTTTAGGTTTTAGAATTTTTGAAGCTTGCTCTAAATATGAATTACCATTAATTTTTGTTTCCTCAATACTCAGAGCAGGACGAGTTTTTGATTTACCTGTTGGGTCACCTATCATTGCAGTAAAATCACCAATTATGAGAATTAATTTATGTCCTAAATCTTGAAATTCTCGCATTTTATGAAGTACGACACCATGCCCAATATGTAAATCTGGTCTACTTGGGTCAGCTCCAAGTTTTATATTTAAGGGAGTATTAGTTTTAATTGAATTAATAATTTTTTCTTCTAGTTCTTTTTCGGGGAGTAAATCGATAGTACCTTTACGAATTACATCCATTTGTTCATTTAAAGTTGGGAACATTAATAACCTATTTTAATTTGATTAATTTAAAAATTTTTATAATTATTGATTTATAAATTCACTTATTTTTTCTACTACATAAGAAATTTGTTCTTTTGTAAGTTCTGGGAAAATTGGTAAAGCCAATGAACTATTTGCATTGAATATTGAGTTTTTAAATTCATTTTCATCATTATTCAAATATGCAAAACATTCTTGCTTATGGAAAGGAACAGGATAATAAATTTCAGAACCAATTCCATTTGTACTTAAAAATGCCCTTAATTCATCTCTTTTTTGTACTCTAATTATATATTGATTATAAATATGATAATTAGTAAAATTGTTTTGGGCATAGACTGCCTTAGGAAGCAATACTTTATTATTATCATCAAATTCTATTTTTCCTGTATTTTCAGCAAGTTTATTTGAAATAAAAGTTTCATTATATAGCTTTGCATTTAATCTTCTTTTTTCATTCCATTCTTCGAGATATTTAAATTTTACATTTAAGACAGCTGCTTGGATAGCATCTAATCTAAAATTTCCTCCTATGAATTTATGATGATATTTAGGTTCCATTCCATGATTTCTCATTTGAATAAATTTTTGATAAATAGTTTTATCATTTGTAGTAATTAAACCTCCATCACCAAATCCACCCAAATTCTTTGTGGGATAAAATGAAAAGCATCCGCAATATCCTTTAGAGCCAACTTTTTTACCATCTTTATTTTGAGCACCTATAGCTTGTGCACAATCTTCAATTACAGGAATATTATATTTATTAGCAATCTCTAAAATTGAATCTATATCAGCAGATTGTCCATATAAATGAACTGGAATAATAGCCTTTGTTTTAGAATTTATCTTTGTAATTATTTTCTCAGGAATAATATTAAATGTGATAGGGTCGCAATCTACAAATATTGGAGTAGCACCTACTCGGACAACAACACCAGCAGTTGCAAAAAATGAATAATCCGGCAAGATTACTTCATCTCCGGGTTTTAAATTAAGAGACATCATTGCCATTAATAAAGCATCAGTACCACTTGATACTCCGATTGCAAAAGTGCAATCAATATATTTTGCTAGGGTAGTCTCGAGTGTTGAGACTTCTTCACCTAAGATCAGTGATTGTGTCTCTGCAACTTTTAAGATAGCTTTATCAATTTCATCTTTTATAGTTTTATATTGTAATTTTAAATCTAATAAAGGGACATTCATATATTAAAGTTATTAATTAAATAAAAAGACAACAAATTTACAATTATAAAATGAAAAATGAATAATTTTTTTAGTTATATATAGTAAAAAAACGCTATACATAAATAAAAAATTCTTTGGTCTTGCTATATTGCTGAAATAATCGTAATTTGATAATCTAAAAAATATTTTTAAAACGATTAATTAAATCTTCTATGAAAAATTGGCTATATAATCCAAATATTAGATATAATAATTTTGCACATAGAGTTATTATGTTATCTTTCATCTTAATGTTAATTTCACAAATTAATTTATTTTCAAATTCATATAATGCAGAAATAAGATTAAATACAACTAAAGCACCGATAAAGGTAGAAAATCATAAACTCTATTTTGGATGCTTTTTTGAATATTTAAATGATTTCATTAATGGCACTTATGGGTTATGGGCTCAAGAGATTTATGATAGAGGTTTCGATGATAAAAACAATGATTTTCTTAGAGATTGGAGAAAAAGTGCATATCCCGAAAATATTTTTTTAATTAAAGGAGGATATAATGAAAATGGAGAGTATTCCGTTAGATTATTAAACGAAACAGATACAAGCTTTTGCGGTATTACTCAAAAAACATATTATGATCTGGATAAAGGAAATATCTTTTACATTTATTTAAAAAATAATTCAAATAATCTTGCTACATTAAAAATCATATTAAAGTCTTCGAAAACTAGGGAAATTTATTATTCTGGTACTATAAAAGCACAAAGTGGAGACTGGAAAAAATATACATTAGAAATTCCTAAACTCAATGCGAGCCATTCTGATATTATTGAAATCGGTCTTAGTGGAAAAGGTGATATTGAAATAGATGAATGCTCTTTAATGAGAGCCGATAATGTAGATGGGATTCGCAAAGATTTTTATGATTATTTTGAAGTATGGAAACCGGGGATAATTCGTTATCCAGGGGGTATCTTTGCAGACGCAATTTTTAATAAATTAGAATACTGTATTGGTCCAATAGATAAAAGGAAATCGCCTATGAAGATATGGACTGGACATTATCAAAGAATGGATTTTGGATTAGAAGAATATGTTAATTTTTGCGAAAAAATGAATGCTGAAAAGCATATTGTACTTAATTTAGTAGAAGGCAATGAAATTGACGCAAGAGAATATATTGAATATTGTAATGGAGATATTCATACAGAATTTGGAGCTTTAAGAGCTAAATTAAGTAGAAAAGAACCATATAATATCTCATATTGCGAGATAGGTAATGAACAATGGTTTGATACTACTTGGATGGTAAATAAATACTTAAAGTACTATGATGAAATTATTAAAGTAGATAAAAATATTAGATTTTTAATTGATGGGAATATTTGGGATAGCAAAGATTTTTTTGATGCCTGCATGAGAAATACAATAGGAAAATGTCATAATTATAGTTACCATTTTTCCAACATCGCAATTCCAGCTGATAGTAATGTAAAATATAATGAAGATGATAGATTTGGTGTAATGATGGTGCTGGCAGAAACGCAAGAATATCAAATAAAATTAATTGCAGATTGGTTAAAAAAAGATAATTATTTTCCATTTGCAAAACAAAGCATTACAGAACATAATTTAGATTATAGAATTCAGATTCCCTCTTGGGTAGACACTAATTACTTAAATGCGGCATTAGAAGGTGGATTATATCAAGCAAATTTTCTTATAAATAATATGGTTTATGCTGAAACTTTTGAGCTCTATGAAAAGACTTTTGGATTAAATCATATTCGGATTGGTTTCAATTCAAATGGTAAAAGAACAGTATTCCCCACGGTATTGCATAATTCAATTTCATTTTTAAAGAACCATACAGGAGATTTAATCCTAAATATTGATGTGGTTTCTCCTAAATATGATCCCAAAAAGATTGAAGGGCTTATTTTTTGGAATAGTACTCCTTATTTATTTGCAAATTATTCGCAAGATAGCAGTAGGCATTATATTTATATGTTAAATCGCTCTCACAATATGGAAGCAAATGTTACAATAGATAGTTTAATATTAAAGAATTTCAATGATTATCAAGTGTATGAATTATATTCTGATAGCTATTTAGATTATAATTCAGCCGATGAACCAAATAAAATTGATTATAGATTAATCGATGATAAAATTTATGGTAATATAGTAAATGTAAAACCTCATTCAATAAAAGTAATTGTTTCCAAAGCTGAGAATTCTATTACTATCAATAATCCTTTTAAATTCATTATCAACAAACCTGAAATTAGATTTCTGAACCTAAATATCCAACATTATGAATGTTTTATATATAATGTATTGGGAGAGAAAGTTTTTAGAATAAATATTGAAAATCCAGTAATTACTCTTCCTAATATACCATCAGGTATGTACATTATGGTACTTAAGAATAATGATAAAGAATATAGATATAAATTTTATTGGTAAAATGACAAGATAAATTCTTAATTTTGTAATCTGTATTTTTCACTATATTCTTAAATAAATCATAAAATGAGAATAAATAAGACTTTTATTCCTACTTTGAAAGAAGTTGGAGCTGATGCCGTTATACCTTCACATATTCTAATGCTTAGAGCTGGATTGGTTCGTCAATTAGCAGCTGGAGTATTTTCATTCTTACCTTTAGGATTAAAAATACTTAAAAATATCCAAGAGATTATTAGAGAGGAATTAGATGCCATTGGTGGGCAAGAATTTCTATTACCTGCTTTAAATCCAATTGAAATTTGGGAGCAAACTAATAGGGTAGAAGCAATGGGTGATGTTATGTTTCATATTAAAAATAGAGAAGGTCTCGTATTAGCACCTACTCACGAGGAGATTATAGCATTTCACGCTGCACAACATATTAAATCATATAAAGATATGCCTCAAATTTGGTATCAAATCCAAACAAAATTCAGAAATGAAGCAAGACCAAAATCTGGAGTGCTTAGAGGTAGGCAATTTATTATGAAAGACTCTTATTCTCTTGATCATTCTCTAGAAGGATTAGACGAAAGCTATGATAAACACTACAAAGCTTATAGAAATATATTCGATAAATGCGGTATAAAGTTTTTTGTAGTCGGAGCTTCAAGTGGAGCTATGGGCGGCAGACAATCTCAAGAATTTATGGTTGAATCTAATTCAGGCGAAGACGTTTGTGCAGTTTGCGATAAGTGTGGATATGCTGCAAATATCGAGGTTGCTACGTCCAATGAACCTGTAATTTCACGTTTAGAAAATAATCCAGAAATTGAAGAATTTGCAACTCCAAATTCCAAGACAATAGATGATTTAATTGAACATTTTAATTTTCCAGAAGATAGATTAGCTAAATCAGTAGTTTATATAGTGGAAAATGAACCGATTATCATATTTATGCGTGGGAATGATGAGTTAAATGAAGAAAAATTATTAAAAGTATTAAATACAAAAAATTTCCGTCCAGCTACAGCTGAAGAATTAGCAGTTTATACCGGTGCATCTCACGGTTCTATAGGACCAATCAATCCTAAAGAAAACATAAGAATGATAGCAGATAAACTGTTAGAACATTCTAATGGAATGATCTCTGGAGCAAATAAAGATGGTTACCATATAAAAAATATTGATTTTGATAGAGATACAAAAATATCTGAATTTTACGATTTAAGGACAGTAAAAGAAGGCGAACTATGCCAAACTTGTAATCATCCATTAAGAGTAGTAAAAGCGATTGAATTAGGTCATATTTTCAAACTCGGTACTCGATATTCTGAAGCATTAAAAGCAGAATTTTTAGATGCTCAAGGGAAAAAATCTCCAATTATTATGGGAAGCTATGGTATTGGAATTGAAAGAATTTTAGCTTGCTATATTGAACAGCATTTTGATGAGTCCGGTATTATTTGGGAAGGTCCATTAAGTCCATTTAAAATTCATATAATTACTCTAAGCCCTAATAAATTTGAAAATGTAAAATCATTTGCCGAAACAATTTATTCTAAGTATCAAAATATATCATTATATGATGATCGTGATGAATCTGCTGGCATTAAATTCAATGATGCCGATTTAATAGGGATACCATTACAAATTATAATTGGGAATAAAAATTTACAAAATAATCAAATTGAAATCAAAAATAGAAAGTCTGGTGAACGTAAGATAATTTCTATTGATGAAGTAGATAATGTAATCCAAGAATTTATTGATTTAGGTAAATAAATGTTTGATAATTGCGATTTACATATTCATTCAATATATTCTGATGGAGTAAAAACTCCTGAAGAGATTTTTATTAAATGCGTGAATCAAAATTTTAAAGCATTTTCTATAACTGACCATGATACTATTGATGGTTGCATCAAAGCATACGAGATAAAAGATAATTATGACATTGAATTTCTTTCTGGTATTGAAATTAGTTGCCACGAAAGAAAGAGAGAATTTCATTTATTAGGTTATAATTTCGATATCAATAATGATAGATTACAAACACAAATAGAGCTATTTAAAAAAAATCGTAGAGTAAGAGCCGAAAAAATACTTCAAAGATTAACTAAAGTCAAAGTAAATATTGAATTAGACTATGTAGAAGAAATTGCTGGTGAAGCCCCTATAACGCGTCCTCATATAGCAAATGCAATGCTAAATAATAATTTTGTAAGTAATTTGAAGGAAGCATTTCTTTTGTATTTGGGGAATGGTCGTCCCGGTTTTGTAGAAAAAGCAAATTTTCCTATAAAGGAAGCAATTTCTTTGATTAATGATGCCGGTGGAATTGCATCACTGGCGCACCCTGCTCATAATCTTACTCAAGATATATTAAAAAGATTGCTAAATTATGGAATCGATGGAATTGAAGTAGTTCATCCCACTCATGACCAAAAGATGAAAATGTATTATAAAAATTTGGCAAGTCAATATTATTTAATCGCCACTGGCGGATCAGATTATCATGGATTATATGAATTCGATGATTATTCTTTTGGCAAATTTACGATACCATATTCTACCGTAGAATCAATTAAAATTTCTTCTAATCAATAATTTAAAATTTAATTAAGTAATTATTATTTTATGAGAATTATCAAATATATTATAACGATAATATTTCTCTTTATGAATGTATTATCAGCTCAGAATGATTCTCTAAATAATATTCAAATAATGAAAATTAATTCTGGGTTAAATAATATTCTAAGATCATATCAACTTTTGATTGAAGAACATTTATCCAACATTGATCCAGAACTATTAGCAGACGAAGCAATTAAAGGTATGACAAATTCTTTAGATGATTATACCGAATACCTTAATGAATCTGAATCCAATCCTTATATGAAACTATTGAGAAAAAACTTTATAGGAATTGGAATTAATACAGAGAAACAAGAAGATAAAATTTATATAAATTATTTACTTGATAAAAGTCCTGCGCAACTTTCAGGAATGAAAGTAGGGGATAGAATATTAAAAATTGATGATTCAATTGTTGATGTAAATGAGGATCTAAATTCCAAATTACAAGGAGAGATTGGTACTAAAGTAAAAATTACAATTATAAGAGGATTTAAAAAATTAGATACATTAGATTTTATAATCGATCGTGCAAAAATTTCAGATAAAGGAATTACTTTTTATAGTTTAATTAATGACTCAATTGGATATATTCAATTAAAAAATTTCACTACCAATACAAGAAATGATATTATTTCAACATATAACGAATTTAAAATTCAATCAAACTACAACTTAAAAGGTATTATTTTAGATCTAAGAAATAATGGTGGTGGATTGATGAAATCTGCTTATGATGTGTTTGAATTATTTGTTCCTGTTGGTAAATATTTTGGTAAAATGATAAATAAATATAATCAGAAAATTGAAATATTTACAAAAAAACAACCTATTGATACAAATATTTCGATTGCATTAATTGTAAATAATAATACTGCGAGTGCTGGCGAATTTTTAACAGTGGCTCTACAAGACTATAATAGAGCTAAAGTGATAGGTTATTACACTACAGGTAAAGGAATAAGTCAAATATTACGAGATATTTCGTCTCACAAATCATTAAAAATTACAACCGAAAGGTTTATATCTCCAAAAGGAAGAGATATTAATATTATTAATTACAATCCAAAATTTTCTAGTGAAAAATCAATTGCAATTGATTCTCAACAATCAAATTCTATGAATGCAAGAAAAGGCATTATTCCTGATATAATTGTGCAAGATTCTTCATATTCACCATTAATTTTAGAACTACTTAAAAGGAATGTCTTTAATGATTTTGCTAATGATTATATATATTTTAATATAGATAAAATTCCTACTGAAAGTGATAATAATCTTTTTAGAAATTTTAGATACTTTGCAATAGATTCTTTTCGTAATTTAAATATTATAAGTAATTCTGAATTAGAAGAATTCAAAAAAACATATAATAACCAAGTAATTTCATCAAAGATAGATGAACTGATAGACAACATTAATAATTATTTTATTAATTCATTCGATAATGAAAAAAAAGATATTATTAAAATTTTAAATTATGAAATATTACTAAGACACAAATCAAATGTAGAAGTGGAAGAATTTATACTAAAAGATGATAGTTTTTTAATAGCTACTTTAAAAACTTTTGGAATTTATAATAAATCTTTTTATTTCTCAAAAAAAAGTTAATACTTAATTTATATCAAATTATAAATGAGGTTCTAAATGTACTGTTACATCACTTCTATCAACTTTTGATTTAATTGCATCTTCAATCTTATCTGAAATTTTATGAGTATTTACAAAAGGTAAATCTTTATCTACCTCAGCTGTAATATCAATAAAATAATCTGCACCTGAATTTCTAATTCTGACTAAATTCACTTTCTTAATCTCAGTCATATTATCTAAGGTATGATTTACTACATCATATATATCTTGTGGAGCTGAATCGAGAAGTACTAATACAGCACGCTTTGAAAGGTTGTAAGATACTTTAATTACGATTAATGCTACACCTAATGCAGCCACACTATCAGCCCAATGAATACCATAATTTGCAAAAATTAAACCTAATAAAACAACAGAAGAACTCAAAATATCAGTAGAAAAATGTAAAGCATCAGCTTCTAAGGCTTGACTATTATATTTTTTTGCTGTTTTCATTAATGCTCTAGATCTCCAGAAATCTATTATTATAGAGGCAATTACAACGATATAACTCCATATCGTTACTTCAATAATGAAATTACCTGACAATAAGCGATTAATTGACTCATAAATAATCCATGCACAAGTTGCTAACAATAGTAAGGCTTCAATAAAAGCAGATAAATTTTCAATTTTTCCATGACCAAAATGATGATTTCTGTCAGCAGGTTTATCAGAAATTTTGACAGAAAATAATGTGATGATCGCAGCAATTAAATCTAATCCGGAATGCAAAGCTTCTGATAAAATTCCTAAACTTCCAGTTAAAATACCTACAATCAATTTTCCTGCAGTAATTACTATTGCAGCTAATACAGATGTAAAAGCTACTTTTATTTTTTCTTTTATCATTTACACTAAATATTTTTAAAAATTTTAAAAAAAAGACATAATAAAAATATTACGTCTTTAAATTACTATTACGATATTTTGGAAAATTAAATATTTCTATATTCAATTAAAAATCTAAGTTGATTAGTTAATTTTTCTTTTGGAACTAATAACTTACTTTTATCATATATTGCAGTTTCTCTGCTAGAGAAGGTAAGTTCATAATCTTGGCTCATTATAATGGCTTCCTCAGGACAAACTTCCTCGCAGTACCCACAATAAATACATCTAAGCATATTTATTTCAAATAATATTGGATATCTTTCTTTCTCATCAGCAGTTTCTGCTGCTTGTACTTCGATTGCTACTGCAGGGCATACTCTTGAGCATAAACCGCAAGCTACGCATCTTTCTTTGCCATTTTCCTCTACTAATACAGGTCTGCCTCGATATGAGCCTAAAGGTTCCCATCTTTCTTCTGGATATTGCCGAGTGAATTTAGGAGCAAACATATATTTTAGCGAGAGAGTAAGCCCCTTTGCTATCTCAGGGATATACAATTTCTCGAGGAAATTTAATTTTTCTCTTTTAGTTACTTTATCTATTTTCATATTTATATTACTATCTTATTTTATTTGAAACAATATACACCAATAGCTGTAAGAATAATATTTAATAATCCAAGTGGTAAGAATACTTTCCAACCTAAGTCCATTAATTGATTGTATTTAAACCTTGGGATAGTCCATCTCACCCAGAAGAAGAAGAATACTAATAAAGAAGTTTTTACTAATAATACTACTAATTGAATTAAAGATAACCAAAATGAACCAGCTTCTAATCCAATCCATTCACTTGGAAAAGGTAAAGTCCATCCTCCTAAATACAAAAGAGACATTATTAATGAAACAGTGAAAACATTGATGTATTCTGCTAAATAAAAAATACCGAATTTCATACCACTATATTCAGTATTAAAACCATTTACAAGCTCTTGCTCGCATTCTGGGAAGTCAAAAGGTGTTCTATTAGTTTCTGCAAAAGATGCAGTTAGATAGAGTAGAAATCCAATAGGATTTAAAAATAAATTCCATTTCCAATTATCTTGATGATTTACAATATCAGTAAGTCCAAAAGAACCTGTGATTAATATAACACCAACTAAAGCCAATCCCATTACTATTTCATAAGAGACCATTTGGGCTGAAGATCGTACTCCTCCTAAGAGTGAATATTTATTATTTGAACTCCATCCAGAGAGAGTAACTCCGTAAATATTTAATCCTGTCATTGCGAGAATAAATAAAACACCAATATTGATATTTGGAGAAGTTGCAATCCCTAAATAGACTTTTTCACCATTTAAATAAAAGAAATCACCAAATGGGATAACTGCATAAATTGCAAATGCAACTGTAAGAGTTATCATTGGACCTATTTTATGAAATACCTTATTTGCTTCATAAGGGACAATATCTTCCTTCATTATCAGCTTTAAAACGTCTGCAAATGGTTGTAATAGTCCTTTTGGACCAACTCTATTTGGACCAATTCTACATTGAATATATGCAGCAACTTTTCTTTCGGCAAATACAGCAGAAGCGGCAGCAGTGAAGGCAATTGCTAATACTATAGCAATTTTTATCACGAACATCAATAAAATATATAAAAATGTTTCCATAATTAACTATTAGTAAATTTCATAAAATTTGTTTTATAAAAAGCAGGTTCTGATAAATTTGAAATCTCGTCGCCAATCTTTAAACCACTAAATTTGATTAGTTTAGCATATGACATATTTTTGAAATGAGGAATATGATGTGCTATTTCATCAAAAATATTTTCAGAATTTGAATAATTAAAACCAGCTGAGAATTTATTTGCTAAAAGCTGAATAATTCTCCAATCTGAGCGAATATCCCTAACATTATTCTTCATCCATCTATCTTCTTTGGCACCGAATTTGTCTAATCTGCTCATTTGAAAGCCCATATATCTTTGGTTTTCTGTATTAATTAGAGCAGGAGCATAATACTGTACAATTCCATCAATATTAGAAATTGTGCCTTCGGACTCAGCAAAATAAGCAGAAGACAACACAATTTTAGAATGTTGTGCAATTGAAGTAAGATTAGTACAATGTGAAATTATATTAAGTTCGTTATTAAAAATTTTCTCAATTCCAGAAATATTATGTAGTTGAGTATCAAAAATATATAAAAGTTTAATATTTTTATTTTTAATAATTTCTTTAAGTTTTTCTATATTGATTTTTTCAGCATCAGCAATTAATTTTTTTAATCCATTTTGATTTGGAGATTTATCGTTAGTTTTTAATAAATCATCGGCAAAAGACTCATCTAAATATTCAAAATAACCATAGTTTGAATTTTTAAAGGAACTATGTAAGAATTTATTTGTCAAATAAAGGGCTTCATTGCTTTGGAATGGAGAAATAATAAAGTAAATTTCATTGTTTTTATATTGCTTTATCAAATTTACAGTTTCATTAATTGCATCGTCCCATTTTGCTGCTTCGAGTCCTTGATTTCTGTTAATCATTGGTGATTTAATTCGGTTTTCATTAATATCTTGATAATTTAATCTACCGTAATCACACATCCAATGCTTATTGACTTTATCGTTTTGTTTAGGTTCTAAGCGTAAAATATCATTTTTTCTAACACCAATTTTAATATTACATCCTCTTGAGCAACTATTGCAAATAGAGTCACTGAAACTCATATCCCAAACACGTGCTTTAAATCTAAAGTCTTTGCTTGTTAAAGCTCCTACAGGACAAATATCGATTACATTCATCGAATATGGATTATTAAATTCTTTATCAGTTTCTAAATGAACAAATACTTTATCGCCTCTATTTGTAAAAGAAAGAACTGGTTCTTTAGCTACTTCTTTAGCAAATCTAATACATCTTGAACATGTTATACATCTTTCGGCATCGTAAATGACATTATCACCCCAAGATACTCTTTTTGGTTTATGATTTTTTTCTTCAAAAAATCGGCTTTCACCATTAGAGTAATTATAAGCATATTCTTGTAATTTACAATTTCCGGCTTCATCACATATTGGGCAATCCAGTGGGTGATTAACTAATAGAAATTCCATAATTGCTTCTTGAGCATTTATCACAATATCATTCTTAGTTTTAATGCGAATGCCTTCGGTTATTTTTGTACCGCATGCTATTTGAAGTTTAGGTCCATAATTTATTTTTGGATTTCCATTTTCATCTACAGCTAAAGTGCCATCTGGGTTCTTTCCTTGCATTCCAGTTTGCACTAAACACATTCTACAATTTCCAGAAACAGATAATTCAGGGTGCCAGCAAAAATGGGGAATATATATTCCTACGGATTGAGCAGCTTCTATTATGCTTAAATTATCCTTAACTGTGTATTTTACATCATCAATATAAATATTTGTCATATTAATTTTCTATTAAAATAATTAACTTTGAATTTCACCAAATTTTTCTGTGTATGGTGGTAATGGTAATGAATCAGGTACACCTTGCAATGGAAAATCTTTTCTAAGTGGATACAAAGGTTCTCCAGTAGAAGGATCTTTAAAATCTTCGGGCATATAAAATCTTCTTAATCCAGGATGATTATTAAATTTAATTCCATACATATCATAAGTCTCACGTTCATACCAATCAGCATTTTCATAAATTGAAGTTACGCTCTCAGTTGAAGCATCTTTTTCTTCTATTGGAGTTTTAATTCTTAAATATGTTTTATAATGGTTTGAATAGAGAATATATACTACTTCAAAACGTTTTTCTTGTTTTAACCAATCAATAGCAGTAATATCAATAAGTAAATCAAACATAGAAATTGAATCATTCTTTAATTTATCAAGAATTTGGATAATATTTTCTTTTTGCACTGTGATTGATAATTGATTTCTATGAATTGTCTCAATAGCTGTAGAATCAATATCCTTTACAATCTCTAATATTTTTTCTGGAACTAAATTCATTATAATTTTTAATTTATTCAAAAATATGATGTCAAAATTAAGAAAAGTTTGGCTAATTTACAATTAGTTTTTAATTTTACTGTCGAAATATAATATTTTCTATAATTTTACTTTGAAATATCAAAAAAATCGAATTATAACTAATTAAATAAAAATGAAAAAAAAATCTTATTTTAACTGTAATGAGTGTGGTTATCGCTCTGCTAAATGGTTAGGGAAGTGTCCTTCTTGTGATTCTTGGGATACTTTCCAAGAAGTGATTGAAGATAACAACAAAAACCATTTTAATAAAGCTAAATCAAACACTATAACTACTACAAATATATTAAAAATTAGCGACATTAACACCGAAAATAATTTTAGAATTAAAACAAATATTAATGAATTAGATCGTGTCTTAGGAGGTGGAGTCGTTCCTGGCTCATTAATTTTAGTCGGTGGAGACCCAGGAATCGGAAAATCAACTCTTCTTTTGCAGATGAGTAGTAGTTTGATTGAAAACAATCCCTTATATATTACTGGTGAAGAATCATTAAATCAAATTAAGCTAAGAGCAAATAGATTAGGAAATATATCGCCTGATTTAAATATACTGTGTGAGACAAATATAGAAAATATTAACTCTGCAATTTTAAATTCTGATGCTAAAATTATTATCCTCGATTCAATTCAATCTGTTTATTCTGAAAGGTCTGATTCTACTCCCGGAAGTATTTTACAAGTTAGAGAATGTGCTTCGCTTATGATGCAAACTGCTAAACAAACTGGTAAATCAATTTTCTTAATTGGTCATGTAACAAAAGATGGGATGATTGCTGGACCTAAAATTTTAGAACATTTAGTTGATACTGTTTTACAATTTGAAGGTGATAAAACATATAGCTACAGAATTCTAAGAGCATTAAAAAATCGATATGGTTCAACAAATGAAATTGGAATTTTTGAAATGCAAGATAAAGGTATGAAAGAAGTAAATAATCCTTCTGAACTATTTCTTGCTCAAAGACATTCTCAAGAACCTGGGATCGCAATTTCAGCTACTATTGAGGGAAGTAGAACTATTTTACTTGAAGTACAAGCTTTAGTCACTCCATCAGGTTATGGTATTCCGCAAAGAGTATCAAATGGTTTCGACCAAAGAAGATTACAAATGATTATTTCTGTATTAGAAAAAAGATTAGGTTTGCCTTTTAGGAATAATGATATTTTTATAAATATAGCTGGAGGCTTATATATAAATGATCCTGCTGTAGATTTAGCAATAGCTATGGCGATAATAAGTTCACTTAAGGATTATCCAATTAATAATAATACTGTTTTTATTGGTGAAATTGGTTTGACTGGAGAGATTCGGCAAGTATCTCAAATAGAGCAAAGAATAAATGAATCTATAAAGCTTGGATTTAAGCAAATTTACTTATCAAATAATCCATTTGAAGAAAGTGGAAAAAATAAGAACAATATTAAAGTAATTCATAGAATTTCGCTTGCATTGACAGATATTTTTATATAGTCTTTGCAATTTATTTTTACATAACATTTATAAAATGTTTAGCTTTTGGTGGATTTTGAGATAAGTTAATTATAACTACATCAAATCTACATTCTTTGTCATTTATTTTATTTACATATAAATATCCTTCAGCTGCCTTTCTTAGAGCTAGTTGTTTAGGATAATTAATTGAAAGGATTGGGTCATAGTAATCAGTATTTGTACGCGTTTTTACTTCCACAAAAACAAGAATATTATTTATTTCTGCTACAATATCAATTTCACCATATTTCCCAAAGTGAAAATTTCTTTTGATTATTTTATATCCTTTATGAACAAGATACTTGCTTGCAAGATCTTCTCCATAATTGCCAATTTCTTTTGTAGTTTTCATTATGTAAAAAGTAAATAATATATAAACTTAAAAATATGATTTTTTTTTCTTAAAATCAATAATATTAAAGAAATATTAACATTTTAATTAATTTTATTTTGTCATATTATGGAATTTTCTTAACTTTGTATTCTGTAATAATGGTACATTGATACATATCATTAAGATTGGGGCGAGTAGCTCAGTTGGTCTAGAGCACCTGCCTTACAAGCAGGGGGTCGGGGGTTCGACTCCCTCCTCGCCCACAAAATCTTTAAAAATTATTAATAAATCATTTTTTGAAATATTAGAGTCTGCAGAAGTGGCGGAACTGGTAGACGCGCTGGACTCAAAATCCAGTGGCCCTTAAAGCCGTGAGGGTTCGAGTCCCTCTTTCTGTACATAATTCTTTCATAATGGGCGAGTAGCTCAGTTGGTCTAGAGCACCTGCCTTACAAGCAGGGGGTCGGGGG
>ENA-UOOK01002099-UOOK01002099.1-fermentation-metagenome-genome-assembly--contig:-NODE-2099-length-25121-cov-3.906846_pt1 | contig 25121 bp, 18 predicted proteins | sample MGYA00245777_ERZ724023 | MGnify/ENA primary metagenome ERZ724023 (study PRJEB28704, sample SAMN03018312) | fermentation metagenome | biome: anthropogenic terrestrial biome; feature: soil; material... | reverse complement strand
AAAGTAAAGCTTTTCTATCGAAACGGCATCCGGCTTGTGGTGCTCCATAAGCGACGCAAGCGAATCATATATCTTTTCAAGCCTGCGGTTAAAATCAGCGCCTGCCTGCGTGACAATAGCGCCGTACTCCAGAGGGTGGAACCGGCCGTTTTCTGCTTTTACAACACCGTAGCCGACAATGGCATATCCCGGATCTATGCCGAGGATAATCATCCGTCCCTCTCCTTTTTGCATAAATAAAATTATAAGTCCCAAAAAGATTCGCTTTATTATATCACAAAGATTTGTCTTATGGAATAGTGCGGAACGTTTTGCCACACTCTAAAAAAGCTGCAAAAAGGAAAGGTCCGTGCGCTACGAACTATTTTATGATATAATTCATTTATAAATCTGATATGAAAAAGTGAGATGTCTTTAAATGACGGGAATTATAGGCGCAATGTCTTCAGAAGTTGAAAAACTTCTCGAACAAATGGAAGAAGACAAAGCGGAAAAGATCAGCGGCATCACATACCACAGCGGAATGCTTGCAGGCAGGCCATGCGTTGTGGCGCAGTGCGGTATTGGGAAAGTCGCCGCGGCGGTCTGCGCGCAGACAATGTTCCTCAGGTATGCTCCTTCTGAGCTTATTAATGTCGGCGTGGCCGGCGGCATAGGCAGCGGCGTGCATATCGGTGACGTTGTGATTTCAAGCGGCCTTGTGCAGCACGATATGGACACCACCGCCCTCGGCGACAAAAAAGGGTTCATAAGCGGGCTTAGCCTCGTGGTGATACCGGCTTCAAAAAGGCTTTCGGAAATTACCGTGCATACGGCTGAAAAAATCTACGGCAGTGAAAAAGTGCACCTTGGCATAATTGCTTCCGGCGACCAGTTTATAAGCGATGGCAAAGAGCTTGGCCGCATACGCGAAGATTTCGGCGCGAGCGCATGCGAAATGGAAGGCGCAAGCATCGCACAGGTTGCATATATGAACGGCGTGCCTTTCGTTGTTATACGCGCCATATCGGATAATGCAGACGAAAAGGCCTCCGGCAATTTCAGCGAATTCTGCGAAAAATCAGCACACGAGACCGCATCGCTGATAACAGGCATCCTCCCAAAACTCTGAAATTATCAGGCTTTTGCGCGCTGGAAAACTGTTTTGATTCGCAAATAAAATTATTTACATCATATTCACAGCTTCTTCACAACTTTTTGTACATAAAGCTTATAATATTTTTTGTTATTGGGAAGCTAAGCCGCATTGCTTTCCAGTAACTGTTCTACCCTCCTCAATATACCCCTCAGGCAAAATGAAAAGGATCTGGTCAATCGGATCAGATCCTTTTTCGTGCTTACATGCTGCAAAATATTTTCAGCTTTTTGTCTGCCTGCGGAATATCATCAGCATTTTGTGGCCAAAATACTGATGGAGGTGGCGCAAGTGAATCAGCCCATGAAAAAAAGCGGAAAAAGGAACAAAGGATTTTATATTGCCCTCGGTGTCTGCCTTATCGCAGTAGGTGCTGCAGCATGGACGACTTACAGCAGTGTCTCAAACTACACGTCGCCTAAAACAAATGTGCAGAGCGAAACAAAAAAGACAGACAACACAGTAAGCGGCGTTAATGTAAAAAGTTCATCATCGGTACCAGCGAAAAAAACGGCTTCAAGCCGGCCGGCAGCCTCATCATCTTCAAAAAGGCCCTCAAAGCAGGCGGTCACTAAACCTGTATCATTTATTTTGCCCGTCAGCGGCAATGTAATGCAGGGATTTAGCAAAGAGCCTGTCTTTAACAAGACTTTCGGCGACTACCGCGCCCATCCCGGCGTCGACCTGAAAGCAGGCAATGGCGAAAGCGTGAAATCCATAGCTGACGGCACCGTAGAAAAAGTTTCAGGCAACGATCAGTATGGCAACACGGTCATCGTAAAGCATGGTGCGCTTGAGACATGGTACTGCGGCCTTAACAAAATGTCAGTAAACGAAAATCGCTCAGTAAAACAGGGTCAGCAAATCGGCACGGTGGGCATAGACCCGTCAAACACCGAAGACGGGCCTCACCTTCACCTGATTATAAAAAAAGACGGGGAGTATATTGATCCGATGTCGGTTCTCAAATAAAACAAAACGCCCCCGCCTCGTTTAGGGACAATGAAAAAATACGCCGTGTCAGCTTTATTCGGCACGGCGGCTTTTTATGCCCTGAAAAATCTGTGCATTTGCACTTTTTTCAGATTTGTGCAATAATATTATTGGTAAAATAATATATAAAATTTTTGTTATACATATTTAATAATTAGTTTACATTTTATGCGATTCATTTTATCATATTGCAGAAAGAAAGGTGGTATTATAAAAAGCAGAAACGAAATTCCCCAGTTTCTCAGAAGGGAGATGCCTCATTGAAGAAAAGCGAGACGGTGCTTGTTTTTGTTACCGGCCAGCGTGACTGCGACCGGCTTATAAAAACCGGTAAGAAAATTGCTGATGAATTGTCACTGCCACTCAAAGTTATATGCATACAGCCGGTTTCGGCCGGGTTTGAAACAGACTGTGAAGAACTCGAGTACCTGCGCCAGACAGCGCGGGACGCCGAAGCCGAGATGACAGTCTATTTTTATGATGATGCGCCGCTTATGGGCGCAAGCGCCGCTAAAAAATTCGGTGCCGTGCATATTGTTACAGGCATGGCAGAGGCGCCTGTAAACGGATTTGTTGAAATAATTCACCGGCTGCTGCCGCACGTGCCCATAAGCATGGTAGCGAAAGACGGTAAAATACATAACATTTGCCCGCGAAGAAAAGATGAGCAAACTGCAAAATCGATTTCAGCCCAAAACTGAATATTAAAATACTTCGGCGGCTGTAGTAAGCAGCATGCCGGAGCATTTTTTTACATTTTTTATTTATGCAGGTTATTTTATTGTTTTTTAAAACCATCAAGTCCCCGCAATCGGGGCATTTCTCATTAGTTGGTTCAAACCAGGAAATGTATTTACATTCCGGATAATTGGAACAACCGAAAAATCTACGTCCTGCTTTTGAATACTTAACTACAATTTTTCCGCCACATCGCGGACAGGGCACGTCTATTGCCTTGATAATCGGCTTTGTATTCCTGCAATCAGGATAATTGGAGCATGCTAAAAACTCTCCGAATCTTCCCTTCCTCTTAAGCATCTTAGAGCCGCATTTTTCACATACTTCATCTGTTTCCTCAGCTGCTTCCCTGCCGTTTAACGGCTTTGTATTTTTACACTCCGGATAATTAGGGCAGGCAAGAAACTTCCCGTATCTACCGCTTTTAATGACCATGAAAGCACCACAGTTTTCACACTCTACATCGCTTACTTCATCCTTGATTTCAATTTCTTCCATTTCCTTTTCCGCAACGTCAAGTTCGGTTTTAAAGCCTTCGTAAAAGTTCGAAATTACACTGCGCCAATTAGTATTTCCGTTAGCCACATCATCCAAATGGTTTTCTAATTCTGCGGTGAATTTTTCATCAACAATTTTGGAAAAGTACTTCTCCATCATTTCAGTAACCAAAAAACCCATATCGGTTGGAAAAAGATATCCCTTTTCTTTAGCTACATATTCTCTTCCTGTAATTGTCGTTATAGTAGGAGCATATGTACTTGGTCTCCCAATTCCCTTTTCCTCCAAATCCTTTATGAGAGTTGCCTCTGTATAGCGTGCGGGAGGCTGGGTAAAATGCTGCTGCGGATCAACCTTTGATATTTCCAATATTTCGTTTATTTCCATTTCAGGAAACAGCTTATCATCTTTTTCATCAGTATATTTATATACGGTTTTATAACCGTTAAATGTAAGTATCTTACCGCTGCTTTCAAAAATATTGTCATTGTTATTTAGTAAAACCTTGGTAACATCATATTCGGCATCCGCCATCTGACAGGAAATAAATCTTTTCCAAATAAGACTGTACAGCTTATATTGGTCAGAATTAAGGCTGTCCTTAAGCTGTTCGGGAGTTCGAAATAATGAAGTAGGCCTTATCGCTTCATGGGCATCCTGTATTTTATTTTCATTTTTCTTACTCTTGGTATATACTCTGTGCTTATAATATTTTTCACCGTAATTTGATGATATAAATTCCTTAACGCTTGCTATGGCTTCATCGGATAATCTAAACGAGTCGGTTCTTATGTATGTTACAAGACCAACACTTCCTTCACCCTTGACATTTACTCCTTCATAGAGCTGCTGAGCAACCATCATGGTTTTTTTGGAAGTAAAATTAAGCCGCCTGTTTGCTTCCTGCTGCAGAGAACTTGTTGTAAATGGAGCACTCGGCTTTGAGTAGCTCTTGGATTTTTCGATTTTCATGACAGTGATTTTTTCTGTATCGATACTTTCAAGTATTTTATTTATTTCATCTTGATTTTTAATTTTTACCTTGCTTAATTTATCATTTTTATAAAAACCGACATATTTTGCAATGAACTTTTTCCTTGATTTTTTAACCTCAAGCTCAAGAGTCCAATATTCTTCAGGCTCGAAATCCATTATTTCACGTTCTTTGTCTATTATCAGTTTTAACGCCACAGATTGCACTCTGCCTGCGCTTAAACCTTTTTTGATTTTTTTCCATAACAGAGGGCTTATATTATATCCCACCAATCTGTCTAAAACGCGTCTGGCTTGCTGTGCATCAACTAAGTCTATATTGATTTTACGCGGATTCTTACTGGCATTTCTAATTGCATCCTTTGTAATTTCATTAAATACAATTCTTATTTCCTTACTTTCATCCAAATTTAAAATTTTAGAAAGATGCCAAGATATAGCTTCTCCCTCACGGTCAGGGTCAGTTGCAAGAAATATATTATCTGCCTTTTTAGCTTCTTTTTTAAGCTCTTTGATTACATCTCCCTTTCCTCTGATTGTGATATAATTAGGTTCAAAATTATTATCTATGTCTATTCCGATTTTACTTTTGGGCAAATCACGTACATGCCCCACCGAAGCTTTAACTGTATAATTTTTACCTAAAAACTTACCTATTGTTTTAGCTTTGGCAGGTGATTCAACTATTAACAAATTTTTCATTTTTCCTCCATGTTTCGAGTAGGATATAATATCCATGCTTTACTCACCATATAATACAATTTTTTATTTGTCAATAGCTTATCATTTCAATAGTAAAAAATGAGGACGCAACAATGCCGCAGCCTGACAATCATTTTATTGTTTTTATATTTATAATTATATCTTATAATTATAAACACTTTTTTATAACAATTGCAGAATATTGTGAATACAATATTATTATAATATATTATTTAACTTTGAATCATTTGTAGAAATTAACCTCAATTTTTCTTTTGTATTTTATTAAGAGAAGCAGCAGCTCTTTCTAAATCTTCTACACAATTTACGCCTTGTAATTCATCAAAATCAGCAAGTGGAAAAGCACGTACAATTGCATCGTTTCTTTTAAGGATTTCAATAATATCAGTGAGATAATATTCTTTTTGTTCATTTTTATTCGAAACATTTTTTAATGCAGCAAAGAGTAGTCTTGATTTTGCTAAAAATATACCGCTATTTATTTCATTTATTTTTTTTTCGGTTTCGCTGGCATCTTTATGTTCAATAATTTTCTGGAATGACTTATCAGCACTTCTTACAATTCTCCCATATCCGGTGGGGTCTGGAGCCAATGTGCTAAGCACTGAAACATCAGCATCTGAGTCAATATGAGCTTTATAGAATTTTAATAATGTATTTGCAGAAATTAATGGTACATCTCCGGCTAAAATTAAAATATCATTTGAATAGTCGGGGACAAGCTTGGAATTATAAATAAAATATTCTTCAGCTTGTGCTACTGCATGCCCTGTACCTAACTGTTCAGCTTGCTCACAAGTCTCTACTTCAGGGAATTTAACTTTTAAGAAATCGATTAATTTTTCCTTCTGATGACCTACTACAACAACTATTTTCTTTGTTCCAATAGATTTAGCAGTACTAAGGACATATTCAATTAAAGGTTTATTATTTAAATTACATAAAACTTTTGGTAGGTCAGGATTTTTCATTCTTTTGCCTTGACCAGCTGCTAAAATTATGGTTGCTATTTTGTCATCAGGGATTTTTTTCATTTTTATATTTCTTTCAATTATTTTATTATTTCTTATTTAAAAAGAAGCGGAATCCAAAAATAATGAATTCCGCTATAAATTTAATATTAAATATTATAAAACATTCTTATTTAGCTAATGATACACTTCTTCGCTCTCTTATCACAGTAACTTTTATCTGCCCCGGATATTCCATCTCTGTTTCAATTCTCTTAGCAATATCATTTGCCATTGAGTCAGCGAAAGCATCATCTATTTTTTCGGGTTCTACTATTACTCTGACTTCTCTACCGGCTTGGATAGCAAATGTCTTAAGTACACCATCGAAACCGTTAGCTAAAGTCTCGAGTTTTTCTAATCTTTTGACGTAATTTTCGAGAGATTCTCTTCTAGCACCTGGTCTAGCACCGCTTATACTATCAGCAGCTTGTACTAGAACTGCATAAGGGGATTCCATTTCCATATCTTCGTGGTGCGAACCAATTGCATTGCAAATAATTCTATGTTCTTTATATTTTTTAGCAATATCATAACCAATTAAAGCGTGTGGACCATCAATAGATTGATCAACGCACTTCCCAATGTCGTGAAGAATACCTGCGCGCTTAGCAGGAATAGGATCAAGTCCTAATTCAGAAGCCATTAAGCCAGCTAAATATGAAACTTCAAGCGAGTGATTAAGTAAATTTTGTCCATAGCTTGAGCGGTATTTCATTCTGCCTACTAATTTCATAATTTCTGGATGTACATTATAAATTCCAGCTTCAAGAATAGTATTTTCACCACTTTTAACTATTTCTTCTTCAATTTCTTTTCTAGTTTTATTTACAATTTCTTCAATTCTTGCTGGGTGAATTCTACCATCGGTCATTAATTTTTCTAATGACTTTTTAGCAATTTCTCTTCTGAATGGGTCAAAACCTGAGATGACGACTGCTTCAGGAGTATCATCAATAATTAAATCTATCCCTGTAGCTGATTCAAATGCACGAATATTTCGACCTTCTCGACCGATGATACGGCCTTTCATTTCGTCGCTTTCTAAATTTACCACAGATACAGTTGTATCTACACTATGATCAGATGCTGTCCTCTGAATAGCATCAATTACAATGTTTCGTGCGTCTTTAGAAGCATTTAATTTTGCTTCATCTCTGATAAATTTTGCTTGGATAGCAGCTTCTTGTTTTGCTTCGCTTATAAAAGTATCAAAGAGAGATTTTTTAGCTTCTTCTTTAGACATACCGCTGATTTTCTCAAGTATAATCATTTGATTACGATTATATTCTTCGGCTTCTTCGAGTTTAACCTTTAGAATTTCATCTTTTTTAAATAGGTCATCTTCGAAAACTTTTAGAGATTTTTCTTTTTTAAGATTTTGATCTTTTTGTTGTTCGATAGCATCAGATTTTGTTTTAAGTTCTCTTTCTGCATTTTGAATTTTAATTTTTTTCTGGTGAGTATCGTTTTCGAATTCCTGCTTTTTCTTGTGCCATTCTTCTTTAACTTCTAGAATTTTTTCTTTTTTAATAGTTTCAGCTTTATTTTCAGCGTCTTTTAGAAGTAATTTAGAATTTTGTTCAGCTTCGTTAATTTTTTGACCAGCCAATTTGTTTCCGATAAAATATGCTATTGCGAAACCAACGATTGCAAGAATTACTGTGATTATTATTGAAACAGTAATATCCATTATGCTTCCTTTTCTATTATTTGCTCAAGAATTTATGTGATTCCTGAGCCATTGTTATTTAAATATAATTTTTATATGTGTTAGTAATATACTTATGTAATTTATAATCTGTAAATAAAAAAAACCACACCACAGACGTCGGAGTTTTCTCGCACGAGTCGGGCTAGAACCCAACTCACACACAGTGGGTGGCAGCCCTTTATATCACGCTTCCAAAGAGTAGATTTTTAAATCTCTACTACGGATAAAATCCGATTAAGGCCTGCATTTTATAAACGGAGTCTACCTCCCTTTATTATACTTATAGGTTCTTTCGCTCGTAGCATGACAACGAATGTAGTGCGGCGAATTATTTAAATGTACAGTCTTTAATTATTATTAAGTTTTTTTATCCATTTGAATTTGAATTTGCTCTGTCATTCTTGATAATTCATTCTTTAAGAATTCTTTATCTAATTCGATTTGACTTTTTGAAATAATAAAATTTTCTGCGATATTTAAGGCAGCAAGTACTGCATGAGTATTTTGGCTTTCACCGGGGAAAGAATTTTCCAATGATAATATCTCAGAATTTACTAATTCTGCGGCTAATTTTAGGACTTTTTCATTATCAGTCCTTAAATTATAGTCTTTGCCTGCAATTTCAATTTTCATTTATAAAAAATATGTTTCTTAAAAAATAATGTTGTTTTGTCTTTCTGAAATCAATTTTTAAAATCAGTTAATTCAATATAATTAAATTATTTAGTTTAATTTTCTTTCAATATCTCAATAAAGAGAGGTTTTCGTTGTCAATATAATATTAAAACAATATTATAAAATTGAGACTAAAAAATGCTTTTTATATTGTAAAAAATTTTAAAAAAATAGTCTAATTCAATTTCTCAATTCATAAAAGAAGTATAGATTTATTATTAAATTTAAATTTTCATTTGAATTAGTAGATAAATTTCTAAATATTAGGCATAAATATTGATTATAAAATCAATGTTTAAATATAATTATTAATGAAATATAAATATGAATATTAAAAGAATATTTACGATTTTAGCGATTATTATAATTCCTGCAAGCGGATTATATGCACAGTTAATTCAAAATCTATCAGTAGGACCTACTTTAGGTTTTAAATTTGGTACAAATTACAATATTCAAATGGAGGGTAGAACTGATGAAATGAAAATTGCTAAAATGCCAGAGCTTGGGGTAAGTGTATACTCTGATCTTACTGAAGATGGAAATTTGGGTGTTGGAATAGATTTATTATATAATTCATACTCAAATAGGATTGTAATCAACGAAACAAAAGAAAATTTTGATTTTAATTATTCTTATTTGACTATAAGTCCCAAAGTAATTTTTCATAATTTCACTCTTGGTTTTACTTTTGGCTATCCTCTTTCTGCAAATTTTGGGAATGATATTTCTACAGATAATATTAGATTTTTAACCGAATTTAATCTTGGATATTCTTATCCAGTGCTAGTAGATGATTTCTCTCGTTTTAATATTTATATTAAAACTGGCTTAATGCTAAGCTCAGTATTTTATGACTTCCCGAATAACGATCCTTTATTGAATATTTCTCCAGCTCAAGCTCCAGAAATACATACAGAGAAGTATAATCCTCGATTGTTTAGCATCAGTATTGGGCTAAATTATCAATTTAATATTTATTCTCCATCTATTGAGGAGTCTAATCCTATCAGTCAATAGTTTCAGATTATTTACCTTAAATATGTTTTGTTCTAATTGTCACAGATTACGAAAGCTATCGTTTATTTATTTGTGTTATTGATTAGTTTTATAAGTTGATATTTTATTTGAAATAATTACGGCGTAAAATTGTCCTTAACCTTATTATAAATCTTTGAATATTATTATAAATCTTTGAATATTTAGAAAAAAAATAATTATTAAATACATATTTTAAGGAAGATTATGAAACGAATTGTATACTCGTTTTTCGTATTTTTTTTAATTTCTTCATTCTCAATAGCGGCTCCAAATGTGTCTTATATTATTCCAGATATAGGCACACCTGGATTAGCTACCTATATGGAAATAATTACCAATACTGATGGATATGGTAATTATGGTATTGATAGGAAAATTGATAATCCTCTTTCTGACCCGACTTTGCGTATTGAATTTCAAGATCCAAATGATGCAAAGAAAATTACTTTCGGTCCTTTAGTAGTGAGCTGGCATGGAAGAATGATTGCGACACAAGTATTTGTTAATCCAAATCTACCAGAACCAAATTCTACCGATTGGGATCTATTAAATAATAGCAATAAGGTAATTTTTAGGTTAAATGCAAATGGTTCGACTTCAAGTTGGATTACTTTTTATATTGTTAAACCATACGATTTCGGAGATTTATCCTCTAACTCCTCTCAGATTATTTTTGGTCAGGGATACTTAGGAAAACGTTCCCCAAGAGGTTGTATGATTGTAGAAAATCTTCGATTAAATAATATAACTTACTCTGTAAGCACTGCAGATTGCGACCCAGCTTTAGATGGTAATCAAGGTTATTTACCTTTTGTTCTTTTATCAAAGAATGATATTATCGGAAAAAACGAAGGTGGAGTTCGTACTCAAATTTCAGTTAATGCAAATGGTAAAAATGCTGGACCCGGTGGGGGCGGCGGTGGCGGAAAATACTGCGATGCTCATTTAACTGGTTACAATGGTAAAGACGGCGAAGACGGCGGAGATGGATTCGTTGGTGGAGGTCCAGGCGGAGGAAACAATTCAGGACTTCCGTATCCAAATTTATATAAATTATGGGGTAATGGGACAGGAGCAAATAATGGAAGTATTAACGGTATTCCACGACCTTATAGAATAGATGCATATGAAAATGCCGGTGGTGCTACTGGTCATCCATTCGGATTTAATGGTAAATCAAGTTATGTAACTACTCCGACATCTGGTAATAATGATGGTGGATATGGTGGTGGCTCCGGAAGCACTCAAGCTACTGCAAGTGGTGGTGGCGGATATTCCACAGTAGGCGTACAAACTAATCCTTATAATTTTGGTAGAATACACGGTAATAAGTATATAGTACCAATTGCTGGTGGCTCCGGTGGTGCAAGCGGTAACCCTCAAGGAATGGATAATTGTTCCGGAAATGGTGGCGGTGGCGGTGGTGCTATTAGAATTTTTGCTAATAGAATAGAAAATATAATTATATCGGCAAACGGCGGTCATGGTGGTGATGGCGATGGAAATACTGATGGTGGCGGTGGCTCTGGTGGATATGTAGGAGTATTTTCAAAAATTATTACTGATGGAGTTACTCTTGAAGCTAATGGAGGTAATACCGGCGGAGGTACAAACCCACCTGTAAATGGAGCTGGAAGAGTTAGATTAGATGCAATATATGAGTCTTTAACAACTTCAATTTACCCTGATCCGACTGTTATTCCACAGGCAAGCTACAAAGGATTTGCTTCTGATACTACTAATTTAGTTCAAAAATTATGTACTATTACAGGAAAAAAGCAAAATAATGATATTCTTGATTTATACTTAAAAGGAGAAAGCGAGACAGTATGGAGATTAATCAAAACTGAAAATGCTACTTCTCAAAATTGGAGTGTTGATTTAGATTTAAGAAGCGGAACAGATTCAGTGTATTACTTCTTTGCTATTAAACACGTAGATCAAGTAGGCAAATTAGATTCTGTGCAATATACACCTAATTTCGATTATTCTCAAGCAGCTTTTAATATCTTGAGAATTGATAAATTTCCAGAAATTGCTGGCGATACTGTTCTAAATATTAATGAAGAATTATGTCCCGGTAATATTCCTACTGGAGTATTTAAAATATATAATAATGGCGATGCTAATTTAGAAATTGACTTAGAAAATGCATATTTTCTAAGTGGGCAGACTAATTTTTCATTTAGTCCAAATAGCAAAATTACAATAAATCCAAATGATTCAGCAGAAATTACTGTATCATATCTTAATCCAATAGTTGGCACTATATCAGATACTTTAAGGTTTAGACATAATGATCAATACGCATATAGGTCTCCTTATTGGTATGTAGTTGTGAATGCTAATATTACTGAACATAAAATTGCTATAAATGATTTAAATGGAAACGATATTGATACATTAGATTTTGGAATAATATGTATAGATAATGTTAAATATCTAAAAGCTTCAGTGAAGAATTTATCCAATTCAAGTGTAAATCTTGATTCATTATCAAATATGAAATATGGCTCTGGATATGGATATGAAATAAAAAATGTGGTTCTACCAAATTTGAACGATACTACACAAATAACATTTAGTTATATGGGCGATCAAGAAGGTAAGTTTTATGAAAAAGTGTATATTTATTCTGATGGTTGTGCTGTTCCAAAGGATTCAATAATCTTATCAATTGAAACCGTGATACCTAAGATTACTTTTGAAAAACCAATTAATTTTGGATATATTTGTCAATCAGCAACAAAGCAAAGAACATTATTGATTACAAATCCTACTGCACTTTCTTATGATTTATCTGAAATTGATTACCATGGCTTTTCTGGAATTGCAGTTACTTTCGACGACGGTAATAGTATTTTAGATCCTTTTTCTTCAAAAACAATTACAATTTCAGTAAGTCCTGCTTTTTATCAACCCGGAGTTACTTCTGCAAGAATTTCATTTAATAATGCAGCATGTAGAAGTTTAGATATAATTGAATTTGATTTTCATGTGATTGTAACAGAACTTTCTGCAATAGAGACTGAATTAGATTTTGGATTAGTGCAAGTGGGTTTAAGCAAAGAATTATCTGGAACTATTAAAAATATTAATTTAGGTAATGCACATATTGAAAAATTACCTATAGCAAATGCACCATTTGAAGTAATTTCCTCTAATCCGATATTAATGGCAGAATTGCTTTTAAACGAAGAATTAAATTATACTGTATCATTTACTCCAACTACGACAGGTGCTTTTCGTGATTCAATTGAATTTGAGGCTGTTGCTTTTGGGACTAATGCATGTCCTGCAAAAGTAAAAGTTATATTAATTGGTAATGCTTCTGAACCGGAGGTAATTGTTTCGAGAAATGCTGTAGATTATGGTTTAGTAGCTGATTGTATCAAACCAACCGATACAGTATTTATTAAAAACGTAGGTAACTTTGATGTAAAAATCAATAAAGCTGATATAACTGGAGTAGATAGAAATCATTTTTCAATTGTTTCACCTAATGGAAATACTCCTATTACTTTAAAACCGGGAGAATCTCAGATTTATACTATAAGATTTAATTCTGATTTATTACCAATGGGGATACATAATGCAGAACTTATATTTACAGGCGATATCCCATTACCAAAGGTTAAATTAAGCGGTACTAATGAGCAAATTGATCTTTCAATTAACCCTGCTACTCCATTAAACTTAGGTGCTGTACCAATTAATGAAACAAGAAATGTTGCAATTACATTTATTAATAATGCTCAATTACCTGTAAGAATTATTAATATTAATTCTACAGATGCAAATGTTATTCTTTCTACAAATAATTTAACTATCAATAGCGGTGAATCTGCTATTTTATCGGCTGATATTAAAGTAATTAATCCTGGAAATAATCAATATGATATCACTTATTTAATAGATAGCCCTTGTCAAAGCAATGGTACTTACACAATTAATGCGATAGGTCTCGAAGGTAAAGTTGATTATACAGCAAATTTAGATTTCGGAATATTAGCTCCATGTGAAACAAAAGATAGTATTGTATCAATTACAAATACTGGTGATGCAGATATAATAATAAATAATTTTGCAGTAATAGGAGTTGATAATAATCTCTTTACTGTTACTACAGCTAATACTATCCCGATAATAATTACACCAAATCAAACGATTACTTTCGATGTAAAATTTGATCCGACTGCTTCATCTTATGGAATAAAGAATGCTCAAATAGTTTTCAATGCTGTTATTAATGGAAATTCTGTTGATTTAATTGCTCAATTAAGAGGCGAAAAGCAATCTGGATTATTACTCACACCAAGTACTCTTGATTTTGCAAATGTAGTGATTAACACTGCTAAACAAAAAATATTAAAATTAGAAAATAAAGGCAATTTTATTTTAAATATTTCATCAATTAAAATTGAAAACCCTAATAATATTTTTAAAATTCATACTAGCATTATTAATAATATTTTGCTTCCAGGCGATGCTATAGATGTAAATCTTAGTTTTACACCTGATGCAATACAACCATTTAATAATAAATTAATTGTATATTTCATGGTGAATGATTGCCCAGATAGTTTAATTATAGATCTAAACGGTGTTGGGGTGCCTGCAACTGTAGTTAATTTGAAATTACCACAATTGTTAAATCAAAATCCAAAAGCAAATAAATTAGAAATCCCAATATATGCAAATATTATTAGCACTAATCCAGCTCAAGTATTAAATGGAATTAGTCTCGATTTTGATATTGAATTTAATGGTACACTATTAACAGCAACTGAAGTAACTAATGGTACTTTATTAAATACTATTGATCCTATTACTCAGAAGAGGACATTTAGGATTAGGATTAATAATGCTAACCTTACAACTTCAGAAGGAGTAATTGGAATTATTCAAGGTATTCCTTTGCTCGGAAATGCTCAAAGCACAAATTTAGATATTCTAAATCCATCATCTAATAATACAATTGATGTTTCTTCAATCACAGTTACTCCAGGTATGCTTTCGTATGAAATATGCCAAGAGGGCAATGATAGGTTAATTAATTATAAAGAACCTCTCACAATGAAGGTAAAACCAAATCCTTCGATAGATTATATAAATATTGAAATTATACCTTTAGAAAAAGGAAATCATAATTTAGAAGTGGTTAATTCCTTAGGGCAAATCCTGAAGACAATAAATTTTGTAGCTTCTGGAACGACTAACGAGAAATTCAATTTTATAATTGATGTAAACGAGTACAATTCTGGATTATATATGTTACTTTTAATTAGCCCAAATCAAGTTTCAAGCAATCAATTAAGAATAATTAAATAGGGAAGGATATATTAATGAAAAAGACATTATTAATAATATTAGTTATATTTATTGGAGCTATTAGCATTAATGCTCAAGATAATGATAAAGTAAATTATGCTCAATATAACCATATTGGAGGATACTTGCATTATGTGCTCAATAATCATTTAGCTGATTTCTCTACTTTGCCCGGATGTTTATCTTGTAATCCTGGGTTCACCTCTGGATTCGGAAATGGATTCGCAGTAGGTGGATTATTCGATTTCCCACTTAACGATAAAAATCTATTTCTTGGAGTTAGGTTGGGGTATACTATGAGAAACGCTAATTTAACTACTGAAGAGAAAATAGGAAATGGAATTGATAAAGGGATTACAGCTCCTGGAGTAACTTCAATTATGGTCGAGCATAGACTTGATTCTAAAGTTGGATCTATTGATTTGGAACCGCAATTAATATATAATTTCTATGATAATTTTAATGCAACTTTAGGAGTGAAAGGAGCATATTTAATAACAAAATTATTCTCGCAAAAAGAATCTATCATTAGTCCTACGAACCTTGTTTTTGATGATACGAAAACACTTGATAGAAATATTTATGCTGAGCAAGAAATTCCAGATGTAAAATCATTTCTAACTTTTCTTACAATTGGGTTATCATATAATTTTAGATTAGAGTCAGGATTATCAATTGCTCCTGAAGTCAGATATGAATTTCCTTTGTACAGCATGTCTTCAGTGAGTTGGAGACCAGCAGCATTTAATTTAGGGGTAGCGATAAAATTCCCATTGATTCCTTCTGTTAAGCCTGTTTATGATTCGACTATGTATTTGCGAGATACAAATGAGATTTTCGTCGAAGGGTCTAGTTCTGAAAGAATATACCTAAAGACCAAAGATGAGAATTTAACTACACTAGAATTTGATGATTATAAGGTAAATCGTAAAGTAATTAATGAATTATATGTGCGTGAAATCCCAGTAGCAATTTCAAAACCGGATGCAAAAATTACCGTAAGAGGTGTTGATTTATTAGGAAATTATACAGCAATGCCTCAATTAGTAATTGAAGAAATTGAAACTGAAGAGACATTCCCACTTTTGCCACAGATTTTCTTTGAAAATAATTCGAGTGATTTAACAAAAACTCGTATTAATTTACTAAGAAGTGAGCAAAGTAGTAGTTTCGACGAACAAAAAATTAATTGGAATACATTATCAATTTATTATGAAATTCTAAATATTGTCGGAAAGCGAATGAAAGAAAATCCAAGAGCAAATTTGACAATTACTGGATGTAATAATAACATTGGAGCTGAAGCTAATAATTTATCACTCTCGAAACAGCGTGCTGAAGTAGTGAAAGAGTATTTACATAATGTATGGAATATTAGCAACAATAGATTAATAACTGTAAATAGAAATTTACCTGCAAAGCAAGCCAATAATACAAAACAAGAGGGTATAGAAGAAAATAGAAGAGTAGAGCTAAGCTCGACTAATCCTGAAATCCTAAAACCAATTAAATTAATGGATATTCAAAGAACTGCAAATCCTCCTATAGTGCGTTTATATCCAAATATTCAAAGTAAAAATAATATTGATTCTTGGAATGTAAATATTTCTCAAAGTGGCACGAAGTTAAGAGAGTTTAACGGTAGTGGTACGCCTGATTCAATAGATTGGGTAGTCGAGACTAATCCTATCCCTAGAGAAGAAGTTCCTGTAAATATTGCACTGCAAGTAACTGATAATAATAATCAAATAGGAGTAGGCAATACTGAAGTAAGAATTTCTCAAAAAACGATTAAAAAGAAGAAAATTGAGATGCTTGGCGATAAAAAAATCGAAAGATTCTCATTAATTCTCTTTGATTATGATAAAAATAATGTTACTTCAGAGCAAAATATTGCAATTAAGCAAATGAAGGAAAGAATACAATCTAATTCTACTATTACCATTACAGGATATGCTGATAGAACAGGTGAAGCTGAATATAATAGAGAATTATCACTCGTTAGAGCAAAGAATGTAGCTACAGCCTTAGGGCTTTCCGAGGGCAAAGCGAAAATCATTGGTGCTGGAAGCGATGTGAAATTATGGGACAATGATTTACCAGAAGGTAGAAGTTATAGCCGAACTGTAAAGATCATAATAGAAACTCCTATAAAATAGTTTTCATCACGAAATTTATTTTAATATTATACCCACTGCTATAACAGTGGGTATTTTTATTTATTATTTATAGAAATTTAAGTAATGAACTTTATAAAATAGATCATATTACCAAAAAATAAGCTAGTAGTCAATATTTATAATAATAAAAATGAAGCTACCTATAATTAAATAAGTAGCTTCAAATTTTGTTATTAAATAACAAATTATGGATAATTTATTTTATCTCTTTAAATTAACGGTAATTTGAAGGATTTCATCGCTTGCTGTTACCGTTTTTGCACCCGCTTCGTATGCTCTTTGAGTAGTAATCATATTAGTAAATTCGGTTGTTAGGTCAACGTTTGACATTTCTAAATTATGACTTTTTACTAAAGTATTTGGGAAGGATTCCCCAGGAGTACCAATAGTTGCAGCCCCACTATTTGGAGTAACAGTAAGGAAATTACCACCTTCGTGCATTAATCCAGATGGATTTGCAAATTGAGCGATTACAATTTGTCCTAAAATTTCTGATTGTCCATTTGTAAATGCACCCCATACCTGACCTTTGTCATCGAAGGAAATATCAATTAATGTACCTGCTCCGTAACCATCTTGTTCACCAGCTGTAGCGGTATTTGGACCGCTATATTGAGTAAGTCCGGTAAGTACATTATTTGGTGCTGCTAATTGAATATTAAGAGTAGTATTTGTTACAGTATCAAAAGCAGTGCTACCAGCTCCAAGAGCAGTATTTAAATCAGTTGTAGGAATTGTAATATTCTGTGGTGTATTTAAAGATCCATCAGGATTAAATGTTACAGTCTGAAATGCTGCATCTAAAGTAATATCATTGTTATCTATTTGAGCTGTAAGTGTATATTCATTTGAAGTAGCACTTTTAGTGAAAGTAAGATTTAATGCATGCACAGTACCAACGTTATCATACACGTTAATACTTGAATTTCTGACTACGCCAGCGGGGTCAGAAGCATTTAAATTACCAGTTAGTGCAATGTTTTTAGTTTGCCCCGGAGGTGAAATAAGTTTAGGTTCAATTTTAAGGTTTTCTTTTTTTCTAAAAACCTGATTATTACCTAAGGCATCTTTTATAATTTTTCCATTAGCATCTTTTTGCACATTATAACCTTGTAAGAAAGCACCACTTGCACTATCGATAATATTACCTTCTTTGTCTTTATTTAATACACCAGCACGAGAATAAATATCTCTTCCATTTATATTGTAAATAAAAGTTCCATCTCCTTGCAAAGCTAAATCGAGTGATCTATTTGTTGTCTCGAAAGTACCTTGAGAGAAATCATGTGTAATAGAACCGACATTTACACCTAATCCTAATTGAATAGGATTGATACCACCTACTCCAATGCCTTGATTATGATCAGGACCTTTTCCGTATCCAAACACTTGATTAAATGTTTCGGTGAAGTTAGTTCTACTTGATTTATAGCCTGTAGTATTTACATTCGCTATATTGTTTGAAATTACATCAAATCGCTTTTGATGTGCTCTTAAAGAGCTTGTTCCTGTGTTTAATGAACGTGATAAACTCATTATTTTTTACCTTCCTGGTATTATTTAATTAATAATTATTTCAATTTATTTTCCATTCTTCTATCGGTCGGAATGGGATTTCAAGTCTCATTAGGAAAATTATTAATTTACTTCCTGTTGTCCAACTTGATTATTTTTTTAAAAATTTTATGCAAAAGCAGCTGAATCAATGTTTGTAAATACCTTATTATCAGAAGTGGTTTTATCAATTACTGTAATAACAGTTCTATTTTGTATATTTATAATAAAAGCCTTATCGTCTAATAATATTAAAGATTCATTACCACCTTTTTTTTCAATTTGAGATACAGCATTTTCCAATCTATTTACTTCTATTTCAGATAAATCTATATCTCTACTAGTCAGTCTGTTTTGGGCATGAGCTGAGAATTTTAATTTATTCAGCTCTTCTGAGAAAATCTTTTCAAATTCTGATTTTCCTGCTGAAATTGAATCAAGAGAATTATTTTTATTTAACTCTTGAATGCCTCCAATAGGCATAAAAGGGAGATTTACTCCTTCAATTGCTTCCATATTTCAATGTACTCCTTTTTATTTATAAGAATAAAATTTATTTCTATTAATGTAAATCGCGGAATTTACATAATTTGCAAATATTTTTTATTCAACGGAAATATCAGCGATATTTGATAAAGGCACTTCAGCACCGTTGATAATTACTTTAGCACCATTTTGAGCAAATCTTACTGATTCAATTTTACCGAAAGTATATTGTTCTAAAGAAATTTCTTCACCATTAGCATCTTTTGCGTTTATTTCAAAAGTGTACATACCGCTATTTACAGTATTTCCATTATTATCTTTACCGTCCCAAGCTATTTTATGTTGCCCAGATGATAAATCTAGCCCACTCAATTCCATATTTCTTACTACTCTGCCGAGTGAATCTTTTACAATAACTTCACCTGTTGCGCTATTAATTGGTAAATTGTATCCAAGTTCAATAGGATTTATGCCATTAAATTCACCTTGATCCCACGCAACTTTAGCGAATTTACCAAGCATTCCTGGAATAGCAGTATTATTTAAAGTCTGGGAAAGCAATCCAAAAGAAGAATTTTGATTCTCAAGAATTGATTTGATACTAGTCAATTGCTCAAGCGATGAAAATTGAGCTAATTGTGCTGCAAACTCTTGATTATCATGTGGCTTAAGTGGATTTTGAGTCCTTAATTGTAAAGTAAGCATATTAAGGAAATCCAACTTAGATTCGCTTGCTTTTATTCGTGAAGCACTTGCCAGCGATGTATCAGTGTTTTGAGTACTGTTTGTGCTATTTACAGAAGGATCAAACATAATTATTGTCCCTAAATTAATTTTTTAAATATATTTTTCTATAGATTTATTTTTTATTGAATTCATTTGTTCCTTTTGATTTACGATATTTTCATAATCATTTGAAGAGTTCGCAAAATTAACAGATGGATTCATCATTCTTAAATATTCTTTTTTTGTCTTCTGATCTTTGAATTTAGATTGTTCACCATGAAATTGATTAGTACCGAAGTTTTTGTCTGCATCTTGCTGAATGTTGCTTTGTGATATATTAATTGATTCAATTTTAATCCCATTTTTAGATAAATTTTCCTTTAAATTGACTATTTGAGATTCTATAGATTTAATTGAGTCTTTATTTTCTACCTTAAATTTAATATCAGCGACTGCTCCATTTAGACTAATTTCGATGCTCATTTTTCCAAGTGTAATTGGTTCTAAGTTCAAAGTTGTAATTTGAGTCTGATTATTTGTCATTTGATTTGTAACTATTCGCGATACATATCGAGGAATATCATTAATACGAATAGAGTATGGTTTTACGAGATTGTTAGAATTGTCATTGCTTATAGTACTAGTTTCACGATTTATAAATGTATTTGAATTTATATCAATAGCGGTGGTATGAGATTTTTGCTTATTACGAGACTCAAAATCACTATTATCTTTTACATCTGCTGAATTTGTACTATTATTATTAATTGGTTCGATAATTTGAGATAAACTCTCATCGGTTTGCTCTGATTTTGTATTAAATACACTATTCTTCTGGTCTATGATAATGTTATTGTCAGAAAATATTTTAGAGTTCTGAGTAGCTAATATTTCTTGGGGAATAGAATTGTTTATTTCAACATTACCATTGCTATCATTATTCAAAGTACTATCAATATTATTGACATTGAAATTTTCTAAAGCTGTGTTTTCAATAGAATTTTGAAGGTTATTATTAACAATGTCTATTTTTGAAGTAATATCTTTTTGAACTTGAGATTGAGGTCTTAGCGATTCCACAGAAATAGAATTTAATGATTCACTAGATACGTGATTAAATTTGCTAGGGGCAAAATCAAAATTATTATTTTTATCAGAAGTAATAATATTGAAATCAATTTTTTCGTTAGCTAAACTACTTTTTTTAAATTCGTCAATACTAAATAATTGATTTTTAGATGATTCGATTTGTTTATCAGAAGTGAATCTTTCGATAATATTATCTATTTTTGATGATATTATATTAGAAATATCAGTAATATTTTTATTTATATCATTGATTTTATCAAGTGATTTAATAGAATTTTCATCTAAAAATAGTTTTGGTGATTTTTCATTAATAGTGTTTTGTGATTCTAATAAAATATATCCATTTTTTGATAAATTTTTAATTTCAGGTAAAATTTTATCAATTTTTTCTTTAATTTTGTCTAGTTCAAAAATATTATTTATATTATTATTTATACTTTCATTTAATTGCTTATCTATATTATTAGAATTAGAATTTGAAATGATATTAATATCTTTCTGATTGATTTCAGTGTTTATTGCTTCAAGTCCAGAGACAATTTTCTTTAATATTTCGGCATTTACTGCAAGTTTCGAATCTGGATTTACAATGTCATTGTTTATTTTTAAATTGTTCTGAAATTCTGTAATATTTTGAATTTTACTATTGAAATTATCGTCCTTCAGCTTTTTTGAAGAATGAATAAGAGATTCCAGTTGGCTAATAATATTATTAATATCTGATAATTCAATTTCTTTATCATTAGTTTTGGAGGCTTGATTTTTAGTTACATCAGCTAACAATTGAGTCTCAGTAATTAGATCTTCATTTATATTATTAGTGTGCTTTAATTGATCTCCATTACTTTTTAAATTTGTAAATTGATTAAGAAGTGAAATCAAATCAGTAAGATTTGCTTTTAATTGATTTAAATCCATAGAAATAGCTTTAATATCAGCTTTTGGGAGACTTAATTCAGAAAATAAATTTTTAATTTCTTCATTTATATTCTCATGCAAATCAATTTTGCTAAAATCAATATTTTCTAAATCAATATTTTCTAAATCGATTTTTTCTAAATCTATTTTGGATAATGTAATTTCGCTTTTAGGATGATTTATTTTGATATTTTGAACAATATCATTTGAATTTTTCAAAAAATGGCTAAAATCCGACGATTGATTATTAACATCAAAATTAATAGTCGAATATTGAACATTTGCATCATTTGTCAAATGTCTATTAAAACTTTTTTGGGTGCATCCTTGCACAAAGTTCATCGTCTTAAATCCTTTAAATATAACAGCATAGAAATAATTATGCTATCTCTAATTTTATAAAATTGCATTTGAAAAATTTATTTTCAAATTGCATACTAAAACTAATAATTCAAATCCCTTGCCAATTTTTTTTTAAATTTTTAAATTTGAATTGAAAATTAATATTAATAAATAATTTGAATAATTAAGAATTAATGTGGTAATAAATATGAACACTTCGCTAATCGTTATCTGGCATATAGCAGTCAAATCTTGCAGTAATAGGGCAGTGATCACTTATACTTTTAGCTTCTTTTGCACTATAAGCAGTATAAATATCATATTTTGAAAGAGATTTGGGAATTAATCTATTCATGACAGGGAGGGAAATTGCAATATTATCAATTACATAACTATTTTTATACTTTCCACAACTCTTTAAATCAGCCGTTATAAAAGAAATATTTTTATTATTAAGCAATTCGGATAATGTGTTATTGATTTTTCTATGAGGAGTATCATTAAAATCACCAACAATAATAATATCTTCTTCTCGATTAGTGTCGAGAAATATATTTACCCAGTTATTTAAAACGCTTATTTGATTTGACCGAATCATCTGACTTTTTGCGATTTGTGCGTCTGTCGAATCATAACTTGATGTAGATTTTAAATGAATGTTAATCAGCTCAAAATCGAAATTTTGATATTTTACATTTACACTAAGTCCAGGTCTATAATTAGATGAGCTTAGCATCAATTCAGAAATTTCCTTTTGATTTTTTACTTGCAAATAATTTTTATAAATTATTGCTAATTTCTGAGCATTACCATTTTTACTTATTATATATTTATAATCTGGCAAATTAGAAATAATCTTTTGAATAGCACGATCATTCTCAATTTCTTGCAAGCAAAAAATATCAGAATCCAAATCTTCTATTATTGATGCAATATTGTAATAATCCTCATCAGTGCGATCAATTCTATCATTATAGCCATCACCTAACCAATTTAAATTAAAGGTAGTAATAGCAATATTATCTTTTGTAAAAGGTGAAAATTTCTCTTTACAAGATGACAAAAAATAAATTGGCACGAATAATATTATAAAATAATATTTATATTTAATAATTTTTTTCAATAAGTTTTGATGCAAAAGTTATAAATGTGATAAAAAAAACATTATATTTGGTTAATCATAACTTTTTCAATTTAAAAGCAATTATTTTAACTAAAAATTAACTTACGAATATTTAAAGTAAATATTTTTAATAAGTTTTTAATAATATTTTATAAAATTAAGAAAATTTATTAGTATTTTAAATAATAATTTATATTTTAAGTAATTAATTGGATAATATTTGTTATTTTTGTATTTTAGTAAGTCGTTTAATTATATATGAGCGACTATCAACTTAGAAAAAATATATTAAATAGATAAAAAATATTTTTAAAATTTTACGAGGTTAAAAATGAAAAAATTCTTCGCACTGATGAGTATAATACCTATTTTGGTGTTATTCTCTTACATTGGTACGAATGCTCAAAGTATCAACGAGTATGTAGTAAATCATTCTGTTGAAACTTGGCAACCAATCACAGGTACTTTAATCGTAACTGGTGATCCAGACGATCAATTAAGTCCACAAACAAACATTGGGTTTGATTTCCCTTTTGATAATTCGATAATGACAAACTTTAGAGCTAGTACAAACGGTTTTATTAGGTTTAATAGTACTTATACTAGTGCGTATCATAATACTACTAACCTATATAATGCAATTTGCGTGTTATCAATGGATGCTAGAGCAACTAGCATTGCATATCTAGTTCAGGGGCAACCTGGAAGTAGGGAGTTAATAGTTCAATGGAATGGTATTAAACATTATTCAGGTGGTGCTACAAATAGAGGAACTATTCAATTAAGGATATATGAGGGTGGTATAGTTAAAATCATATACGGTCCTGGTATATCTTCTTTACAATCACCTGGTTGGGTCAATTATTTTGGTATATATTTTTGCGCAGAAACATCTGGTTGAAGGAATGCTGGCAGGCGCTGTAAAAGAATAAGAGGCTTAAAATCGATAGGTAACCGGTTAATGTTTCAATCAATGGAATTTAGATAATTGTTGAAATCAAAATAAAATTATAGGAAGGTTTATTGTGAAAGCATTGAATCCAACAGATATAGGGGACCAAAACAAGTTGTCCATTCTAAAAATAATCAAAGAAAACGATGGAATATCAAGGCAGGAAATTTCCAAAAGACTAAATCTCAGTGCCCCGGCGGTCAGCAAGAATATTGCGGCTCTGCTGGAAACAAAAATTATCAGGGAAGCAGGGACTGATGAGACTAGTATGGGACGTAAGCCGATACAGCTAAAATATAATGGGTCTATCATGTATGTGATCAGCATAGAGATGATGCCTCAGGCCGTAAGAGGAGGAATTGCGGATCTATATGGAAATGAAATAATTCAAATGTTAGTGAACAAAAGAATTATAATAAGAAGAGCATCAAGATTGACACTGTATTGGGATATTTTTAAAGATTATGTTTTTTATATCTGAAATATTATTGGTTTTTCCGAATTTATTGCAGCTGCTGTGAAGTATATCTATATGAGCCTGTATATATTTTTTCAAAGTTCCCACGTCAATCCAATAGTCATTGTACTCATAAGCAGCTATTTTATAGTGCTTTTCAAGCAGCAGCGGGTAAATGTCCTTTTCTATTGAAATTACCTTATTTTTTGGAATTTCTTTAAAAACTTCCGGCTCAAATACATAAGCTCCAGCATTTATCCATTTTGAATCTGTTTCTCCTGCTTTTGGCTTTTCTTTAAAGGCATTTATATATTTATCGTGGTCAAATTCTATAACTCCATATTGAGAAGGATCTTTAACCTTTGTCATTGCAATGGAAACCGAAGCTCCCTTCTTCTTGTGGAATTTTACAAAATCTCTATAAGATATGTTGTCTACTATGT
>ENA-UOOK01002094-UOOK01002094.1-fermentation-metagenome-genome-assembly--contig:-NODE-2094-length-25148-cov-3.692942_pt1 | contig 25148 bp, 23 predicted proteins | sample MGYA00245777_ERZ724023 | MGnify/ENA primary metagenome ERZ724023 (study PRJEB28704, sample SAMN03018312) | fermentation metagenome | biome: anthropogenic terrestrial biome; feature: soil; material... | reverse complement strand
GATTACAATCTCCCCGGACAATCCGATCAAAAACTTCAAAATAATTCTCAAAGGTTTTTTTGGTACAATCCGGATTTTTAATCCGGATGCCCGGCGTTCTTAACCCTGTTAGAGCGAAAGCCATCGCCATCCGGTGGTCGTCATAGGTCTCAATCGCGGCTGAATTGGGTCTACCCGGATGAATCAGGATTCCATTATCCAGTTCTTCCGCTTGAATTCCGATCCGCTGTAACTCATTTGTAATCGCCGAGATCCGGTTTGATTCATGAAATTTAATTAAGCCGACATTACGGATTGCAGTGGGGGAGGAAGCGTAGGGCGCCAAGGCGGCCAAGGTCATGGTCTGGTCCGGAGTAGCGCTGAGATCGGCTTCGATCCCCGGAAACACTCCTCCGGCAGGCCCTTCAATGTAAATCCCATTTTTTTTATCGCCGATACGGGCGCCTAATTGCTTTAAGATCCTTAATAATTGCAAATCACCTTGAAGGGAATCCAAAGGGATATCCTTCACCATCGCCGAACCACCGGTAAGAACGGCCATCGCCCAAAAATAACAGGCATTAGAGACATCAGGTTCAATCAGATAGTCTTTCCCAATATAGCGCTGAGGCGTTACTTTGAATATACGAAAATCGCCGGTTTCAACTTCCACACCGAAATTGGCCATCATCCGGAGGGTCATTTCAATGTAGGGTTTGGCAGCCAGTTCACCGGCGATTTCGATTTTCAACCCGGTTTTTCCGAGACAGCCGACGATTAATAAAGCGCTCAAAAACTGACTGCTGATCTCGGCCTCTAAAGTAACTACCCCGTCGGGTGAACCGGCGCCCTTAACTCGAAAGGGCAAACAATCCGGTCGGCCTAAAAATTCAAATTGAGCGCCTAATGACTTTAAAGCCTCAATTAAGGGCCTCATGGGCCGGGCCGCCATTTGCCGGGAAGCCTCTACCAAATATTCACCTGAAGAGGTAGCTAAAAGAGCCGTTAAAAAACGAGCGGCAGTGCCGGCGCTACCCACGTTGACGGCAGCCTTCCGGTTGGGGATAACTCCCTTATTTCCTCTAACAATCACCGTCTTAGCGTTTTCGTCGCTTTCAACTTTAAACCCCAAATTGATCAGGCAATCCATGAAATGACGACTGTCATCGCTGAAGAGGACATTGCTCAACCGTACTTCCCGGTCGCATAAGGCGGCAATCAATAAAGCCCGGTTGGTAAGGCTCTTTGAACCGGGTACTTCAACCACACAATTTATTGGGCCTTGGACCGGCGGCACCTCATAAAAAATATTTTCAGACATCTTTCACCTCAACCCAGGAATCAAAAACCAACAAAAGAATCTTATTAATCCTGTTAATCCCGGTCTAACTTTGCTTCCAACCGTTCTTTCTCAGCTTCATACCCAGGCTTGCCCAACAAAGCGAACATATTCTTTTTATAAGCCTCCACTCCGGGCTGATCGAAGGGATTGACCGCGTTAAGATAACCGCTGAGACCGCAAGCTTTTTCAAAGAAATATACCAGCTCCCCAAAGTAATAGGGGGTTAGTTCCGGGACCTTGATTACCATGTTGGGCACGGCTCCCTCATGGTGGGCCAATAATGTTCCCTGGAAAGCCTTTTCATTAACAAATTCCATGGTCCGGCCGGAAAGGAAGTTCAACCCGTCCACATTATCGGGATCATTGGGAATGACCAAGGAACGCTTGGGCTTTTCCACCCACAGGACCGTTTCGAACAGGTCCCGCCGGCCTTCTTGAATATATTGGCCCATCGAATGTAAGTCGGTAGTGAAATCACAAGCGGCCGGAAAGATCCCTTTCTGGTTTTTACCTTCGCTCTCTCCGAATAATTGTTTCCACCATTCAGCGAAGTAGTGAAGGCCGGGCTCATAGTTGACAAGAATTTCAAGGAGTTTGCCTTTGCGGTATAAAAGGTTTCGGGCGGCCGCGTATTGGTAGGCCGGGTTTTTTTCTAAATTAGGATTCTGATAGGCTTGATAACCGGCCCCGGCGCCATCCATCATCTCTTGAATATCGATTCCACTCACCGCGATTGGGAGCAATCCTACCGGGGTTAATACCGAGTATCTGCCTCCAACATCATCCGGGATCACGAACTGGGTATATCCTTCAGCGTCGGCCAGTTTTTTCAAGGCGCCTTTGGCCCGATCGGTGGTAGCGAAAATGCGTCGTTTGGTTCCTTCGGCCCCATATCTCTTAATCAATAAATCCTTGATTAATCGGAAGGCAATCGCCGGTTCGGTGGTGGTTCCCGACTTGGAGATAATATTGACCGCAAAATCTTTTTCAGCTAATACTTCAAGGAGCTCTGCGGTATATGTAGGACTGATGGTTTGGCCTAAATAAAAAATCTGAGGGTTACTACGTTTTTGGCTGGGATACTGATTGGCAAAGGAATGGCTCAGCATTTCAATGGCGGCTCTCGCTCCCAGATAGGAGCCGCCAATTCCGATTACCACCAGGGCTTCGGAAGTTTCTCTGATTTGTTCGGCCGCCTTTTGGATGGCTTGAAATTCGGTTTTATCATATTTAGCGGGGAGTTCCACCCAACCCAAAAAATCATTGCCGGCTCCAGTGCCGTTATGGAGTAGCCCGTGGGCTGTCCGCACCTGGCTCTCCATTAAAGTCATTTCTTCAGCGCCAATAAAGGGAGCTGTTTTCGATAAATTTAGGCTTAGCTCTTTTTTCACAGGATTACCTCCATAGTTACTTTTTTATAACAAGCGTAAGGTGTTTATTCAACCCAATTAGTTCTTTTAAATTTACCAGAATATTCGCTCAATATGCCCATATTTCCTTCCTGTTAACGGAAGACGGCGGCTTAAATTCTAATTAATAATTAGACTTAAGTCAATGAGTGTGTAAACAGCGCTTAGTCTCTTAAAAAGAGGAAAAAGCGATGACTTATTATCACCGCTTAAGTAAGTTTACAATTAACAGGAGCATTCTCAAAGAGCCGAACCTAGCCGGTAACGGAATAGCTTTAAACTAACGCATATTCTTTCACCCGATCTACTTTTACAATCTCCTCATCCTTAATCGACTGGAGAATGGCGAAGACTGTTTTAATATCCCCCAGTTCAACCTCGGGAGTAACTAAGATTGGTTCATTATACAGCACTGCATTATAGAGATTGAGCAACTCGTTATAGTAACCCCGGCCCGGCCTAAAGTTAACCTGCTCATGACCGCCGTTGTTATGGAAGATGTTAATGATCCCACAATTTGTATCTTCCAGATAAATCATTCCCTCTTGGCAAAAGACCCTTAAACCAACCAACGGTTTTTGGACCTCACGGCCGGCCGGATAATAAGAAAACTCGCCGATCACTCCATTAAAGAACTTGATGTTTGCCGTAACTGCCGCATAAGGGCTAAAGTCATCATCCTGCCTCACTCCGTAAGCTTGCAAGTGCTCGATATCCCCGAAGATATTACGTATACCGGCCAGTTTGTGGATGGCGGCATCTAGGATATCCCCTCCCGGGTAATTGGGATGTTGCCGCCACTCAGTGGCTGAAAAGGTATCCTTAGTCATCGCGCAAGGAAAACAACTGGTGCTATGGTAAATGAAGAAGACTGGACTACCGACGCGCTTGTCTTGGACCAAATTTTTAATCAGATTAAATTCCTCGCTATAACGATAGTTTTCAGCAATTAATATTTTGCCGCCGTACCGCTCATAGATTCTTTTGGTCGCTAAGGCCTGTTCGACTGTGGCGCCCATTGGTTTTTCCAAAATTACCGCTTTACCGGTTTTGGCCACTTCTTCGCCGACCGGGTGGTTCTCGGAGATCGGGACTAAGATGTCGATGACATCTAAATCACCCCTCTCCAATAGGGCATAAAAATCGGTAAAGACATCCCTGTGAATATTCAACCCTAAACGCCGGCCCCAACTTTCAGCCCGGCCCCGATCTACGTCACAAAGAGCAGTAATCACATACTTATCGGATAGTTCTTGAAATGCCGGGTAATGCAATCTTTCCCAGGCCAAACCGGTCCCGATTACTCCTACTCTTAATTTCATCAAAAACCCCCCTTTCCGGTATATTTTCCCCGGAAAGGGGATAAGTCATAAGCGAATTTTAAAATTATTTGATAGCCCGGATCATTTTGTTGATCGCATGAAGGTATGCCAAGGTACTGGCCTCAATAATATCGGTTGAAAGGCCCCGGCCGACATAAGCATGGCCGTTCTCTCTAACTTTGACGATGACCTCACCCAAGGCGTCTTCGCCGGAAGTTACCGCCTTAATATTATACTCATCAAGTTTTACCGTAAGGTTAGTGATCCGGTCGATAGCTTTATAGATAGCGTCTATCGGGCCATGGCCGCAAGAGGCTTCCTGGACCGGGGAACCATCTACATTTAAACGAATAGTGGCGGTAGGAATCGTCGAATTGCCGGTACTGACATGGAAATAATCCAATTCATATTTATCAGCGATTATTTGAATTTCATTCCTAACCAAGGCTTCAAGGTCGGATTCGGTCACTTCCTTTTTCTTATCCGCTAACTCGATAAAGCGTTGGTAAGTTTGATCGATTTCCGTTTCACTTAAGTTATAACCGATCTCCTGGAGCCGGTTTTTAACCGCGTGACGGCCGGAATGCTTTCCGAGAACGATATTGCTTTGGCCTAAACCGATGGAATCGGGAGTCATAATTTCATAGGTCATCCTATTTTTGAGCATTCCGTCCTGATGGATTCCGGCTTCGTGAGCAAAAGCATTGGAACCGACAATTGCCTTATTATGCTGGACCGGCTTTCCGGTTAGAGTAGACACTAATACGCTGGAACGGTGAATTTGCTCCGTTACGATCCGAGTCTGGGCCTTAAAGTTCTCCGCTCTAGTTTTAATTGCCATTACGATCTCTTCCAATGCGGCGTTCCCGGCCCGTTCGCCCAGACCGTTAATGGTGCACTCAACTTGATCGGCGCCATTCTCAACGGCGGCCAAGGAGTTGGATACCGCTAATCCCAAGTCATTATGGCAATGGACCGAGAGGGAAACTCCGTCGATCTCGGGGGTGTTTTCTTTTAAATAACGGATCAGTTTAGCGAAGTCGCTGGGGATGGCGTATCCAACCGTGTCGGGTACATTAATGGCTGTAGCTCCGGCTTTAATAACCTCACCGAAGATTCGGCAGAGAAAATCCCAATCGCTCCGGGTGGCGTCTTCAGCGGAAAATTCGACGTTGGGACAAAGGCTTTTGGCGTGTTTTACCGCCTCCACCGCCATGGACACTACTTGATCCGGCTCCTTATTAAGCTTATATTTCATATGAATATCCGAAGTGGCAATAAAGGTGTGGATTAAGGGGTTCTCAGCTGCTTTTAAAGCTTCCCAAGCCCGATCAATATCACCCTTAACCGCCCGCGCCAGAGAGCAGACAGTTACGCCTTTAATCTCCCGAGCTATGGCTTGAACCCCGGCAAAATCTCCCGGCGAGACTACGGCAAACCCAGCCTCGATGATATCCACATTTAAGCGTGCTAACTGTCTGGCAATCTGTAATTTTTCATCCACATTAAGATTGATTCCGGCGGACTGTTCTCCATCCCGGAGTGTGGTGTCGAAGATTTTGATCTGTTTCATATGACTGCCTCCTTGAAATTAGTTGTCGAAAGTCGAAAGTCAAAAGTCTAATAACAGATGCCCTTAAGTTCGGGCATAACCCCGAGCTTTAAGGCTTTGAACTATAGACTTTAGACATTTAAAAAAAACAAAAAACCCTCGCCCCGAAACTTCGGGACGAGGGTAACTCTCGTGGTACCACCCAATTTTACCAATATATTGGCCTTAGCAACTTCTCCTATAACCACGCAGATTATAGAGGGAAGTTTTCGCGATAACGGGCCGGACTTCCAGTTGGAAATCCCCCGGCTCCACCTACTCGAAACCTTTGGGCGAGCGGCTCAGAGGGGAGTTTCAGATGTTGGGGCGCTGGTTTACACCATCCACCAGCTCTCTAGGGCCGTACCATCCTACTAGCCTCTTCATTGCAATTGAGATATATTTAAACAAAATTATAATGGAGAAGATTACGGGTGTCAATAGTATTTTGGTTTTTGTCCGACAAATTTTATTCCCGATCATTATTACCATTGTTTTTATTCTCTGGACCAACATCGGGCGTATCCAAAATAATCTCTTCAATCTCAGCTAAGAGCACTTCCTTCTTGACGCCACCTTCTAATTCGACTAATACTGATTCTTTAACCGGATATGTTTCGAGAATTGTCCCTTCGGCCCCATCGATCCGTACCTTACCGCCGACCAGCGGGAGATCGGATTTGGCGTCACGGTAAGAAGAGGACTCATACTTTAAGCAACACATTAAACGGGAACAGATTCCGGAAATTTTAACCGGATTTAAGGACAGGTTTTGTTCTTTAGCCATTTTAATCGAAACCGGTTCGAATTCTCCTAAAAAAGTAGCGCAACACAAGGGACGGCCACAGGGTCCGAGCCCTCCCAGCATCTTGGCTTCATCCCTGACTCCAATCTGACGTAATTCGATTCGGGTTTTAAAAACTGCCGCCAGATCTTTTACCAATTCCCTAAAATCAATGCGTCCATCAGCGGTAAAATAAAAAATAATTTTACTCCGGTCGAAAGTATACTCCACGTCAACCAACTTCATCTCCAATTGGTGTTGTTTGATTTTTTGGAGGCAGACATCAAAGGCTTTCTTGCTCTTATCTTCATTTTCTTTTAATTGGGCATGATCTTCGAGGGTGGCGATGCGGATTACTTTTTTCAGGGGGGAAGTAACTTTGTCTTCGGAAACTTCACGGGGACCGATCATTACCTTGCCGAATTCAATGCCCCTAACAGTTTCGACAATAACCGGATCGCCCTGTTTAACTTCAAAACCGGCAGGATCAAAATAATAAATTTTTCCTGCTAGTTTAAAACTAACGCCAACAACTGTAACCATTAGCAATTCAATCCCTTCACTCATTAACAGTTCTTCCCGGTAGTCTTTAGTGTCAGAAAAAACTCTTCAATTACCAGTCTAAGGTTAACATTGCTTTCAATCATAGCAGTAACTTGTCCGATTTTTTCCAAAATTAAAATAAATTCGTTAACCCTGCTCCTTAGTTCGGAACCGGAACCACGTAACAACTCTTGCCTTGCTTGGCGCTCCCATTTTTTAAATACCCCCAAAACCTCCCGGCGCTCTTTTTTTTCCAACTCATTAGCTATTTTAAACAAATCCAATAAACTGGAGGAGAGGACCTCATCCAATCCCAGGAGCTGTTCGGCTTGGTCTTTATGGAGGCCGCTCAATGCTTTCCCTGGTAGCCCTTGACTTAATCCGGCCAGTTCGGAGGCTTCAGAGGGGCCAACCCCTTTTTTAACTAATGCGTCAGCAATTTCATTGTAGGGGACGGGAAAGAGCTGATATACTTGACAACGCGATCGAATGGTGGGTAAGATTAAATCCGACCGGACTGCGGTAAATAAAAAGACCACTCCCGGCGGAGGTTCTTCTAAAGTTTTTAAAAAACTATTGGCCGCTGCTTCGGTTAATAACTCGGCGTTGGGAAAATAACAGATCTTTCTTTCGCTCAGCAACGACCGGTAAAATAATTCACGTTGGATTTGGCGGAGCTGATCGATTTTGATCGAATTTCCAGCTGCCGGCAAAATAGTAATTAAGTCAGGGTGGTTGTCCGTTTCTACCCGGATACAGCTCGGACAGGAGCAATCCGGATTAGCGGTGTTTTCGTGACATAGTAACCGGGTGGCAAACGCCTTAGCTAATGTTTTTTTGCCGATTCCGGCCGGACCGGTAAACAGATAAGCATGGCCGACTTTGCCTTCGTCGATAGCTGATTTTAATGACCGGATAATCTCCTTATGCCCTATTATATCAGAAAAATGCACCAATCGTTTCTCCATTTTGCTTATTTTAAGATTACAAATATAAATCCAATAACATTCCCCGGATCTCGTCCAGTTTGGCGACTAAGTCGATTTGCTTTTTTTCTCTGTTCAGCACCTCATCGGTGAGATCTTCTAAAGCTTGGTTGATTTTTCTAACTGTTAGATAGCTCTTGCGATTACCGCTGCGGTCCCAGTGGTTTTCTTCATTAAGTTCATAGGTTTGGCTCATAGCTTCCCTGATAAAGGAAGCGACCAACCGGCGATATTTTTTGACACCATTGGGAGTGGGCGCTTTCTTTAAATTTTCACTAACCGAATCGATTTGGTGTAGTAGCTCGTTACAAGCTTGATGGCGGCGGTCATTGTCCGTCTCCCTCAAAGTATCGACAAAAGCCCCTTGCTTGGAATTCATTCCGGAAGTCCTGACGAAAGCCTCACTATTCCCAGGGCCAATCTGCTTTGAACCGGTTGGTTTTACTTCCATCACGCTAACCTCCGTTAAACTTTGGAGAATTCCAAGACATCCACAACAAAGACTGTAGCTCCGCCTACGGAAACCTCAATCGGTTCGGGAATGTAATTATTCATCGAACGTCCCACGGAGGCGATGGGTGACATTAATTGTTTCCGGGAATGGCAGGTGTCTTTGATCAAATCCACAACTTCCCGGACCTGATTATCATCAACCCCAACCAGCAGAGTGGTGTTGCCGAGCCGAAGAAATCCCCCGGTACTGGCCAGTTTAGTGGCATAGTAATTGTGTTCAGTCAACACGCCGAGTAATCGGTTGACATCCTGGTCCTGAACCATTGCAATCACTAATCTCATTTTTACCAACTCCTTATCCGAATTTTAGCTCTAACCTCCCAGCTAAGATCTGTTCAATCTCCATAAATACGGCGTTAATACTCTTGCCGACAGTGTTAATCACCACAATCCGATCATCTTCTTCAGCTAACTTTAAATAACCGTTTCTAACCCGTTCTTGAAAGGATACCCCCCGCATCTCAATGCGATCGCAATCATTCCCGTTAGCTACGGCGCGGCAACGGATTCTTTCTCCGGAAGTTTCCGCCGACGTATCCAATAAAAAAGTGAGATCCGGCCAAATTTCTCCGGTAGCCAAGCGGTTAACCTCTTTGATTAAATTCAGGTCCCGCCCTAAACCATATCCTTGATAGGCTAAGCTTGAATGGGCAAACCGTTCCGAAATGACTATTTGTCCGGCTTCTAGGGCGGGCCTAATCAGGACGTTAACATGTTGGACCCGGGAAGCGGCATAAAGTAATATTTCAGCTATCGGGTCCAGTTCTTCTTTTCCGGGAGTCAAGATAACCCGCCTGATCTCTTCCGCCAGCTCGGTCCCACCGGGTTCCCTAGTTAGCAATACCTGATAACCCATAGCCTCAAGGCGTTGATGAATCAGTTTAGCCTGAGTCGATTTACCGCAACCGTCAATTCCTTCTAAAGTAATAAAATATCCTTTTCCCATTTCGTTATCGGTTCTCCTTAACCACTGGGATTTTGCCCTCTGAATTTAGTCCGCGCACTATTCCGCCTAAAGCTAAGGTCTCTTCGATGGTCTCCAGTTCCTCTTTCCCGATCAATTCACCGGGAACAAGCAACGGTACCCCGGGCGGATAGGGGGCGATAATCCCGGCGGATACTCTCCCGACGGCGTCTTCCGGAGAAACTGCGACTTTGGCGGAGAAAACCGTTTCTCGGACCGACATGACGGGGGCGGGTAATGACTGAGGCAAGTGAGCAAGAGGCGCTATTTTCCGGTTGCTCCTAATGGAAATGCCGGCCACAGCTTGGGAAAGCGACTTCAAATCCGCTGGGTTTTGCCAAGGGGCTATTAAAAAAGTTATCTGATTAAAATCGGCATATTCCGGTTGAATCCGAAAATCATTCTCTAAAATTGCGGCTGCTTGATACCCGGTTAATCCCAAATTGCGAAAGCTAAGTGTGATTTTCCAGGGATCAATCACTCCGTCGCTACAGGGCAGTTCTTCTAAAATTCGGACGCCACTGCATGCGATTTGGGAGCGGACTATGTTAAGCTCCGGCAGACGTTCCTGAAATAGTTTAGCTCCTGTTTCAGCTAAAAAACGCCGGTTGGAATCGAGTGAGGCTAATAAAATATATGAAGGGCTGGTAGTAGAGATTAAATCGATTCCTTGCCGAATCCAACCCGGATCAATCCTTGCCGCGCAAAGGTGAAGCATTCCGGTCTGAGTCAGTGAGCCCATTATTTTATGGGTCCCGTGGACCCATAAATCAGCCCCCTGATATGCATTATACCCGGTTATTCCGGACCATTCCAGATGACCGCCATGGGCCTCATCAACGAGCAGTAATTTATCGCCAATGATGGAGCGATATTTTTGAACCTGTTTAGCGATCCCTTGATAAGTCGGATTAGTAATGATTAAACCTTTAAAGTCGGGGTTGGCTTTGATTTTTTCTGTTAAAGCCGATTCCTTTATCCAACAGGGAATTCCCCAATCGGGCAAGAATTCAGTTTCAATGAAAACCGGAGTTAAACCGGATAAAATGATCCCATTGATCACGGAGAGATGACAATTACGGCCAATTAAAACTTTATCTCCGGGAGTGAAGGTTCCGATCAATGCTCCAATAATTCCCTGGGACGCTCCTTGAGTTAGAAAAAAGCTGTAATCGGCTTGGAAAAAATCCGCCGCCAATCTTTGGGCTTTTTGCAAAGTATCCGACCAATCAAGGGCAGTGATCTCCGTTAAGTCGATTTGATTAATTAAGCCCGGGTTAAACCATTCCCTTTCTAAACCAAGTCCCTGTTTATGGCCGGGAGTGTGGAACGGAACCAAAGGCCTTTCGGAATATCTTAACAACTCATCAAAAAGGGGCGCTTTTTTCTGCGCTAAATTTACTTTCATTAATAAACTTAATTCGACAAGTTTTTCCCGCTTTCCTTTTTCTGATTAGGCAGACTTTTTTACCTCGTCGAAATACATCGCTTAAACTTGAATTCAGCAGTAAATGTCAGAATATCAAGCGCAAAAGGATTGCGAACTTACATTTTACCTTCGGAAATAGCTTGCAAACTGCGTAATCCTTGTGAACCACTGAGTCCCGGTAAAAAATAAAAAAGGCTGTTAAGCCTCTTCTACTTATTCATCCAATTTGACGTCGGATTTTTGCCAAAAACGGCGGCAGCTATCGATCCAATGCTGGTAATCGATTTTACCTGTTTGGCATTGAACTAACTGGGATTCGCAATCTTTACAGAGGTATTGCCCTAAGATTTTTAAACCTCCCGGGGTGGAGGCCCCGCAACTGAAACACTCAGGGTTATCCATCAACCATACCTCCGTTTAGTTGTATTGTTTCGGACCGTTATATTATAAAATTATGTCACAGGGCTCTGTTTCGTGTCTGTCCCCACCTTTCATATTTTGACCCAATATTTCAGGGCCACCAGCGCAGCCAGTCCCGGAACGCCTAAAAAACCGGTGAAAACAGAGTTGAATGGGTTCAAAGGAATTAAATAATCCCAACCGCAACTGGAGATTGCAAGGTTGAACAAGTAAAGGCCGAAAGCGCCCAGCGCTCCTTGGAATAAAAAATTAAAGATAATGAAGAGGGGCTTCCAACAATTTTTCCCCAAAAGATATAGGAAACCAAGGATGATTAAATAAGTAATGATTAAACCGGCCGGCATTATTATCACCTCCTTAAAACATTGTATTGGAGGCGCCGCTGTTTTAGACCCGGTCCGGAACTCCTTATCCAACTCGGTCCAAGGAGAAACGGTCGATATTGATCCCATTTTCCTTAGCCTGTTTTAATAAATAAGTATATTTTTTTTCGGTAGCGCCCATATAAAAGATGGCATGATCAATGAGATCCGGATCTTGGACGCTATTGAAGTAGGCTTGGGCGTATTGCCAATCGCGCCGGGCAGTCTCTAAATTTTCCATTATATCCGGCGCTTTTATAGTCGCTACTTGGGGATCGTCGAACCGAAAAAGGCCCCAAATCTTATTCAACAGCAGTCGCCAACCTTGTTCTTTTCCGTTATGCCCTTTCGACTCCAGCATTGTTTCCTCCAAAAATCCATAGTGCTTAAAGTATGAACCTACGGAGGAAAATTTATACATTAAATGCGTTCACTCAGTAATCTAAATAAGTTAAGACCTTTAAAATAAAAAATAATTCACATAATCAGTGTAATCTACGAAATCCCGGTTAAAGTTCGGTCCGGCCTTCAAAAGCCTTTCCCAAAGTAATCTCATCGGCATATTCCAAATCTCCGCCAACAGGTAGACCCCGGGCGAGCCGAGTAACTTTGTATCCCATGGGGCGTAACAATTTACTTAAGTATAAAGCGGTAGCCTCTCCTTCAACATTCGGATCGGTGGCGATAATCACTTCTTGAAACCGCTCCCGGCCGATTCTTTGTAGTAATTCCTTAATTCTCAACTCCTCGGGACCGATTCCTTCCAGCGGAGATAAGGCGCCGCCCAACACATGGTATAATCCTTTAAAGACACGGGTCCTTTCCATGGCGATTACATCCTTGGGTTCCTCGACTACACAAAGGAGGGACCGGTCCCGGCCTTGACTTTCGCAGATGGAACAAGGGGAAGTTTCGGTTAAATGGCCGCATACTTCACAAAAACCGATTTTATGTTTGGCTGTTAAAAGCGCTTCGGCGATCTTGCCGACTTCGTCTTCGGAAAGGGTCAGAATATAAAAAGCAAGCCGTTGGGCGGTTTTAGGACCCACTCCCGGAAGCTTGCTTAATTCATGGATTAACCTGGTCATTGGTTGCGGGTATAACATATGATCACCTAATCAGAATAAGCCAGGCATGCCTGGTATTTTAAGATTTCCAGTTACCTTCGCCATTTCCGATGCCGACATTTCTTGAGCTTGTTTGATTCCTTCGTTTACAGCAGCAGTAATCAGATCCTGAAGCATCTCTAAATCCTCTCCGGCTACTTCGGGGTCGATCTTGATCGCCTTCAACTCCAGTTTTCCGGAAAAGGTAACTTCAACCACGCCTCCGCCGGCGGTGGCGGTTACGGTTTTTTCCTCCAGTTCCTGCTGGACTCGGGCCATTTCGGCTTGGATTTTTTGGAACTGTTTCATTGCCTGTTGCATATTGGGATTCATCATTTTTCCTCCTTTGAGACTGGCCGAACTTCACCTCCGAAGAGGTCCACCGTTCTTTTTAAAATATCGGGCTCTTGGCCCTTGCCTTGGGCGGCTGGGGTTTGCTCTTCCATGGGGATGAAGTTAATCTTTAGCTCCTGCCCACAGAGGTTTTTTAAAATACCCTCCAATAACTCTTTGTTTTTGGGGAGTTGCACATTTTCAAGGTGAAATTTGAGGTTGGGCGGGAAACCTACCACTAGCTCATTTTCTTCAAAGCTAATTGGTTTACCTTCTTGGACTAAAGCGGCCAAGGTCCGTTTTTTCTTCTTAATCACCTCTAAGAAGACTTCCCAATGTTTTAAGGGGTTATTAATCAGCGCTTCGGCCGGGGGAACCGTTTTATTCTCCTTGGGCCTAATAGTCTGGCTTGGCGCAGGGGTATTCCGGGAAGCGGTTTCTACCGCCGGTACCGGAATGGGATTGTTTTTAAACGGCCCAGCCTTACCTTGGAACAATGCTTCTAATTTGGCGATTCTAGATTCTAAATCACTTACCGGTGTCGGATTGGTTAATTTAATGAAGGCCAACTCTAAAGGTAAAGAGCTCTGCTGGCTTCGTTTTATTTCCAAGGTAGCATCGGCTAAAGTTTCAATAATTCCGATTAATTGCTCCGTTGTAAATCCGATCTCCTTGTCGGCCCCTAAGGCCTCCAATAATAACTCCCGAAAATGTTCCACCAGACTCCGGCCGAACTGCTGGAGGTCTTTGCCACTGAGATTAACATCGGCTAAAAGTTCCAAAGCTTTTTTAGTATTTCGTTCTTTAAGCGTAATTGACAGTTGGTCAATCTCTTCTTGGTCAATCAAGCCCAAAACCGCACGGACGTCAGCTTCTTCAAGTTCGGTTTGGCTGTGGGCCAGCGCTTGTTCGAGTAAACTCACCGCATCGCGCATCCCGCCCTCGGAGTGCTTGGCGATTAATTCCAAAGCCTCGCTTCTGGCCCCGAGTTTTTCAGCGCTAAGGATCTGTTCCAAACGGCCTTTAATCTCGTTAACGGTAAACCGTTTAAAATCAAACCTTTGACAGCGGGAGAGAATTGTAGCCGGTATCTTATGTACTTCGGTAGTGGCTAAGATAAACACTACAAATTCCGGGGGTTCCTCCAAGGTCTTTAAGAGGGCGTTAAAAGCCTCCGTAGTTAACATATGCACTTCATCAATGATATAAATCTTAAACTTTCCTTCAGCAGGAGCGAATTTAACCTTCTCCCGCAGGTCCCGAATTTCATCGATACCCCGGTTAGAAGCGGCGTCAATCTCTAACACATCCAGAAAAACACCTTCATTGATCCTGACACAATTGGAACATTGATCGCAAGGCTCTGCTCCTTTAGGATTCTCACAGTTTAAGGCCTTGGACAATATTTTGGCAATACTGGTTTTGCCGGTACCCCGCGGTCCGGTAAATAGGTAGGCGTGAGCTACTTTCCTCCCGGCGACGGCATTAATCAGGGTGGTGACCACGTGACTCTGGCCGACAAAATCATGGAAACATCTAGGACGCCAACGCCGGTATAAAGTTTGGTATTCCATAGTCAGCCTCCTCTGGTTTAATCATTTCCTATTTCGCTATCCGCCCCAGATCTCCTTTCACGAAAATCGTAGTCAAAAGTTAAAAGTCAAATATCGAAAGTTAAAATCAAATATCAGTGAATTGTTCAAGATTTTGTTTATACACCAAGAAACCGCCTAATAAAAAAACCGGAAACCAGTAGCTTCCATCAAATAAAAACTCACAAACATTTCAAACTTTAGAATTTTCCTCTTTACACTTTAAACTTTTCACTTTTCATTACCCCCACCAAAGGCCTAAACCGATTAGTAATCCGGTTAAGCCGTGGAGACCGATATTTCCCGCTAAAACCGGGACCAACTCCGCGACCGGCCCTCGATAGCGCCATGATTTAAGAGCGATCCAGACCGCTAACGGAAGAGTGCAATATGAGAACAAGACTTGTTCCGGGAAGACCCCGCTGAGAATTCCGATTAACACGAATAAATAGGCTGCCGCAATTATCGCTAAATAGATCCATACCACTCGATGTTCACCGCCGGCCCGGACGGTCCAATTTCTCTTTCCTGCATCACGATCGGCTTGATAGTCCGGGATTTGATTTAAGACTAAGACGCCCATAATCAAAAATCCCACCGGCAGACCGGCCAAGAAACCTTTCCATGCTAAAACATTAGTTTGGAGGAGGTAACTTCCGAGGACGGCTAATGGGCCGAAGGCCAAACCCACCGCCAGCTCACCCCAACCACGGCCCATCCCGTAAGTCCATGATAAACTGTAGCAAACCCCCAAAGCCCCTCCGATGATAGTTAACACTAAGATTAGCGGTTGCTGAAACCAGATTGACAAAGCTGCGGCTGAGATCAGACTGATACCATAGCAGATGAATGAGCCCTTCAAACAGTTTTCTTTAGCTAAAATTCCTTTTTGAATACATCGGCTCCCGCCACTGAATGGGGTGGGAGTTTGATTGATGAGATCGCTGCCTTCGGCGTCAAAGTAGTCATTTAAAAGGTTAGCCCCGGCATGTTCAAAGATGACAATTCCTAAGGCAAACAATAAAGACCATTTGTTAAACACGCCTTCCCGTTCAGCCAGGGCCGCTCCAACCAAGGCCGGAATGATTGAGGCTGTAAAAAAAGGCGCCCTGGAAGCCACTAACCAATATTTGATCTTCTTTAACATTATTGATACCTCTTTTAAAATTATCCATTTCGTACTGGAATTTCGGAATGGACCGGCTTTTGATTGCTATTTTATTAAACTTAAGAGCCAAGAGCCAAGAGCTAACAGCCAAAAGCTAATGGCAAGACCTTATTGGGGAAAGCTAAGTGTTTGGACAGTCAAGCCGGGGATTTCCTCCAGTTCCCGGCGGAATTTCATTAAACTCTCCAACTCGCTTTCAACCACTAAAGTTATTAACCCATTTTCTTTTTGGGGGCCGGGAATCCCCATCCGGCAGAGGATTTCGCCGCCATATTTGGTTATGACTTCTTGTGCTTCGGGAGCGACCTCGGCCCGTTCTTCAACTAAAATGCCCATAATCGATAAAGGGGTTGACATTAAAATCACCTCAGCCTTATTTTATCCAGTTACCTAATTTGTAAACAATGAATCAGCGGGTAGTAAAACACTACCCTGCTTAAGCTTGACAACCATATGTTAACTAGCTATAGTTAAAAAGGGGAATTGTAATTTTGAAAAGGAGCTTTTAATGAAAAAGCTGACAGTTATTTTTTTATTGTTCGTCCTTCCAATAACAGCCGTTGCTTTTGGGGAAGCGGAGATCCCGGCGCTTTCTACAGCCGTCAGTCCCCAACCCCATTCTGAAAAGGCGCCCCTTATTTTGACTGCGGTTGGAGATATCAACTTTCACTCGATTGATGGTTTGATACTCAAGGGCCTTGGTTATCCGTGGCGAGGCACTTTTGAGGTTTTAACCAACGCCTCGATTTTAGTGGGAAACCTGGAAGCGCCCCTTTCGAAACGGGGCTCGGTGTATACTGAAAAAACCTGGTTGTTACGGGCCGATCCCCGTACGGTGGAGTCATTGGTCAAGGCTGGTTTTGATATTTTAACCCTTGCCAACAACCATATGATGGATTACGGCCCGATCGCTCTGGAAGACACTCTCGCCGCTTTGGATAATGCTAAAATTGCCCGGACGGGGGCAGGCGGCAATCTGGCCCAAGCCCGTGAGGCAGCGATTCTTAGCGCCCCGGACGGGACTAAATTTGCTTTTCTAGCTTATTCATTGACCTATCCCGAAATTTTTTGGGCCAACGCGACCCGTCCCGGGACCCCATACGGCAATCCGGCCTTCTTTGTCTCGGACATTAAAAAGGCAAAGGCTTTGGTTGACCATGTAATCGTCTCTTTTCACTGGGGCAAGGAATTGCTAAATTATCCTTCAGCTTACCAGAAAAACTACGGACGGTTAGCCATCGACTCCGGGGCTTCGGTAGTGCTGGGCCATCATCCCCATGTGCTTCAGGGGATCGAAGTTTATAAGGAAGGCCTCATCGCCTATAGTTTAGGTAATTATGTCTTCGGTTCCTATTCAAAAAGGGTCAAGGACAGCATTATTTTAGAAATCCATTGTGATCAAAGGGGTTTGAAAGAAGCTAGGCTTTACCCGATCAATGTGTTAAATCCGGAAGTGCAATTTCAACCCCGACTCCATAAGGGAGCGGAAGCCCAACGGGTCTTAAATGATCTGCGGGCCTATTCAAGCCAGTTTAAAACGGAGATTGAGGCTGAAGGGGATGTAGGGGTTATAAGAATAGCTAAATAACTCTTTGGGAATTACCCGGCGCTATATCGGATTTCTTAATTAATTCTCTATATAGTCCAAAATGACAAGGGCGATTTCTCGCCCTTGTTTAATTGAAAGCAAACCTCATAATTGACCTTGGAGTCAAGGGAATTCCCTTTAAGGGATAGGTAGATCGGCGGCAAAGCAATTTCCATAAAAGTATTTTCTAAGCAGATAATTCCTTAAGTGAACATCCTCGACTCTACATTCGTTATGAAAACCAATTCATACCCTTTCTAACAACTTAAAAAGTTTTCCGGCTTTTTGAAGGAGTTTGGAAACTTATCCCGAAAACTAAATTATTCCAACTTTGTAATTATAGTGGAAGTAGTTCCGCCGCGCCATTTAATCACCGGACCGCGCCTAAAAATCGATCCGCCGCATAAAAAAATCATCGAACCGCATCTCAAAATCGTTGCGCCCCACGAAAAAATGGTTCCGCCGTATTGAAAAACGGATCAGCCGCGTCCAAAAACGGCGCCGCCGTATAAAAAAATCACCGGGCCGCAACCCCAAATCATAGCGCTGCTCAAAAAGATCGATCCGCCGCATGAAAAAATCGTTAGGTCGCGCGTAGAAACCATTAAAACGCTAATGTACCTTATTAAGTTGAAAGTAAAAAGTCAAAGGTCGAAAGTTGAGAAGACCAAAAAACTGGCCTAAATGTTTTAGCTTGAGACTATAGACTTTTATACTGGCACAAATTTTAAAAAGGGGTGATTTATCAATGGCAAACGGTAATCGAATCGACCAATTTCTTTTGACATCGCGAGTAATGATCGAAAACTCCCTTCAAGACGACCGGATCAAACAAGCGTTGGCGGCTTACGGATACACCGAAGAAAAGTTAAACCAAGGAAAGGAGCTCTATCAGAAGGCGGAAGAGCTTCACCACGTCCGCAAAAAAGAGTACGGCGAACAGATCGCGGCCACCGCCGAATTAGACACTGCCTGGGATCAAACGGAAAAGCAGTACATGAAAACCTTGAAAATCGCCAGAGTCGCATTGAAAGATAATGTTAAAGCTTACGAATCAACCATGCTCTTCGGCGATCGAAAACGCAGCCTCTCCGGCTGGCTCGAACAAGCGCGGACTTTCTACTCAAATTTACTGGGTGATTCCGGCTTTTTAACCGCCTTATCCGCTTATGGTTACACCCAGGAAAGACTTGAACAAGAAACCGCTCTAATAGATCAGGTCATCGCCAAACATTTGGCCCAAAAGAAAGAAACCGGCGAGGCCCAGGAAGCGACTGAAATGAGGGATAAAGCCTTGGATAACCTAGCCAAGTGGATCTCCAACTTCCGGGCCGTGGCCAAAGTGGCGCTGGAGGATAATCCGCAACAACTGGAGAAATTGGGGATACTGGCAAGAACTAAAGTTTAAAGAGTAAAGGGAAAAGGGCAAATGGTAAAGTTTAACGATGTGCAACCAAGATATAAGTAACGGATCCTATTTAGGAATAGGGAATACCATCAGATATAATCGTAAATGCGGAGAGCATAAAAAAAGAACCCGGAGTGGGTTCTTTTTGGATCGTTTTTTTATTTTTCCTTTATAAACTGACCACCGATTGCTCCGTAGGGCCGGTCCGGGCCTTGATAACCTTTTGCCAGGCCTCATCGGACAAGGGCCGGTCGAAGCTGCGGAACCCGGCCAGTTTAAAGCCGTGTTTTTCCGCCAGTTTCCTAGTGTGGGCGACGGTAGCGGCGTTAATGTCAATCCCCAATCCGAAATGTTGATAATGGTGTTCCAGGGCCAACATCATCGTCTCCGACATACAGGCATAAGCTTGCCCCCGTTCAAACCCGAAGTCCCATCCCAAATCGGGACAACCCGGCGCCGCCATTACCCCGCCGTCGATCACCAAGACGTCCGGGCGGGCTTCCTTAACTTCGAGACTGACATCGGGCGGCCTGGAAACATCACAAACAACTGAGCCGAACTTCAGCATGTCCGGGGTAATCAAACTATTGACCTGACTGGTGGCGGTCACCACCACATCTGCTTGGGGCAGATAATTCCCGATCTCAACCGTATATATTAACGGTGAATCGTCTAGGACCATTTCCGCAAAATTGTGATACTCTTCAATGGGCGCGTCCACCGCCGGTATCTGGGGATGCCCCTTGACCCATTGATAGATGGCCCCGCCTTCGCGAAGCTCATTTTTATTTAAATGCTGATAAATCTCGGCAACCAGCTTCATCAACCAACATCTACTATGTTCCTGGTTCAAAGGATTCCCGATTAAAACCAAGGAGTTGACTTTTTCAGCCAAGAATATGGCGGTGTTCCGCCCAATGGAACCGGTGGCCCCGACAACTGCGGCGAGGGTACGCTCGATCGGCGCCTCGAGACGCCTAGCCGCTTCCAGAGTGGCATCCACAGCGGCTGATACCATATAACTGTTTCCGGTGGTCAAGGCGACTCCCAAGTTACGGAGATCGCGGCCGCCTTTAGAGACTACCGAGGTATAGGCGCCCAAACCCACAATGCCGGCGCCTCGCTCTTTGGCGAGTTTGACAGCGGCTTCCAGCTCTGCTTGGACTTGTTCCTTGGGGAGATTCATCAGTTCCTCCGAAGTCCGGCAGACGCAAATAAATTCTCCGTAGGCGGTGGCCCCGGTTTTGGAAGTGATTCTAGTCTTTGCGACTACAAAGGGTTCTACCAAGTCGTTCCAGCGGTCGACTAAATTTTTCAGTTCCGGCTCGGAGAAAGCCCCTAAAGCCTGGTCAAATTCTAAATAATTCTTTAAATATAAAGGATGGACCAGGAAGGCGAACCGGCCTTCTTCCGGAAGACCGCTGGGGCGGACCGGTTCCTTGACGGTTATCTTTGACGGTTTGTTCTTTGGCGCGGCTTGTCCCACTAAATGAGATAAGAATAGAGCGGTATTACCCGTAGTCAAACAAGCAGCCATCCGTTCAATAGCATCCATCGCCTTTTTGCAATCAGCTTCGCTGATTATTAAGGGCGGTTCCAAGCGAATTACGTCGGCCCCGTTTAAAGTAGGGGCCACTCTTAGTTTTTCGACATTCAATAAGTAACTGGAGACAACCGGGGATAAGAACTCTTGCTCAGCCATGATGCCCAATAAAGTACCGGGCAAGTTATCTTGAGTCACACCCAACTCCACACCGAGCATCAACCCACGGCCCCGTACGTCGGAGATAACTGTTCCATATTGTTTTTGGATCTCAGTTAGCCGTCCCATTAAGTATTTACCCTTAGCCGCTACTTCGGTGATGAGTTTTCCTTGGTCGCGGGTCAACAGTTGCAGAACTTTTAACCCCACTCGACAGGCGAGAGTGTTTCCGGCAAAGGTTGATGAATGTTTTAAGGCGAAATCTTCCGTATACACTTCCTCTGTGCACAAACAAGCCCCGATGGGGATGATTCCGCCGCCCAAAGCCTTGGCGATGGTGATAATATCAGGAGTAATCCCAGCAGCCTCACAGGCGAACATCCGGCCGGTCCGGCCCAGGCCGGTTTGGACTTCGTCCGCGATTAATAAGACCCCATAGCGGTGACAAATTTCCAACGCTCCACGGAGATATCCTTCCGGAGGAATGATGATGCCGCCCTCACCTTGAATCGGTTCTACAATAAAAGCCGCGTAAGTCTCGGGTTTAGACTGGAGGACTTCTTCCAGCCGGTTAAGGTCGCCATAGGGGACCCGGTCAAACCCGGGGACCGGCGCTCCAAACCCTTTTTGATAAGAGTCCTTACCGGTGGCGGATAAAGCGCCTAAAGTCTTACCATGAAAACTATTCTCGGTAGTGAGGATACCCAGCCGGTTCGTGTAAATCCTGGCAATTTTAAAGGCAGCTTCATTTGCCTCGGCGCCGCTATTGGCATAAGTAACGTATTTAGTCCCTTCCGGGGCGACTTTCACCAATTCCCGGGCCAATTCCCCGGCGGCAGCCAAAAAGGAAGGTTGAATCATATTCGGTTCTTGGCTTGATTGCACTTCATTGACGGCCGCCCAAATTTCAGGATGATTAAACCCAAATGGCAAAGCCCCATAAGAAGCAATAAAATCTAAATATTTTTCGCCGGCCTGATCTATTAGTTCACACCCCGTTCCTTGGCGAAAAACCTTATCCAAATTCAATTGACGTAAACGTTTTCCCAATACGGGGTTGACATACTCTTCGTAAGGATACATCTTTCTCCTCCAGCTAATCGATGTTTTAGAATCAAAATTAGTTTAACATTAATTGGATCAATGGTCAACCCGCTAATAACCGGATAGGATCAGTATTTAAAGGGAAACACCGGCAAATCGTCTAAGAAAGCTTGTCCCGGAGAGAGCAAAAATCTTAAGCATTAGTGGCGATTTAAGCTTTCAAGAAACCTAAAACAGCCGAGCCGATAGCCTGGGGGTAGGGTTTTTCCCTCATTTTGGTTGTTTGACCCAAAACCAGAAGATCTTCCGGCGTTTGCCGGTTAATCGGTAAATACTATAACCAAGACCGGTCATGCCAACCAACCCCAAAAGTTTCCCGGCCCAACCCAGGAGGTTCAGCCCGCTAAAACCATGTCCGACGGGATAAAGAGTCGCGAGTTTATTTGTGTTGAGATCAAAGGATTTTAGTTGGTTAGCCTGATTATGGCTACCGCTTGCATAGGCTAGGATATCCAAAACCTGCGGTTCAATAGTTTGGTCTAAACCGCCGCCGATCACCCATTCGCCATGGTCTTTTTTGACCTTACGGAAAAAATCTTCGCCGAAACCGTCAAAGGAGCCGACTAAAACATAATACTTCCATTTTCGGTTAGGCGTTCCGATCAAAGATTCCGGGAGACTGGCCCGAACAGTCCGGTTGTCGGCAAGTTTTTCAGCATTTAAAGAATGCTGTTTCAAATTACCGTTATCATCGATTATAATTTGGCTGTTACCCCAACCCACCACCTTCAGACAAAAATCCCAACCATATTTAGGACTAAAGCCGACATAAGCTCCTTTTTTAGGAAGTTCCGTCTGGCCGCGCTCAGGGATACTATCCACTAAGATTCTGATATTTTGATGGATGAATCCTTCCGGGGCCATCCAAGGGTTGGTAATATTGGCGAAGCTGGTATCGAAATAAATGGTCCCCGGTTTTTCAGACCAGACCTTAAATCCGGTAATGTCGAAAAGACCTTTATAAGGTTGGAAAGCAATATTACTGGGATAACAGTAGGACCCATATCCATGTTCGTCTCCGAGGGGATCTTTCATTTCAAAATAGACCTCGGCGGCGGCGCCCACCAATGACGCCGGGAGGAAAGAAAAGAGCAAAACCAACCATAAAACCTTAATCCTCATTTAAAACACCTCCACCATAGGTCTATGCATGGAGGTGGACAAATATTCCCTCATACCAAGTGACTTGCCAAAAGTCAGTCGGCCTCAATTAAGGCCAGTATTTGGCCTGGTTCTACCATTGCTTCGGTTCCCGCTTCGATGGTGATCAGTTTTCCATCCAAGGGGGAAGGGAGTAAAAAAGGGGCAGCCTTGATTTCCAATTCAACCAGGTCTTGGTCGATTTCCACCCGTTCGCCGACTGTTACCAGCCACCGGACCACAGTCATCAAGGTCTCCTCTCCGGAGAGCAACGGGACTTTAAGCTCAACGATCCTCGGTTTAAGCTTCATGCAAATATCTCCTGGGGACTCGGTCGCTAATCATACAAGTCACTTCATAATTAATGGTGCCCAAATGGGCGCCGATTTCTTCAGCAGTTATTCTTGCCCTGCCTTGAGAACCGATTAGGACTACTTCTTGACCGATATCAACCGGTTCATCCCCTACATCAACCATGCAAAGATCCATACAAATTGTCCCTACCACCGGGAACCTTTTCCCGGAGATCAAGACTTCAGCTTTGCCGGAAAGTCTGCGGGACCAACCATCGGCGTATCCGATGGGAATGGTCACAATAGTAGTCTCTATGGGAGTGAAATATTTTCGTCCGTAACTGATGGCTGACCCTGAAGAAACTCTTTTTTTGAAAACCACTTTGGTTTTTAAGGAAAATGCCGGTTGAAGCCGGACCGGATCGCTGACGGTTTCTGCCGAAGGGTACATTCCATAAAGGATTATCCCGGGACGGACTAGGTTATAATGACTCAGTGGCAGGTTGATTATGCCTGCGCTATTGGCTAGATGGATTTTGGGAGGGAGCAGTCCTTCATTTTTAAGGTCGACAATTACCTTATTGAAGATTTTCATTTGGTATTTAGCATATTCCTTATCCGGTTCGTCAGCGGTAGCCAGATGGGAAAAGATCCCCTCAAAAACTATCCCGGGAAGAGGTTGCATTTTTTTAATAAAAATTATCCCCTCATTAGCGGGTATCCCGATCCGGTTCATTCCGGTGTCGATCTTCACTTGAAAAGGAATCTCTTTTCCAGCGGAGGCCGCCGCCCTCGACAAAGCCACCGCCGGTTCCAGCATACAAATGGTCGGAGTGAGATCGAACCGGACCATAATTTCGGCCTGATCCGTTTGCAAGGGGCTAAAGACTAATATTGGAGCGGTGATCCCGGCTTTCCGGAGGGCGACCCCTTCTTCGGGCAAAGCTACTCCCAACCGGTGGGCGCCTGATTGTAAAGCGGTTTGCGCGACCTTGATCGCTCCGTGACCGTAAGCTTCTGCTTTAACGACTGCCATAAGCTCTACCATTGGGCCGATTAACCGCCGAATTTCAGCTAAATTATGGCGGATTGAGTCCAGATCAATCTCAACCCAAACCGGCCTGATAAGGTCGGGATATCTACTCATTTTCTCAACACCTTCTTGATTGCTGCCGGATATTCCATTAATAAATCCGTAGTAATAATTCCGATCGGGCCGCGCTTTTCTTTTGCCAAGTCTCCAGCCAAACCATGCAGATAAGTCCCGCAGGCCGCCGCTTCCGTGGCGGACATTCCTTGGGCCAATAACCCTCCGATAATCCCAGCCAAGGCATCTCCCATTCCGGCAGTAGCCATTCCCGGGTTTCCGGTGGGATTAATAAAAATATTACCGTCACCATCTGCAATAATACTGCGCGCGCCTTTGAGAACCAGTGTCCCCCCGTATTCTTTGGCAAAACGGTTTGCAATCTCAATTCGGTTACTCTGAATCTCCGCCACCGATAATCCTGATATCCGGGCCATTTCCCCAGGATGGGGGGTAAGAATGGTCGGAAAAACCAATTTTTTCAAGTCAATAGAATTGGCTGCTAAAAGATTCAACCCATCGGCGTCGATGACCAAAGGCGCCTTGCATTTAGCCAAAAGCTCATTAAATAAATCCCGGCTCTGTTCACCGGTGGAAGCCCCAGGGCCGAAAACAACCGCCGCTGCTGTATCTAAAAGGGCCAAAATTCGGTCCCAGGATTGGGCCATCACTTCGGCTGGTTTTTCCGGAAAAACATTGGCATTTTGAATCCCGGCGGTGACTAAACCGGCGCCTGTCCGCAATGCCCCTTCGGAGCAGAGGGCTACGGCGCCGGTCATTCCCGGCGCCCCGCCGATAATCAGGACATGGCCGCCACTGCCTTTGTGAGCGGTTGGAGTCCGTTCCGGTATCAATTGGGCAACTTCAGGGGCTGTTAACCAATTTCTTTTCAAGCTAGGGGATTCCAATAACGCAGGGGGGAAACCGATGGGGTCGATTACCAATTCGCCGCAAGCCTCCGCGCCTGGGTAAACCAATAATCC
>ENA-UOOK01002093-UOOK01002093.1-fermentation-metagenome-genome-assembly--contig:-NODE-2093-length-25149-cov-11.135411_pt1 | contig 25149 bp, 17 predicted proteins | sample MGYA00245777_ERZ724023 | MGnify/ENA primary metagenome ERZ724023 (study PRJEB28704, sample SAMN03018312) | fermentation metagenome | biome: anthropogenic terrestrial biome; feature: soil... | reverse complement strand
AAGATTTTATGGGTATAATTTACCTCAAACATGCTCCTTTTCAACTTTTATTCAACTTTTATCAAAAAAACTTGCACACGGCGTAAATCAATAATTTTCTAACTGCATTTGAAGACTTGTAAAATTTCTAAAAAGTGATATGATATTCAATGAAATTATATTATTGATTTTTCATTGACGACAGAAAAAGTTGCAATACGGGAAATGAAGGATATTGGTTAGATGAGTAATAAATATTGCATTTCAGATAGAGTTAATATTCTGGGACAGGCTTTGAATTCAAATAAAAGCAAAGTAGCCTTTTTGCTGGGAGCCGGATGTCCTTTGTCTGTATGCATCGAAGATAAACCTTTAATTCCAGATATTGCAGGGCTAACAAAAGATGTGTATGGAGAATTGAGCCATGAGCAGCAACAACTGGCAAAAAAAATAAAAGATGGAAAGGGTACTATTGAAGATATTCTTAGTCGAGTTAGGCTGTTGATAGAGGCAATTGATGATGAGGAATTTAAAGGACTACGAAAAACAGATCTGGAAGATATGGAAAGGGCAATTTGCGAAAAAATAACAGCCAAAGTTGATAAAGAATTACCCAATGATATAACTTCATACCATAATTTAGCCTCTTGGATATCTGGGATACCAAGAGAATATCCCATTGAAATATTCACTCCAAATTATGACCTTTTGATAGAGTCATCTTTAGAATCAAAGGGAATTCCCTATTTCGATGGATTTATCGGCTCGCGAAGCGCTTTTTTTGATCTACACTCCATGGAGCATGAAGAGCTTCCTGCGCGTTGGGTTAGACTTTGGAAACTTCATGGTTCTGTTAATTGGTGGCTTGATGAGAACGGCAGAGTCTTCAGAGGGACATCAAAAAAGCAGGAAGGTGGTAAGCAAATGATTTATCCATCCCATCTCAAATATTCACAGAGTCGCAGAATGCCATATCTGGCCATGCAAGACAGATTATCTAATTTTCTTTCAAAGGGACAATCAGTTCTTGTTACAAGCGGATATTCTTTTGTTGACCAACATCTGAACGAAATTATTATACAACGATTATCCGCCAACCCTAGGGCTGTTTGTTTTGGCTTGCTGTATGGAAATATCGAAGAATATCCTGATGCGTTGAAATGTGCTCAAAAGGCAATGAATCTGCATTTGATATCAAAAAATGCTGCATTTTTTGCAGGCGAGCAGAAAAACTGGGAGGAAAAAGATGATAATCCCTACAATTATTTAGAAGAAAGAGAAAACAATACACCTATATGTAAGATTGGTGATTTTGCTTTTTTATGTAAGTTTTTGCTCAAGCAAACCGGTGATTATATAACGGAGGAGAAAGGTGAAAATTGATCCTTCATTAATCGGCACAGTTCAAGATGTTACCGGAACGACAATAACAATAGCTTTATCCCGGGAAACAGCAACCGGGGTAAGTTTTATAAAAGGTGAATGTTATCGAATTGGTCAGGTTGGCAGTTTTGTGCGAATACCTGTTGGATTTACAGATTTATACGGATTAGTTTCGCAAGTTGGCGCCGGTGCCGCACCTGTAAACGAACAGGAAAATTCGCCATATGGTAATCGTTGGCTACAGGTTCAACTTGTTGGAGAACGAATGCGTGGAGGACTTTTTCAGAGAGGGGTATCCCAGCATCCAACAATAGATGATAAAGTACATATTGTCACAGAGAATGATTTAAAAGCAATCTATGGAGCCTTGGAGCCAATTAATTATATATCAATTGGTCATCTGGCCAGTGCTGAAAGTATTCCGGCCTATATCGATATTAATAAGCTTATAACACGGCATTCTGCTATTGTGGGATCAACCGGATGTGGAAAATCTACTACGGTAGCTGGACTACTGAACTCAATATCAGACAAAATACAATTCCCTTCTGCGAGAATTCTTGTGTTTGATATTCATGGTGAATATTCAAAAGCTCTTGGAGAGCGAGTAAATATTTTCAAAATCGGAGCTGATACAAAAAGAAACGAGAAGGAATTGCAAATACCTTTTTGGGCATTGAATTTTGATGAAATGACTAAATTTGCTTTTGGCAATATTGATAATTCAAAATTTGCTGTAATATCCGATTTAGTAATGGACTTAAAGAAAGAATCTTTGAAAAACCAGCCAATCAAAGGTATTGAAATAGATGCAGTTACTGTAGATACTCCGACTCCTTTTTGTTTGCATAAGCTTTGGTATGAGTTGTATAAAAAAGACTTTATGACAATTGTACCACGTCCAGGTGCCGGAAACGATGAAGTTGATCCAGCCTACGCCAAGGATTCTCATGGAAATGATCTGATTGGTGATGCCATGTCTGTTTCTCCTCCGATATTCAGGACTGTCAAAACCACTGGAACTGCTACAGAAAGAGTTAATTGGAGTAGAGAACCAATTGGTATTCGACGACAATTATCAGCCTTGGGAATGAAGTTAAAAGATCCACGATATAATTTTATTTGCAATCCCGGAAAATGGAAACCGGATATCGACGGAAAAACGCAAAGTGATTTGGATTCATTAATTCAGGGATGGATTGGCAATGAAAACCCAATAACAATTCTTGATTTATCGGGAATCCCATCTTTGATATTGAATGATATTATTGGAGCTCTTCTTCGGATTCTTTATGATGCTGTCTTCTGGGGAAGAAATCTTCCTGAGGGCGCCAAAGAACGTCCGCTTCTTTTAATACTGGAAGAAGCTCATTCATACCTGGGAGGAAATAATAATTCAGAGACAGCCGCGTTAGCAGTAAAACGTATTGCAAAAGAAGGTCGTAAATATGGAGTAGGAATGATGGTCGTGAGCCAAAGACCATCTGAAATCGATACCACAATATTATCGCAATGTGGTACTATTATTGCTATGCGACTTGCAAATAATTTGGACCGAGGGCATGTTACAGGGGCTGCATCGGATAATCTTAAAGGATTATTTGAAATGCTTCCAATTCTCAGAACTGGCGAAGCCATTATTGTTGGGGAGGCAGTTAGCTTTCCCATCAGAACTTTGATAAAAGCTCCACCACCGGGCAGAAGGCCTGACAGCATGGATCCTAAGGTTGCTTCTTCTTTTTCGGAAGAAGAAGGATATGAAGGGCCTGGCGGATGGAATCAGAGGCTTGAAGATGAAAATTATATTCCGATGATTTATCAATGGCGAACTCAATCGATTAGATACGACCATGAATATAAAGTCCCAATTCAAACAGGAAACAAGGAGAAAAAACCTATGAATCAATGGATTCCTACCCCCGAATCATCAAATGTAGCAGGGTTCTGTTACAACGCAACCACTCAAGTACTTACGGTTGAATTCAATAATGGTAACCGTTATGATTATTATGAGGTGCCAGAACACGTTTATGATGGAATGAGAATTGCTGAGTCAAAAGGAAAATATCTGAATGAAAACATCAAAGGAAGCTATCGTTACGTGAGACAATAATCTGTGAAATTTCTCCATACATCCGATTGGCATTTAGGGCGGTCATTGTATGGCCGCAAACGTTATGAAGAGTTTACCGCATTTCTGGACTGGTTGATTCTAACCATTGAGAAGGAAAATGTTGATGCATTGCTGGTGGCCGGCGATGTGTTCGACACCGGCACTCCCGGCACATACGCGCAGAAACTGTATTACCATTTTTTGGCCCGGATATCGGGTTCCTGTTGCCGCCATGTAGTGATCATCGCGGGAAATCATGACTCGCCGTCGTTCCTGAATGCCCCCCGTGAGTTATTGTCCGCCTTGGATGTGCATGTAGTCGGGGCTGTGACGGAATCACTGGAAGACGAAGTGATCGTGCTTCGACAGGATGAGCGCGCGGAAGCCATTGTCTGTGCCGTGCCATATTTGCGCGATAGGGATATCCGGACCGCCGAGCCCGGAGAGACTATCGAGATTAAAAATGCCAAGCTCCTGGATGGCCTTAAAAAGCATTATGCGGAAGTATGTGCCCTGGCCGAACAAAAGCGTGCCGGATCGGACATCCCGGTTATCGCGATGGGGCATCTCTATACCGCGCGCGGAAAGACCGTCGATGGAGACGGTGTTCGAGTACTTTATGTGGGTTCGCTCGTCCATGTGGAACGGGATGCGTTTCCGTCCTTGATCGATTATTGCGCCCTGGGGCATTTGCATGTGCCGCAGGCGGTGGACGGTGCGGAGCACATCCGTTATTGCGGCTCGCCTCTTCCAATGGGATACGGGGAAGCGACACAGGAAAAAAAGGTCGTTTTGATTCAATTTTCAGGGAGAAATCCGGAGATCTTGGAAATTTCGGTTCCATGTTTTCAGCAGCTGATCCATCTCGAAGGCTCCATGAAAGAGATCCTGCGACGCATAGAGGAGTTGAAAACGGAAAACAGCCAAGCCTGGCTGGAGATTGATTATACTGGCAATGAATTGATTGCCAACCTGCGGGAGATGCTTGAAGAGGCTTCGGTCGATTCGGCGATGGAAATTCGGCGGATTAAAAACCGGCGCGCGGTCGACTGTATCATCAATAGAATGACGGAGAATGAAACCCTGGATGATCTTGATCATGAAGATGTTTTCAAGCGATGTCTGGATGATTTTGAGATTCCAGAAGATCAGCGCGGAGAATTGCTGGCCTCCTACCATAAAGTCATCAATACGCTGACACAGGGGGAAGAAGAATGAAGATTCTCGAGCTCAGATTTAAAAACCTGAATTCCCTCTATGGCGAATGGCGCATTGATTTCACCGTTCCCGAATACATGGGCAGCGGAATTTTCGCGCTGACCGGATCGACCGGGGCGGGTAAATCGACCATCCTCGATGCTGTTTGCCTGGCGTTGTACGGCGCGACCCCCCGTCTTGGGAAAATTACGAAAAGCGGAAACGAAATTATGTCCCGCCAGACCGGGGAATGTTATGCCGAGGTCTTGTTCGAATCCCAGGCTGGCCGTTTCCGTTGCCATTGGGAACAGCAACGAGCCAGAAAAAAAGTCAACGGCAATTTGCAAGACCAAGAACATCAGATCATAGATGCCGCAACCGGTAAGCCCCTTGAAACCAAAAAAAGTTTGGTCACTGGAATTATTGAAGAGAAAACCGGGATGAATTTTGATCGTTTTACTCGATCTATGCTACTGGCCCAGGGAGGCTTTGATACTTTTCTGAAAGCCGACATTGAGGATAAGTCGAAAATTTTGGAGCAAATCACTGGCACCGGAATTTATTCGGAAATCTCCAAGCAGGTTCATGAACGCCAACGCAACGAGCAGGAAAAATTGCATCTGCTTCAGGCTGAAATATCGGGAATAGCGATTTTAGGCCCCGAACAGGTGGAAAAACTTCAATCTGAACTCGCTGAAAAGCAGCAGGAGGAAATTGCCGCTGCCACCGAATCCGCCGAATCGGGCAAGGCGATCAAATGGTTGGTGGATATTGAAAATTTAAATAAAGAAATCAAATTTTTCACCGAGGACGCAGTTAAGCTGCAGAACGAAATCGAAGCGTTTAAACCGGATCGTAACAAACTTGAACTGGCCACAAAAGCTGCAATGCTGGATGGCTTGTACGCCACACTCGTCGCCGCCCGGAAGCAACAAGCGAAGGACCTGGGCACCCAGGCAACGCTGACAAAATCCTTACCAGAGCTGGCTGCGGCCCTCGAGAAGCAGGATATCATATTAAAATCAGCCGAGGGGCAACTGGTCAAGGCACGGGAGGAACTGAAAGTCGCCAACCCGCTAATCCAAAATATCCGTGCACTGGACCTTAAACGTATTGAACAGGAAAAAACGGTTCGGGAAAAAGAGAAGGAACTCCATCAGGAAGCGGCCCAGATCGAGATCGCCAGGCAAGCCCTAGAGAAAGAAAAGAAAAAACGGTCGCCGGCAGAAAAAAAGTTGGCTTTGACAAACAGTTACCTTGTGGAACAAGCACGGGATGAATGGTTGCTGAGCGGGCTGGGCGGACTTGAGGAGCAAATGGGCCTTTTGCTCGCTATGCGGCAGGAAATCCTGCAAATCCAGGGACTTGACCGGCAGGCCGAAGAGGCATTGACGTTGGCGGCAAAAAAGTATACCGATTGTTTCGGGCAATGCATTGCCCGAAAACAAAAATTGGAGAAAACCACGGAAATTCTCCGCCAGAGAAAAACGGCTTTGGATGAATTGCTGGCCGGGCGATTGTTGCGCGAATACTATACGGAAAAAGAGACCTTGCTCCGCGAAATGGCATTTCTCAACCGAATTACCGAGCTGGAGGTATACCGGGCAAAGCTCGAAGACGGCAAACCCTGCCCGCTCTGCGGCGCCAAAGAACACCCCTTCGCCCAGGGTAATATTCCCGTTCCCGATGAAACAGAAAAAAATATCGAGGTGATTTCCGCCATCATTGCCAAGGTGGAAGAGCTGGAAACCACCATCAAAGAATCGGAAAAAGCGGAAAAAACCGCTCTTTTGGACCTGACTAACAGCGAAAAATCAGAGGCCGCTGCGGAAAATGAAAAGAAGGCCGCGGAGAAAACACTCGCCGGCTTAAAAGAACGGCTGACTGGAATTCAGGCCGGTTTTGAACGGCAAAAACAAGCCGCGGCGACCCGGCTCCAGCCCCTGGGCATTACGGAAATCCCCGAAGATCATATCGCCGGCATGCTCGAATTCCTGCAAGCCCGACTGTCCAAATGGCAGGAAGAAACAGGAAAAAAAGCCGCCCTTGAGAAGCTGGTCGACGGCATAGACAACGAAACAAAGCGGTTGGCGGCAATCCTCGGAATCCACGCCAACGCCCTGGAGGAAAAGCAAAAACAACTGACAGCCCAGCAAGAAGCTCTCGCCGTCATATGCAGGGAGCGGGGAAAACTGTATGGCGATAAAAATCCGAACACCGAAGAGCTTCGGTTGAATAAGGCGGTTTCCGACACCGAGGACATGGAAAAAAAGCACAGAACCATGCACTCCGAGTTGTCACAGCAGCTGAATACGGCTCGGACAAATGCCGAATCCCTGGAACAACGGCTTAAGCAAGGCGCCGCTGAGTTGAAAACACAGGAAAGTGATTTGATGGCGGCGCTGAATTCAATCGGCTTTTCGGATGAAGCACAATTCTTAAACGCCAAACTTGCCGGGGAAGAACAAAATTCCCTGTCGGCCCGGGCTAAGAACCTGGACAATCGCCGGCTCGAACTCCAGGCTTGCAAGAAAGACCGGGAAAATCGTCTGGCTGATGAAACAGCCAGAAAGATTACCGACAAAAAACTCGAAGACCTGGAACCGCAATTCAAAGTCTGCGAGGAAATGCTGAAACAACTCCGCGAGGCCATTGCCGGCCTTAAGCATCAGTTGCAGGAAAATGACAAACGGCAAAAGTGCATCAGGGACAAGCAGGAAATCATCGCCGCCCAGAGAAAGGAATGTCAGCGATGGGACAGACTACATCATTTGATCGGTTCGGCGGACGGCAAGAAATACCGCAATTTTGCTCAAGGGTTGACTTTTGAAATCATGATCTCGCATGCCAATCGCCAATTGGAAAAAATGACTGACCGTTACCTGCTCGTGCGTGACGCCAAATCCCCGCTGGAATTGAATGTTATTGATAATTATCAGGCGGGGGAAATTCGGTCGACGAAAAATCTTTCTGGAGGCGAAAGTTTTATTGTCAGCCTGACGCTGGCCCTGGGGCTTTCCCAAATGGCCAGCCGCAAAGTGCGCGTGGATTCTCTCTTTCTCGACGAAGGGTTCGGCACATTGGACGAAGATGCCCTGGAAACCGCGCTCGAAGCGTTATCCGGACTCCAGCAGGATGGAAAACTGATCGGAGTCATCTCCCACGTTTCCGCCCTGAAGGAAAGAATCGGCACACAGATTAACATCACTCCGGTTTCCGGAGGCCGCAGTATACTGACCGGACCAGGCTGTTGCAAACTCGTAAAAGAAGGTGAATAAATCCAAGCCTGAAAGAATTACGGAGCGAGATTACAATGACAGCAATTCCGCTAAGCTCGAAAAGCAAGATAATTTTGCCCGATTTTGCGTACCGGCTTTGATGTCCATATAGCGGTAAATGGGGTTCTATTCGGGAAATATTGTGTAGACATGACAGTTGTTTCCGGACTTTCCACTCGTAGCATTTTTACCTCCAAAAGTTTTTTGGAAGATAATATATCATGATTTTTAAAAATCACAAATGTTTATGATGTTGAGTATATGGTACATGAGACTGGTTGACATATCAAATCCTTTATCTTTTGTGGTGAAAAATAAAAGATTTGTCTCCAGCCTCTACTCTTTTCCAGTTCTTTTTTCAGAATAATATCCCATTCAAACGAGTTCCTGAAGCCACCAAGTACGCAAACGGAAATAGGGAGCATAGCGACCGGTTATGCCGGATTGCACCTTGACTGCGCAAGGGTTCCGGTTCATTCCATGCCAGAAAATGCAGAAGAACCCATATAGTTCCTTTTGGAAAATGCAACCGAGTCAAAGCACGCCCTATGTATAACTCTTTCAATATGGCAACTGGTTTGTCAGATTTAACGCACTCCCCGCTTTTTGTCAAACTAAATGCACCGAAGGGATTTGGAGGAGGTGCGTTTGCTTTTTCAAATCTCATAATTTTAAAATTAAAAAAAACACCGTATAACTCTTGACAATATTGACAATAAGCTATATACTAATTGATAGAATGCACGTGCATTCATGAAGATAAAGCAGGAAAGAAAATGAAAGTCACAATCAAGGATATTGCGAAACTTGTCGGTGTAGCATCGCAGAACGTTTCTGGTGTATTAAATGAAAATCCGCGATGCCGTGTTTCTCCTGCTACCCGCGAAAAAATACTTACTACCGCCCGTGACCTCGGATATTGCAAGAACATATCGGCAAAGATATTACGCGGTGAAGACACTTATACAGTTGCGATTTTGGTGGCCAATCGCGTCACGCGCATCGCTGACGAGCATTTGTTACGGATGGTTATGCAGTTGATCAACCGCTTCAACGGAGAACAATATGCTTGCTTTCTAACGGAAGCCTGGGATCCGGTCAAGGACAATCTTGCCATCGTCAAGGATTTGATGTCGCGCGGCGCCAGGCGTTTCGTGATTATCGGTGACATTCCATCCATGCCGGAATTGGAAGAGCTTTTCGCGACAGCCGATTGCTCTTTTATTCAATACGGCAGACATGGGCGGCGACACGGTGATTTTTCAATGGCCGCGGCTGTCCATGAATTATGGGATTCCCTATCTCCCAGACAACACAGCCATTTCAAGTTCATTACCAATCCCGATATTTCCCCAAACAACCGGATTACCGCATTTCAGTCATTATCCAAAGACTGGACATCGTTTTTATTTAAAAGCAATCTCGTTTTCATGGATAGCGGAAACAAAGATGAGCTATATATGGAATGCGGATATTCCGACACAAAAGCATTATTGAAACGCTTTCCGGAAACGCAGGTCATCCTGTATCATTCCGACTATTATTTACAGGGGGGGATCCGATATTGCGTGGAGCACGGATTACGTATCGGACAGGACATCCAATTAGTTGGTATCAACTATTCCTCTATGGTGCGGTTTTCACCGTTCCCGCTATGGTCGTTGTCATACCCCGAAGAAGAATTTGTGGATTTTCTGTTTTCCGAAGTTCACAAAAAGGAACCGGTCAACCGGATTTTTGAGATGAAATTAAACAAGAATTCAGCAATGGATCGCTTGCAGAAAAAACCAAAAGGAGCTGAAAAATGAAGAATCTGAAAAAATTAACACTCATTGAACTTCTCGTTGTTATAGCTATTATAGCCATTATTTCCAGCATGTTACTGCCCGCCTTGAATAAGGCGCGGGAGAAGGCACGCACCACCGCATGCCAGAACAATTTTAAAACCATCGGATTGGCGGCGTTACAATATTCCGACGACTTCGACGAGTATGTAATCAGCCCGAATTCCAAAAACAATGTGGCGGCCTGCTGGACAAACATTCCCTGGTTTTACGGCAGCGGTCCCATCGCGGAATATATGGGTATAAAAGGCTATACCAACAACTACATCATTGGCGGACACTTCATCAACGCATGGCATAATAACCTCAGCGCATTCGTCTGTCCCAACGCGCCGCCTGCAACGGCAAGTTGCTATACGATCGGCGTAAATAATTTTATGCGCTATGCCGACATGCCGATAAAATATTCTAAAATCCGCCAACCGTCCCGTGGAGCTTATTTTTTGGAGAACGGACTCTATAATGACGTCGGCAGCTTTGCAATCAATGCTGACTACACGACCATCCCGGTCGGTATTTATTCTCCCGGTTTCCGGCATTCCAATGCTTGCGTCGTCAACTTCTTTGACGGACACGTGCAAATCGTAAACGTGGACAAGATGCCGTTAAATCCGCGCCATGCGACACAGGCAGAGAACACCTATTTTTGGAAAGCGTGGATTGCTCCAGACAAAGTCAACGCCGCTGCCGACGCGATTTTTAATTGATATGAAAACTGACATGAAAACTGACATGAAATTCGACGGTTTTTTTTCGCTTCTAGGTGTCGCCAGCGAATTTCGGAGCATTATGGAAAAGGACTTTACGGAATCTGCGGTAACGTTACCGGAAATGCCGTCATTTTCCGGAAACGCCGGTTCGGGCGATTTTCAGTTGTCCATAGATGTGGCATCCGTATTATGCAAAGGCGTTGCCGGACGGCAATATTGCCAAGCTGCAGCAAAAATTGTGTCTGTTTCCGTGCCAATCACCAAAACTTGCGGGATTTTGCTACGTCTTCTGGCACATATCCGCGAGAATCACTCTTGGAACGCGCCATGCTGTCATGGGCGGAAAGCGGCGAAAAACCGCAATCCGGCGGCATGTTTTATTTATTATCATAAATCTCAAACAAAAGAAGTAAGAATGGATAAAAAAATCAAAATTTCCGTGATTGGCTGCGGACGGCGTGCCAGGATCATGGTCAACAAAATCTTAGAGGTCTCGGAGAGCAAGGCGGAAATCACTACCATTTTCGACCCGAACCCCGAACAAATGAAATGGATGAAAGCGCACTGGAACACACCGGATGCGATAGAATGCTCCACGTATCAGGAGGCACTCGACGCCCCCGGTGTTGAGTGGGCGCTGGTTTGCTCTCCCAATTCGCTACACCGCGAACACGTTTGCTATGCCTTTGCGGCAGGGAAACATGTCTTTTGTGAAAAACCGCTTGCTACAACGCTTGAAGATTGCGTGGCAATGGATGAGGCGCACCGGAACAGCGGTCTTTTTTTTATGACCGGATTTGTGTTGCGCTATTCCCAAATGTATCGCAAAATCAAAGAACTTTTGGAGGGCGGTGAAGTCGGCAAACTTTTAAGCATTGACGGCAACGAAAACATTCCACCGCCGCATGGCAGTTACATCATGTCTTGCTGGCGGCGTTACAACAAACTTTCCGGCGGACACCTGTTAGAGAAATGTTGCCATGATATTGACCTCTTGAATTGGTTTGCCGATTCACTTCCAAGCAAAGTCGCAGGATTCGGGTCATTGGATTTTTACAAACCGGAAAACGAATGCTACATGCAAAAGTATGGAGAAAAGATGTTCACCTCAATGAACGATAAATCCTGCGTATTCAATCCGTTTACTTCGGAAAAGGATATAAAAGATACATATGTGGCGATTTTGAAATACCGTAACGGCGTCAAGGTCCAATTCCAGGCAACAATGGTAAATGCCAGGCCGGAACGCCGAATGCACCTGTGCTGCACCGACGGCACGATTACAGTGGAAATCTATTCCAGTACTTTGCGCTGGAAAAAGCTGGGTGAAGAGGACGAACACATTATTGACTACGGAACAGACCATCATGGCGGTGGCGACCGCCATATCGCCGAAGAATGGTGGAATTGCATGGCGAACGGCGTTATGCCGAAATCCGGCGGAGATGAGGGTATAAACAGCGCCGCCACTGTCCTCCTGATAGAACGTGCCGTCAGCGAGGAACAAGTCATTGACTGCGAAGTTCTTTGGAAACAATTAAACCGATAACGGAAAGAATAAATTATGGAAAAAGCAAAAATAGCTATTGCCGGTTTTGGTGGCAGAGGCAGAATGTATGCCGGATTAGTCGAAAAAATGGATAATGCCGAATTGTCCTTTGTTTGTGATAAAAGCAAAGAAAACTTGAAATATGCCGAAGAGAACCATAAAGGAGCAAAGCGGTTTCATACGGTGGAAGAATTTTTTGCGCTTGGCAAAGTTGCGGACATTGTGATTATAGCAACCAACGACGCACAACATTATGAATGCACCATTCCGGCAATAAAAACCGGTTACGATATTTTGTTGGAAAAACCGATTTCGACGAATTTGAAAGAAAGCATGGAAATCGCCGAATGCGCCAGGCAATACGGTGTCAAAGTCGCGGTCTGCCATGTTCTGCGCTATGCTCCGTTCTATACGAAAATCAAAGAACTCGTCAGCTCAGGTTTAATCGGACAAATCGCCTCGATTTCACAGAACGAAGATGTCGGATATTGGCATCAGGCGCATACTTTTGTGCGTGGTTGGGGGAGCGTTAGTGCGAAAGGAACGCCGATGATTGTCCAGAAATGCTGCCATGATATGGATATTATCGCATGGTTGATGGAGAAAAAATGCAACGCGGTTTCCTCATTCGGAAACTTATTATATTTCAATCCGGAACATGCTCCGGAGGTGAACGCAAAACATTGCGTTGACTGCAAAAATTCAGATTGTGTCTATAACTGCTTTGATTATTATAGAAATTATCCGGCCTCTTACAAAGGAATCAGCCATAATCCCGATATAGATGCTGTCCTTTCCAATCGCTCCAATCCTTTCTCGCGCTGCGTATTCCATTGCGGTAACGACGTTGTTGACCATCAAGTTGTCATTATGCAGTTTGAGGAAGGAAAAACCGCTCATCTGAATATGACCGGTTTTTCCAAAGATTGCCGGAGAAGAATAAAAATACATGGAACAGCCGGAGAGATAGAGGGTGATATGCTTGACGAAAAAGTTGTCTTGACTCGCTATGGCAAGGGTGGCATTTGCACGGAAAAGGAAGAGTTTGACATTTGCACTATTGCCACCGATTTATCCGGACACGGCGGCGGCGATTTCCGGATGTTGGAGGATTTTATCAACAACGTTATGAACCAGACCGACTCAGCGGGTTTGACTGATATTCAATTCTCCTTGGAAAGTCATTTAATGGCGTTTGGTGCGGAAGAATCTCGCTTGAACAATGGGAAAGTGATAACTTTACACTAATGATTGGAGAAACTCATGAAGAAACTATTTTTATTAGCAAGTTTATTATTGGCGGGAACTCTTTTTGCCGAGATGTTAAAAATTGACCCTGCCAAGGCGGATATTGTGCTGCCGAAGAATGCCGGCGGCGTGGCAAAAGTTGCAGCGTGGGAACTGCAGAAACACCTGAAACTCCTTACTGATGTGGAAATCCCAATCAAGGAAACGGCGGAAACGGGACGCTATGCGTTCCGTTTTGACGGCGTTCCGGCAGGAAAAACCTTAAAGCCGGAAGAGGCGGTTTGGGAAATTAAAGACGATTCGACCATTTTCTATGGCGATGACACTACTTATCCGGCTTATGCAACTGTTAGAAATATTATTCTTGGAGAGGAAGAAAAAATGGGGACGCTTTCGGCGGTTGACGAGTTTTTGGAAAAGCAATTTGGCGTAAAATGGCTTTGGGCGGGCGACGATGGCATTGCCGCGCCAAAAATATCGGTGTTAAAGTTGGAAACAGGTACGGGAGGCTGGGCACCACAACAACTGAAAGTGCGTCAAATGGGACCTGGCTACGGCATGTGGAAATGGGCCAGTTACGAGAAAGCACTGCCAACTTTACCGGAGGCATTCCACCTGAATAAGAAACGATACGAGGACAAAGCGTTTGAAGCTCGCCTCTGGCTGCGGCGAATGGGAATGGGGTGGAGCGTGAAATATTCGACGAACCATGCTTTCTCGGATTGGTGGGCAAAATACGGTAAGAGTCATCCGGAATATTTTTCATTGCAACCGGACGGCGTCCGCCGTCCGCAAAACCCGAACAGTCCTCACTCGGTCAAACTCTGCGTCAGCAATCCCGCCGTGGTGAAACAGGTGGTGGAAAACTGGCGCGCGGCGGGAATGCCGTCCTCCATCAACACCTGCGAGAATGATTCTCGCGGTTACTGCCGCTGTTCGAAATGCCTGAAACTCGACGTGGTCCTGCCTAGTGAAAAACCGTTGTCTGAACTGAAGCCGGAAGAGGAAAACCAGGCGACACTGACCGACCGCTATGTTTATTTCACCAACGCCGTCATGAAAGAGGCTCGAAAATATCGTCCGGACGTAGTAGCTTCCATGTTCGGTTACAGCAATTACGCCGAACCGCCGCGCCGCGAAAAATTATTGCCGAACATCAATGTTGTTTTTGTGCCGTTCATGATGGATTCTTTTGATCTCACTGATACCCGTTACAAAAAATGGCGCGAAGCGGGGGCTACCTTAATGGTTCACCGTCCAAACGACCAATACGTAAATGTCTGTATTCCAATGGGGTTTGAGAAACGCATTTACGACCATTTCCAGTTGGCGGTCAAAAACGGCGTCTATGCCACGCATTATGATTCCCTGCATGGATTCTGGCAAGCGAACGGGGTCGCCGATTACGTGCTGGCACGACTCCACCGCAACCCGTCCGCGTCGTTCGATTCGTTGATGAATGAATACTGCTCCGCATTCGGAGCCGCCGCGCCGGAGATGAAAGAATACTTCAATTATTGGCGCATCAACCTTTTTGAAAAATTGATGAAAGACGCGTCAGCAATTTCCAAAGCGGGAACATATGGACATTACGGCCGGGGTATTCTTCAGGAATTTATCAAGAAATATTATACCGCCGCAGACTTTGACAAAACCGACGCTATTCTTGAGGTTGCCTCGAAAAAAGATTTAAATGAGTTTCAACGCGGCATATTGAAGAAATACCAGATCGCCAACCGGCACGGACGTTTGATTTTCGAGGCGGTCACTTCAAAAGGTTTAGCCCGGACAAAAAAGGGAGCGGAACTCTTCAAATTCCGTGCGGCGAACCGCGACAATTTAGACATGGCGTGGGACAGTTTAACCGAATTGGAATATTCGCTGGGCGACCCAACCGGCGTTCGCGAAGGACAAAAAATAGCGGAATATAACGACGTTGCCGAAACAAATTTCCGCTGGTATTTCAAACTTGATCCGCAGAACGTGGGGCTGACAGAAAAATGGCAGGAGAAATCGGCGGGATCACTGAAAGGAAACTGGGAGTTGCTCCGTGTGGATTTGGCATGGGAACGCCAGCCAGCCAATATTATCACGCCGAAACTCTTTATGCAACTGAAAAATTATGACGGCGTTGGCTGGTATGCTACTGCGGTTCATATTAAGCGGGAATGGAAGGGCAAGGATATTTTCATGCTGTTCGGCGGCGTGGATGAATCCGCATGGGTTTACTTGGACGGCAAATTCTGCGGAAAAAGAGTTTTCAACGGCGGCAACGAATGGCTGGAACCGTTCGCTATTAAACTTAACGACCAAATTGACTGGAACAAACGATATCAAATAGTTACGGTACGAGTTCAAGACGTCGCTGGATTGGGCGGCATTTACAAGCGGCCGTATTTAGTTGCGAAAGATAATCCTAATATCCAGAAATATTCTTCTGAAAATCTGGTTAATAATCCGCAATTCAAAGATAATTTCAAGGGATATTTGAGGAACAAGGACTCTAAATATAATGTTACGGACGGGATTTTGAATATTTCCGGCGCACCGGAAGCAGGTAAGTCAAATTCTGGGCTGTTAATGAGTGGGGCAATGCTCGGCGTTCCCGCCGATTATTCCGGGAAGACATGCCGCCTTAGTTTTTCTGCCAAAACAGGTTCGATTTCCGGCAGATTGATGATAGCAGTGCGCGAAGCGGCAGGGAAAAAATTTGCTAAATTGCATCAAATTCTCCTACAGGAACAAAATGCCAACACTGATTGGAAAGAGTACAGCATTGAATTTATTTGTCAAGACGATGTCAAGGAAATGTTATTGCAAATCAACCCGATGAACCTGTCTGCCCAAGACCAGATTCAAATCAAAGATATTAAAGTAGTTCGAAAATGATGCCGTTTGATGAGTTTTTCCGGCAGTTGGAGTCGTTTCGGAATTTCAGCCGATTATAAATCAATGAAATTCTTAGCCGGTAACTCCTGACTTTTTACGGATGGAAACCGTCTACCGCTTTTATTAATAGCTGGAGTACAGAAGCGGGCTGTAAACTTTCCAGTGCGGTATGAAAAATCAATTGAGCTGAAAATGTGTTACGTTTGCAATGGTGAGTTTATGAAAAAGATTTAACTGAAGAGGTAATTTCAAGAGTATTTAATTTGGAGGGCTGAAAAAATAGGCAGAAGGTTCATCTTAACTCTGGAATACCAAACTTGGAAGGGAAATGGACGATCTGTCGAAGTTTTACTTTACGATGAAAACCTATCTTTTTCCAATGCTGGAAGAAGAACTTGGCTAATTAACCGCAAATATGAGGGAATTTTTGCGAATTGTAGAACTCGTTCGACCGTTCCGGTTCATCAACAACGCTCTGCGTTGGTGCGGATTGGGACGACCTCTGAAAGACCGGGAGAAAATGCTTCGAGCCTTTTTTCTGAAAGCGGTATATGACCTTCCGACAACGAAGGGGCTGATTGAAAATTTGAAGACAAATCCGAGTTATCGCGGACTTTGTGGCTGGGAATGTCGGACGGAAGTTCCGTCCGAGGCAACTTTTTGCCGTGCGTTTAGCGTGTTTGCAAAGGAAAAAGTTCCCGATGCCATTCACGCGATAATCGTTCAAGAAAACGATACCAAGAAGTTAGTCGGCCATGCGAGTGTGGATTCCACGGCGATTACAGGACGCGAAAAAGCGTGTCGGAGAAACACGCCGAAAATCAAGCTCAAAAAGAAGCGTGGGCGGAAAAGCAACGCGGAAAAGGCGGCAATGACCGAAGCGGAGATCACCGAAGTCAAAACCAGACGTTTGGAGCTTCAGCCTTCCCGGACGCTTGCGGAAAATGTAGATGATTTGCCGCAGGGATGTGATTGGGGCGGCAAACGTGACAGCAAAGGGAAAACGTCATACTGGTGCGGTTATAAATTGCATTTGTCGCTTGGGGATGGAGGAGTTCCCTTGGCCGCGATTCTAAGTTCAGCGTCCTTACATGACAGCCAAGTGGCAATTTGATGCAAATGGCTTCGGAACGAGCAACTATTCTGTATGATTTGGCGGATTCGGCATATGACGCGGAAGAAATCAAGGGCGTCTCGAAAAAACTTGGTCATGTTCCGGTTATTGATCCCAATCAACGGCGAGGCGAAAAAGTTGAACTGGCTCCGGCGCAAAAGGTTCGTTATCGGAAACGTTCGACCGTGGAGCGAGGAAATTCGGATTTGAAAGACAATTACGGCGCACGTCACGTTAGGGTAAAAGGACATTGGAAAGTTCTTTGCCATCTGATGTTCGGCGTGATTGCCATAACCGTGAAACAACTATTCAACATGCTTGAATAGAAGCATTTGAGTTTGATAAGAATTGAAAATCAAACAAATCTCGCAATGACGGGAAAGGAGGCAAACGCTTAAAGTTTAGATTTTTAGCGATTTTTTGAGATAAAAGTTACATTGGATGTGTCAAAATGGTTTTGACGTATAAGAAAACGAGTTATTAACAGAAAGAAGCCAATACTTTTGAAATTGGCTCAGGCAAACATTATTTTGACGGCAATCTTTCGGGCGTACCGCCACTTTCCGGCAAAAGTCAACCGTCGTGGCGATCACCGGGGCCGGCCTGCGGCACCGGGGTGAACTGGCAGACATAACCGGACGGCGACAACCCGGTTATGCTTTTGAAAACCCGGCTGAAATGAAACGGATCGGCAAACCCGGCCTCGACCGCGGCCTCCTGGACCGAACAGCCGGAGGAAAGCATCCGGTTAGCGGCGTACTTGATTTTGCTGTTGAGGATATATTCCTTGGGGTTCATGCCGGTGTGGGCATGGAAGACCCGGCGGAAATGAGGCACGCTTAAATTGCAGAATTCCGCCATTTCGCCAACTGTCCACCAATGGGAAGGGGTATTTTTGATCTGATTCATCAGATCTTTCACTTTCTGAGAATGTTCCGAAGAGGATTGACGCCGTTGCAAAAAAAGTTCCATCAGCAACTGCTGAAGCAACATATTGGCACGGTATTGGTATTCGCAAGCTGGATTTCGGCATAATTCAATGATCGGCAGCAGACGCCGCGAACCGCCCAGATGCTGCACGCCGTTGAACAGGATGCCGGAACGTGCCATATGATCGGCAAGCGGCCCACAGAAAGAGATTGCATCTTCAATATAGTCATCCTGCAATCCGCCGCAGCCATTTTTATAAAAAGGTTTAATCATCAGCACGTCTCCGGCCTTCATCTCGATAATTTCCGGCGTATCCTCACCCATAAACCAGCCCTGCCCGCCATACATGTGGGAGATCGAATAAAATTCCAGATAACGGTTGATTCGCGGAGATCTCGGCGCCGCCTTGTAATCGTGCTGCCAGGAAAAAATCCAAAGCCCGTAATTCTGCAAAAATCCCGGTGGATCGATCTTAGGCCGTGAAGTGATCCAAAAATCTATGCTCATAGTTTCCCCGCATGTATTTCATTGATGTTTTCTATATAAAATTACCGCCATTTATCGGAAAATTCAATACGATTCAGAAAAAAACAGCCTTTCAATGATGTATCGAACAAACATGATTGTTTTATCCATTATATTTAAACTTTTATCTATGGCAATTCATTTCTTTTCCCATTATAATAATTATCGAAACTTTAAAATGAACATTATCGGCAACGCATCCGGCGGCACAGGTAATGTCCGGAGTTTTTCATAGAAATTCGCATATTAATCAATAAACATGAAGCCGTGAGGTAAAAATGAAGAAAAAATATTTCACACTTATCGAACTCCTGGTTGTGGTCGCGATCATTGCGATTCTGGCCGCCATGCTTTTGCCCGCACTCAACAAAGCCCGCGCCGCTGCAATTCGGTCACAATGTCTGAATAACCAGAAACAACTTGGACTTGCATTGTCTTCGTATATGGAAGATTATCAGACGACCATCAATTATCCAATCCGTGAATATCCGACCGTTTTTGCAAAAAACGGCTATACTCCGAAGAAAAACAGCATCGACTTCTGCCCGGGAGGTGATCCCGGTATTCGTAACGATGCCACAGGCAGCAACACGTATTATACCGCACAGGGTGACATGCACTTCACCGGATACAAAATTGGGACCATTCACAAAATCAAAAATATCGCGCGTGTCCCCATGTTTGCCGATTCGGATGGAAATCTGCGGGATCTGGGATGGAATATGCGCGGTTCTATTGTACTGGCCCGGGATTTGAGGGCCTGGCACAGCGGCACCTGCAATATGGTTTTCTATGATAATCACACAGAGTCGCTGAAACATCAGGATTCAGTTGACATTGAGTTGTGGAATTACAAGAAATGGCAATAAAAAAATTATAAGGGATTAAGAATGAAAACGGGAATAATGATAATGATGATTATGTTATCCGCCTGCGCTGTCACCGGCGGGGAGAAAATACGCCTGCTGGTTGATAAGGTCTTTTCACGCGGAGCGACTTCAATAAGCCGCCAGGATTTCAAGGCGTTGAAAGAAGCGGGATTCAACGTAGTCTGCGACCGGAAATTCGGAGATAATCCAGAACAAATCGCTGAATACCTCGATATCTGCCGCTCTTTGGACTTGAAATATGTTCCGTGGCTGCGAGGAACCGTAGAAAGCCGGCGGACAGAAGGACAACTGGTGTTCGAAAATGGAGTCCGCCTCCCAGTGGCGGCGCCCCTGTCGCCGGAATTATGGAGCTATTTGCGCGATATCATACTGAAATATGCCGAGATGTCCAAAGCGCATTCCAACCTGCCCGGTATATTTTTGGATTTTGAGATGTATTATCAACCCATGTATACTCACGCATATCCGATATCCTACGATGATGACGCCTGGCGCAGTTTTTTTATGCAGAACAGCCTGCCTGTGGCGGACGTCGCGCCGGCAGAACGGAGAAATTACCTGGAACAGCGGAAACTGGACGAAAAATACCGGAAATTGTTTATCGCTGAATTCCGTCGCCATTGCAAGGAATTACGCGATGAAGTCGATAAAATAAATCCGGAATTTCAATTTTTCGTATATGGCGGCGACCTGCTGGTGACGAATGAATTTATTCCCGCGATGCACACGGCGCGGGCTCCAGTTGTCCATGCGTTGTCGAACACCTACGCCCCGCCATGCCCATTGCTGCCGGATGAAGACAATATCCTAATGGTAAAAAATTTACTGGAGGAAGAACGCCGCGAAAAAGGTAAAGACGCCATCATTTTAGCCGGCCTGGACCCCGCCGTGCCGGGCTGCACGCCGGAATACGCCGCGAAAACGGGCGCAGCCGCCTCCGAAACGGTCGACGGCTACTGGGTTTTCTACGAAGGGTTTACCAAGGATTCCTCCAGACATGCCCGGTATATCAAAGAGTTTACGCGCGGCAACGAGGCAATCATCAACAAAAAATATGATTATGCGCGGGAATCGCTCAAGCAATCCGGCAATAAAGAGGTCGCAATCAGAAAGCGGAGCGGTGAACTTCCGCTAGTCGGGCTTTGGGGCGGCGTTTACGGCGGGAACAAGCATCTTCATAAGACACTGAAAGGCAAATATGAGACGCACGATCTGGAGAGCCTGACGAAAGATTATATCAGGAATTTCGACATCCTGTTTCTGCAAAATCTCAACGCCCTTACTCCGGACGACAGTAAATTAAGAAATATACTGCGTGAATATGTCGCCGCAGGCGGCAGGTTGCTGCTGGCTCATGATACGGGATGGTATATGTATAACCTTTTCCCGGAAATCGCAGGAAGGCGCTATCCGGTTAAAAATGTCGCCGCGGTCCGGCATGTGATGGATACCCGGATGATTACGGCGGACGGACGGGAATACAATTCGGCATTTCCGGACCATGTTATTTTCCATCCGGCTCCGGGCGGCAGGAGCTTGGTGAAAAATGCTTTCGGAGAAGATGTAATCGTGGTCGGCTCCTATAAGAATGGAAAGGTTGCATTTTGTGGAAATTTCTTTGCGCATAGATCGGAGTTGAAGGGAACCGAAAAAGAAGTTCTGCTCAACGTCATGGAATATTTAAACTAATATATTCGAGGATAAAAAATGAAAAAAATGGTATTATCGGGAATTTTGCTGTTCTACTGCGCCGCCTTATGCGTGGCGGGAGAGGATTATCGCATTCTTGTGGATAAAATATTTTCGCGCAATCCCACACGTGCTCTACTTGACGGGGATTACCAACGGATAAAAGATATGGGATTCAACGTCCTGTCCCCGCGAAACAGCGGCGTGGATGTTGAAATGATGGAACGTGATTTGAAGTTGTGCCGCGAGGTCAACTTGAAATTCCTGCCGTGGCTCCGGGGAACCCTTGACAATACGGCTGCGCCGGAGCATCAGTTGACTCATTTCACCGGAGTTGCCGCCCCCTTGTACACACCGGACTGCAATGAATGGCTGGAGTATATGCGGAATTGGCTTAATCTGTATGCCCGGAAACAGAAAAACGATCCTGCCATGCTGGGAGTTTTTCTTGATTTCGAACATTATGCCAAGCCCAAAATCATGGAGCCGTATGATTATTCTTATGACAGAGCGAACCTCGAACAGTATCGGAGCAAAACCGGGAAATCCGTCATCGGCAACGGCAAACGGGATGCCGATTTCGAACAATGGCAGAAGAAAAACTGGCAGAAACAATGTGCCGTTTTGGCGGCTAACGTGAAAAGCATCAGCCCTGACTTCAAATTTTTCATCTATCCCGCGATATCGACTCCTTTCTTGGAGGTCTTCGCCTCGGAAATGCAGAAACAGGGGCTTCAGGTCTACAATGCCGGTTGTGAAACATACGATACGCCCTCATTTTACAGCAATGAAGGGATTCGTGACTGGGCCTCGGAGGTGATCCGGAAATCAGCGGCGAAAGCTGTTTCCGTACTGCCGGAAGTTAAATATCTCGGCGGCCTGGACCCCGCGGTGCGCGGCAATCCCCCGGACGTGATGGAGCTCAAAATGTGTGCCATTACCGAAAACAGTTCGGGCTATTGGATCTTTTTTGAGGGATTTACGCGGGATGAGTCCATTTTCAAGGATTATTGCGATGCGTTCGCCAGGGCAAATCAGGCAATAACGAACAAGACTTACAAAATCCCGGCTGAACCGAAAAAAGCAACTGCCAGAAAACCCGCCCCGCACTTTAAAAAAGAAGGAGCGAAAAAAATCTTTATCAGCCATCAGATGCGGGGCGCGCTGACCCGTTACTACGAATCATTTCCGCATCGCGAAGCATTGGACATGAAAGGGGCGGAGCTGGATTCCATCGATAACTTCGATATGTTGGTCCTTCAGAATTTTTCCGTCATGCCGAATGACCGGAAGCATATTTACCGGGAGCTCAGAAACTATGTAAAAAAAGGCGGCTCGATCATTCTTAGTTTCTCTAGCATGAGCGGGTTGCCCGGATTATTCCCGGAAATCGGAAAGGCGACCGCCACGGGAAAAAACAGTGGCCCGAAAATGCGTCATATCGAGGAAAAATCACCTTTCCTGCCGGGAGTTTCCTTCAGCCGATATCAAACCAATTATCCTTATTACTACACCTTCGAAGCGGGTGAGAAAGGAAGCCTGATTCTTAAAGATGTGGCAGGTGTGCCGGTGGGTGTCGGCGGGAAGGTAGGCAAAGGGCGTGTGGTCATGTATGGCGATTTTCTTGGCGTGCGCGAAGTTCCGACAGGCAAAGAGGCACAGGTAATTGACGCCTTGACGGCCTGGTTATTGAATGAAAAAACGGAAGACTGATTATGACCAGAGATTGTATTGTGGAAACGGATCTGGGGCCATTGCGGGAGTGCCGGATCGAACATATCGCATTGTCGCCGTTGACGCGGGGTGGAATCAACCGTCTTGCCGACGAACCCGGGTTCGCCCCGCTGGCGGTCGCCGGAATCCCGTTCAGCTGCACCGCCATAATCCGCCACCGGCTGCCGTTCCGGGAACTGCGGCTGAGCGTTGGCGGTACGCTTTCCGGGCAGATTTGTCCGGTCGCTTCCGTGGTGTTCCCCGAACAGGGCACGCTGATCCCGGATATCGTCGGCGAACCGGAACCGGTAAGCGTCGGCGGCAATACCGCCGCTATGTTCCTGTTGAAACTGGACCTGCCCGACGATACGCCGCCCGGCAAATATGCCGTCACCATCCATGCCGAAGCCGCCTCGCATGAACCGGCCTGCCGGACATTCACACTGCATGTACTGCCCCCCGTGAAAACGGCGGCGAATGAGCATAAAGTGGTTTTCTGGCCGCATTGGGAAACCTTCTGCCGTTACCTGAAACTCGAATTGTGGTCGGAAGAGTTCTGGACCGCCGCCGAATGCTGTCTGCGCGAAATGGCGGCGGGGGGCATGAACGTGATCATGGCCAGCATCTGTCACGACCCGTTCCGTTATCCGCTGCCGCCCGAATATCATGCGTTCAACCATTACCCGACCATGATCCGCTGGATGAAAGATTCCGGCGGACGCTGGCACTTCGACTATTCCGTTTACGACCGTTACGTGGAACTGAACATGCGCCTCGGCATCGACCGCGAAATCGAATGTCATTCCCTGCTGCCCTGCAAGTGCCAGGGCCCCGTACTGTGCTTTTACGACACGGACGGCCGCCTGGTTCAACAGCCGACCTCCTGCGGCTCCCCGGAGTACCAGGAGGCGTGGACGGCATTTCTGGCGGACTTTATCGCCCACAACCGTTCGCGCGGCTGGGCCGACAAGCTGACCCTTTGCCCTTACGACGAGCCGCAGGACCCGGCAAGTTTCCGTCAGGTGGCCCGTCTGGCGAAATCCATCGCACCCGAAATCCGTATTTCCGCCGCCATCACGGCACAGAAAGCGCTCGAAATGGTCGATGTCATAGACATTGCCACGGTTCACCTGTCCAGCGGTTATGACGCCGCCGGCCTTGACAAGTTGCGCAAGGCCGGTGTTGAAGTCCGCTGGTACAACTGTTGCGCGCCCGACTGGGGCAACGTTCTGTTCGCAAGTGAACTGTCCGACGCCTACCGGCTCACCTGGATGACCGAAGCCGGGGGATTCGCCGGATTCCTGCGCTGGTCGATCATCGACTGGGCGGAACTGGTCCTGTCCAACCCCGGCTTCAACTGGCCCACCGGCGACACGCACTTGCTGTATCCCGGCCCCCGCGGCCCCCTGGAGTCCCTGCGCTGGCATGCGTACAAACAGGGACGGCTGGATCTGGCGCTCCTGCTTTATCTCGGCGACGACGCACTGTTGAAATATTTCGGAGCCTGCTCTCCGGTGGAATGGAACTGCGCCCCGGGCGAAATTCAGCAATGCCTGTACCAGGCGTACCGGCGGCACCTGCTGGAGACTTCGGAGAAAACGGCATTGCGCGTATAAGAAAAATAAGCGGCAAATTGGTTGAGCGAATACAAAAAACCGTGCCACTCACAAAAAACCGTGCCACTCATGGGAAGTGATTGAGAGAAAAACCGTGCACGGTTTCGTCATTTCTGATTTTAATGTTTGGGAACTCTCTCCATCACCTTCGTTTTCAAAGAATTCCGTTTCGTTTTCTTCGGTAGGTAATTCTGTTTTGTTGACTCCTTTTTCATCATCAAGTTTTGTTTTATCAATTTGTGGAGAGTAGACCTGCTGAAACGCAAGAAATTTTTCAAATAACTACATTATAACTCCCTCACTATAATACGAGGGCTAAACGTTGTAACCTGTATTTTGAATTAGCGCGCGCATTATGCGCGCGCTAATTTAAAACACCAATTATAAGCTAGAGTTGATTAGTTTTTTTCATCTAATTTATTTCCCCCGTGTTCTGACGAGTTTCGGGATTAAATTTCATCAAATAAACTTGAAAACTTGCG
>ENA-UOOK01002091-UOOK01002091.1-fermentation-metagenome-genome-assembly--contig:-NODE-2091-length-25180-cov-4.374965_pt1 | contig 25180 bp, 23 predicted proteins | sample MGYA00245777_ERZ724023 | MGnify/ENA primary metagenome ERZ724023 (study PRJEB28704, sample SAMN03018312) | fermentation metagenome | biome: anthropogenic terrestrial biome; feature: soil; material... | reverse complement strand
TATAAAAGGATTTAAGCCTCAATGCATAATGTTCCATCCTCCGGCGGGTAACTATTCATTTTTTTTGTAACATATTCGGCGTTTTTACGCAAAAAAACCGTCGTTTTATCACAAAGGAAGGGATAAAACACTCCCTTTTCGGCCGAAAAAACCGGTATTAATCCTTCCTTTTTCACCCGATTTTCTTCCTTTTGCCCTCCTTTTTTTTCAATATTTTCTCCTTTTTTCCTCTATTTTTGGTCCTTTTTTAGACCATTTTTTAGCCTTTTTCACTCCCTTTTTTCCTCCGTTTGGCAGGAAAAATAGAGCGTTTTTTTTTGTGAAAAAAGTCGCGAGTCGAAGAAGCCTGTTACTTTTTATGGTTATTGGATGTATGTTTTTTCTTGTTTAATGATATATATACTTTTTTATACGGGTATTATATTTACTTGAACAACAGTATGGGGTATATATTGGGTTAATGTGGGAATTGATTTATTTTTAATATTTTTCACAATACTTCTTGCTCGGTTTTTTTCAACGCAAAATATTTCCCGATTATAGATACAGAAAATTAAAACAAGATAATGAAGGGGAATATATTTTTAGTTAAATAATTTCAAGAGGTTATCCAATTTAACGGATAGCCTCTTTTTTAATAACTTAAAGTCAATAAAACATAACTTTAATATAAAATTATAATCTGTGATAATCCTGGAAATCCGTGGGTAAAAAAAGGTAATGTCGATTTATGTAAGGCATGGATAAGGTTTATTTCTGTCATTACAAATGTTTAAAAAAAAATGTTTTTTTGTTATCACTTAGTGATTATTTTCTTAATTTTGCGAAAAAAATACTTGATGGTGTTTCAATTGTATGGAATCGAGCTTTGACATAGATAGGATGGTATCGGACATTATGAACCAAGATATCGAGCGAGCGGTGGCGACCTATTTCAGGGAAAACAACCTGACACTCTCGTTTGCGGAAAGTTGTACCGGAGGGTATCTATCGCATGTAATCACTTCATTGGCTGGCAGCTCCACTTATTTTAAGGGAGGGCTGGTAGCCTATGATAATGACATCAAACATAGGATATTACATGTACCACATAAAATACTTATGAAGGATGGCGCCGTAAGCGAAGCTTGTGTACACAGTATGGCAAAACATGGCAGAGCATTGTTTCAAACGGACTATGCGATGGCTGTTTCAGGCATTGCCGGACCCGGAGGGGCAAGTCCCGAGAAACCCGTAGGTACTGTTTGGATTGGATTAGCTTCGGAAAAAGAGATACGCACCCGGTGTTTTTATTTCGGAAATAAAGATAGAAAATGGATTATTCGAAAAACAGCCTTGGAAGCCTTGTGCTTGCTATTAGATTTTGTGAAATCAACTATAAACAAATGAAGACATATTACCACTTTTTTTACGGTTTACTGATTTTCCTTAGCTGTTTAGCTGTAGCGTCGCAAACGCTCATGGCCCAAACGAAGCCGACTAAAAATACAGAAAGTCCATACCTTACGCGTATCCTATTTATTTATGATGCATCAAACAGTATGTGGGGGGATTGGCAAAGCGATAAGAAAGTACATATTGCCAGTCGTTTATTATCCCGTATGATTGACAGCTTAGCGGAATACGAAAATACCGAATTAGCCTTACGTGTGTATGGGCATCAAAAGGAGTATAGCCTCTACGATTGCTCCGACACCAAATTAGAGATTCCTTTTTCATCAAACAATCATTTACGTATCAAACAAAAGCTCAAATCTCTTTATCCCAAAGGGACCACTCCCATTGCCCGTTCCCTTGAAGCGGCGGCCAATGATTTCCCTAACTGTAAAAATTGCCGTAACATTATCATTCTTATCACCGATGGCATTGAAGAATGCGATGGCGATCCCTGTGCCATTTCACAAGAACTGCAAAAGAAAGGAATTATACTGAAACCTTTTATCATCGGTATTGGCATGAATTTTAAAAATGACTTCGATTGTGTAGGCACCTATATCGATGCCAGCAGCGAAAGGGATTTTGATAATGCCTTACAGGTAGTGGTCAACCAAATCTTTTATTCGACAAGCTGTCAAGTAAGTTTATTGGATATTAATGGATTACCCACTGAAAGCAATGTGAATATGACGTTTTATGATAGTTATACACACAAAGAATTATATAATTATATCCATACGATGAATACGCGCGGTGTACCCGATACGCTTTACTTGGACCCTCGTCCTTCGTATGATATCATAGTACACACCATACCCCCTGTTGGCATCAACAATGTGAAATTAGTCCCCGGCAAGCACACCATCATCCCTATTGACGCTCCGAGAGGCAATTTATTACTCAAAACCACTTCTTCCAAAAACAATCATTACCTGAAAACACCGATTATTGTACGCAAAGCCGGGAGTCAAGACATTTTAAATGTGCAATACATACATCTACCGGAAACCTATCTTGTCGGGAAATATGATTTGGAAATGCTTTGTTTGCCACGCATAAAAATCAACAATATCAATATCAATCAAAGTTATACTACTCAAATCAAAATTCCTTCACCGGGTATTGCCATCGTTCAGAAAAACAAACCCGGCTATGGCAGCCTGTATGTTATCCGCAACAATACCATGGAATGGATATATAATTTACGCGAAGACGACACACAGGAATCCATACTCTTACAACCCGGCACCTATCGCATCGTTTTTAGAGAAAAGTATGAATACCAAACTATTAAAACTCACACTTCTACCTTTATTATCCGTTCCGATGCAAACACCAACGTTCAAATTGGGGAATAGGTAGTCGGTATCACTCTATGCTTTGCATTTCTTGCATAATCTTATTCACTCCCAGAAATTCGGCACAGGTGATAATAGCCCCGATGCTAACGCCTAATATTCCGTGCGTGTTTATGTTTTGTCCGGTTAAAAACACATTGGGTATTTTGGTTCGTTGCGACACCAAACTTTGTATGGGGAAATTTTTATCCCGTACTATACCATACATAGATCCATTTTTTGTGGCTGTATAATCCCTATATGTCAAAGGACTTGAGGTTTCATACGATTCAATGGAAGCGAGTATTCCCGGAAAAGATTCTTGTAGTCTGTTTAACACTCTTTGCGCTTTTTCCTCTTTGAATACCCTATAGGCTTCCCCGCGATTTCCAACTTTAGTGTGTGCCCATTTTTCGACTTCCGCAAAATTCATATAAGCTATTATCTCTGCACTTTGTGCATAAGTTGGATTAGGTTCATGGCATTGATGCATATATAAATATGTGTCGGGATAGGCCGAAAGAGAATAATTGTTTGCTTCCCATACATCCTCGTTATTAAAATAGAAATAATTATAATTTTGATAAGGCACGCTGTTTTCTTTAAATTTAATATAAACCGTAAAATTTGAAATGCTGTTTTCCAAATTACGAATCCGTTCCCTATATACTTTACGTATAAGAGGAGAATGAATCATTTGAATAGTGGCTTCGGGATGTATGTCCGATATAATATAATCAGAAGTTATGATTTCGTCATTGATCAATCTTACACCTATGGCATGCTCATGATTACATAGAATTTCTATCACTTCGCTGTTCGTATACATTTCGCCTCCGAAACTACGTATGGAACTTGCCAACATATGCGCAATTTGATCGCTGCCCCCTACGATACGATAAGCGCTTTGGATATAGAAATTATTAATGAGCGCATGGATATAGGTAGGGGTTTTATCTTTAATCCCTGCATAAAGCGGTAATGTTCCGGCCAATACGTTTTGCAAACGATAATCGGAAGTTATCGATGTGATAAACTCATTAACACTTGTTTTAACATAATCCGCATTCACAAAGGTATAATTAGTGCTTGCCTTCATATTATATAGAGGAGAAGCTTGTGCAATTTCCTGTATGCTTTTTATATAGGTCTCAATTTCTTTTCTTCTCTCCGGAAATGACTTCGATAACACTTCCACAAAATTCTCATAGCCCGAAGCATATTTATATTCTTTTCCGACTATGGAAATAACATCATATCCATTCACATCCAAGCTATTTAATGGCAAATCCAATAGATTTAAATAATTAAACAGACGATATAATATTTGACCCTCTTGCATACTGCCAATGTAATGCATTCCCGTGTCGAAAGATACACCAAAACGTTGAAAAGTCTGTAAACAACCCCCTATCTGAGCATTTTTTTCCAGCACAGCCACTTTGTAGCCGTTTTTGGATAATATATAGGCAGAAATCAATCCTCCTAATCCACTGCCAATAATAAGAATATCATATGTATTGTTATGTTTCATTCTTAACTTTACTAAAAATATTAATACGACACAAAAATATACTTTTCTATAAAAACATTTTGTCTGACAGAAAAAAATATAAACTTAATCCGGATTACTTTATTCTATATATTTCAGATTTTTCGGAACAGAGGTGCAAGATCGTGCCAAAGCCAACTTTTCGGGGTCGGGATCTGTAGCGGTGATTTGAAGATTTTTCTTAACCAAGGCAGCCATAAGGGCAAACTCTCCCTGTCCGCATGCGGCGATATGATAGCTTCCTTCATCGGGCAATTGCGCTATTTGTTCGCTGAAATTCCGAGTCGCTTTCAACAATTTTCTTGCACTTTGCTCTACACTTCTTCCTTTATAGATGTAATTATATAAAACCAAATCTTTATAATAATCCGGTGTTTCAATTTCTTTGCTCATTTGTTGATAGGTTTCTTTATACAGTTTTCTCACTAATTTAGTGGTTTCCAATACCGTTTTTTGCAGCCTAAAGGTTGAATTATCCGGCTTAATGCGGTCTAGTATCTTAATATGCACCTCCCCTTTACGCAATAGAAATTCTTTTTTAGGAAACATATGTCCGATACCGTGGGTTACAATAGGAATAATATCGAGTTTTAATGTATCGGCTAAATAAAAGGCCCCTTGATGAAAGCGAAGAATCGAACAATCGGCCGAACGAGTGCCCTCGGGAAAAACCAAAATAGAATATCCTTCCTTCACTAACTTTTCTAATTTTTCAATATTATTTTCAATACCGTCTATTACCGGAAGAAAATCAGCATAACGGATAATCCATCCGTAAAACGGAGAATTCCAAACCCATTTATTGGTTAATACAATGATCTTAGGCGACAACATTAAAGTATAAAGTAAATCTACATGCGATTGATGATTGCAAATAATGACTCCGGGTTTATCGAAAGTTTCTTTTCCCTGATTAATAATTTTATAAGGCACTTGTATAAATATACGTGCCAGCAAACGCATGGTAGCACATAAAAATCGATGATAGCCGAATTTTAGTTTTGAATTGTTTTTCCCTACTAACAACAAAAAAATGGCGGTTATACTCAACCATAGACTTCCTAATAAAAACACATTAAACGATATAAACGTTTTAATAAAGTTCCAAATCGTAATAGGGATGGGTCTATTTTCTCCTTTCTGTGTTGTCAGCCATTTAAAAATCAAAGGAGGAAAAATATAAGCCATCAACACCACCGATAGCATTCCTACTATGGTTACCTCCGCCAAGGAACGCATGGCCGGATGTTTGGCTACTATCAAAGATCCTATTCCGATAAACATAATAAAAGCGGATAACAAAACCGTATTTTTATAAGAAGTCAACATCTTTTTACGGTAAGTGTATTCATACATCAAACCCTCGGTAACAAAAATGGCATAGTCGTCGCCCATGCCGAAAATGAAGGTTGCCAATATAATGTTAATGATATTGAAACGCATATCAAACACATGCATTAATCCTAAAATCCAAATCCAGGCAATTACGAGAGGAATAAAAGTAAGGAGGCTTATCTCAAGTCGACCAAAGGAAAGTGTCAAGAAAAACAATACCAAAAAACCGCAAATATACAGCACATAGTCAAAATCGTCGGATAAAGCATCGACCATTTTAGAAGTAATGGAGCCCGCATCAAAACCAAAACTATGATCATCTATAGCATTTAAACTGCTTTCAAGCTGTGAGCGATGTTGGGGATCGGTTAATAAAACGGTAAATATCATAGCCCTTTCCTCTTCATCAACAATAAAATTATCGGCAAAAGCATCCATAATGGTAGCAAAATAGCCGGTAGATTGAACCGTATATTCGTTTTGTAACATACTTTCAAATCCGGTAAAGGCATTTTGCTTATAGCCAAGTGATGTCGATTCCACTGCCAAATTTTGGATAAGGCTGTCTTTTCTGTTTTTCCAAAAGGAATTCCACAAGGCAATGCGTTTTGCTTGCATTGCGGGAGATGGCAAATAAATACCTATACACGATTTCTTGAATATGAGCGTGTCTTTTTGCATCAGAGAATCTATGGACAAAGAAGTGTTTTCGTAGTTCTCCAAAGCCTCTTCCAAACTTTTTCCCTCACTCACACAATACATTGTATGCTTTTGCTGATTCAATGCACGATTCAATTTATCCATTTGTTTTGCCTGATTTTCGGTCATATAATTGATTTTGTGCATATCCGTTTCGAAAGTAGTATGTTTACTTAAAAAGAAAAACACTAAGCTCAACACCCCGATAAGCCCTACCATCCATGTATTGTTTTCGGGAGAAAAGGAGGCAAGTCTTTTAAATACCAATTCTTCATCCTTGACCATAGATAAAGTACGATTAGGCAGCAAATGAGGTAGAAAAATCAATACAAAGAGAACCGTACCCAATAATAAAAGCGATGCGAACCACCCGAAATCATGCATGGATTCGGAGCTGATAAACAACAAACTCAGAAAAGCCCCTATAGTAGTTATGTTTCCCGTTGTAAGCGGAGGAGCAATGTCGCGCAAACTCTCCTCAATGGTGTAACCGTGACGATAATGCGCCAGGAAATGCAAAGGATAGTTAGCGGCAATACCCACAATAACCGATCCTATACCTATGGCTATTAAGGAAATGCTTTCACTAAACAAAGTTAGGATTCCGAGTGAAAATAAGCCGCCAAATAAAATGGAGGCAAATATCAACACCAAACTGCGGATGTTTCTGAAAAAATAAATCAACAATCCGAATATCAAAACCAGTGCAATGGCTATCGACAACCAACTGTCGCGTTTGATCTGTTGTGCGTTGGTAACACTGACGTAGGCTGCTCCGAAACTATCGATAGCAATGGAAGGACTCACCGACTGAAGGGTTTTATGTATCGCTGTATCAATCTTTTCTATCAAAACGGCATTGTTCGCCGTTTCACTCACCGGATGTTTGGAAGTAAGTATAACAAGGGCTTCGCTTCCTTCTTTATTAAATATATAATCATCGTAAAGCTGATAGGCATCGCTCAACTGAAAAGATTGCAAACCGGACAAAACCGGCAGGGAAAAACCAAGAGGATCGTTGATAAGGGTCTGTTTCAACATCCCTCCTATAGGAGAAGATAAAATACTTTTGGCGTTCTCCAACTTTTCTCGAATCTTATCTTGCGATATCAAACTATCTATTCGGACATAATCCGCTTCGGTCAAGAAATAGGGAAGATTACGGGTGATAAAGTCTGTTATTTCCATGATCTGTTCTTGATCAACCGTATATTTAATAGAATTAACATGCTGGGTATCGATCTGCGATAAATGTTCCACCAATACGTCTACCGTTTCAATAAGAGCATCTTGATCAACAACCGCTGCCGTATCTTTCATCTTTATAGTAAGCATAATTTGGTTGGCGGCACCCATATGTTGATAGGCAAAATTAATACGTTCGTTCTCTTCGTTTTGTGGAAGGAAGCCCGATATATCTTCTTTCGATTGCATTCCACTTAGTCCCCATACACAAACCAAAGTAATGATTGCTAATATTATCCACAAAATGGTTTTATGATGCTGAAAAAAACGATAAACAGATAGAAACAATATGCTCATATTGCTTTGAATATTTTATGATACAATAAAGAAGGATAACCGTAAACGACAGCCAAAACACATAAAAGTGTATTAAGTAAACTGATACGTAAAAAATCACGATTCGGACGAAAATGCGATACTCTTTCTTCCACGGGAGGATAATAAACTTGTATAGGAATAGATATCAAAGTGATACCTTTCCATGCACAACGTACCAACAATTCGATTTCGGCTTCATAGCGCGAACAAAAAGGAAGTATTTTTTTCATTTTTTTTAAGGGATACAAACGAAAACCGGTTTGTGTATCTGGAAGATGATAAAAGGTTTGCATCCGTACCCAGAAATTTGAAAATTTATTGGCAAATAAACTCCCCTGTTTCATAGTAGCTTGTTTCAAGTTACGACTTCCTATCAATAATGCATCGGGATGTTTTTTAATAGCTTTTATAAAATTCGGAATATCATCGGCAAAATGCTGACCGTCGGAATCGAGGGTTAACACATAGCGAAAGCCTTTGTTCCGTGCTTCGCGCAAGCCTATTTTCAACGCATAGCCTTTGCCTTTGTTTTTCGGATAGGAAAGCACTGTGATTGTTTCAGTATAAGTATTTAATATTTCGGTGGTTTTATCGGTCGAACCGTCATTTACAACGATAACATCGGAACAATAAAGTAATACGGAATCAATTATGGACTTAAGTGTCTTTTCATTGTTATAGCTTGGAATTAAAACACATAAATCTGAAGATTGATTAAGCTTATTCATCCTTATTCTCTAACTTTATTTATTATTGATTTGATAATAGGTAATTCTTTTATTCCTCTGTTCGAAGATAAGGCCCATTTTTTCAAGAAATTTCTTAACATCATCCGAGCTTGCATCATATAATTTATTCCAATCCATTTCCTGATTGAAAATTAATCGATTTTGTAAAGAGGAATCAATAAGACATAAAACCTCCGCTTTTTCTTCAAAAGCTTTAATGTATTCTTCTATAGATGTGTACGCATTTATAATTGCAGCATTTAGTTCGTCGGATGTTTTGATGTTTTCATTCCCTTGTTTCAACGATACCAAATACACGATTTGTTCCTTTGTTAGGGTATCGAATCGTATGGAAAGATCTTCAAATAAATGTTTTAGTATTTCTTCATAAGCAGCATCCCGATTTTTTATTTTTCTGTAGTAAACGATATCGTAATTCAATGAATGCTTAGTATTGTTTTTTACCCAAACAGGGGATTGCAATTTATAAAAATAAGAAAAGATATCTTCCAATCTTCCACCGGTGTAAGTTATCCCAATATATCCGTTCTGATAATTTTTAAATCCATAACTTTTCTCAGTATCAAAAGACGGGCGAATAATAAAATAATTTATTAAATATTGTTTAGGTTTATTATTTGAACGCATCATTGCCATTGCATTAAATAAAGGATCTTCACCACCGGCAAAACCTGCATCAGAAATTATGTCGAGAAATGAAATTTGTGGTTTTGAAATAAAGGTATCGGTTGCAATCACTTCGTTCAAAATAGTTTCGTTGATAACACCTCCGGTATATACAATATATCCTTTTTTATTGATAATAAATATTTGCGGTCGTGATGCTACCTGATAATTTTTAAAATCATTTTTATTTTCATCACATGCTACTATTATATCAATACTTACTTTATTCAGAAAGGTTTCGAGCTTTTCTTTCGGGTCATCGCTAATGGCAATAAATTGAGCTTGGTTTTTATAAATATCATGTAATTCATTGAGCTTTGGAAAAGCATTTACACACGGTTTACACCATGTTGCCCAAAAATCCAATACTACAACTTTCCCTTCTAAATTTGCCAGCAATGGATGTTTAAGTTCATTATAATTATTATATAGCTCTTTCACTTGTAATTCAGGAGCTTTGCTGCCAACTTTTATTTGAGCAAAACCCGTAAACGATAAAATAAAAAAAAGAGCAAAAATCAAAATTTGTTTCATTTTATATTTTTATTAAAAACAATATGCTACATTTTGCAAATATCATTTCTCCTGAAAATACCAATATCTTAGCACTTAAGGTCTTATCTTCTTCGTTACAGGTGAATGCCAATTGAAAATTAACTTCCGGGAATTCGTGAGGTACTATTACATGAATAAATTTAAGATTTTTTATTTCTGTTATGATTATGGATTTATCAATCATTAACTCTGATAATTCTTTGGCGATTTGAACAATACAGGCTCCCGGAGTAATGGGATTTCCCGGAAAATGCGCTTGATAAATTTCATGAGATGCATTCAATCGCAATTTACACAGGTAATTTCCTTCTGTATCACAAGTCCCTTCAACAAGGCTATAAAAATCATCTTTTAACATAAAATCTTATTTTAAATGAAATGTTTCGGCAGGGATAGCTACATTCTTTTGTGTCTCCGAAAAAGTAATGGTCGTGCTATCACCTCCTTTTTCATTCATAATAATTTTATGTGCCAAAAAAGTTTTGGAATCAACATAGACATAAATAGAAGAAAACAACATTTTAATACGAGAGTTTTTAGGTATTAAGGTTATCAAGGTTTGTGTTGGATTTACGGAATAATCTGTCGAAAAGTTTTTATTGTCCATTAATCCTTTCCCGTTAATCATCCCCATAATCATTTCGGTCATATTCTTGATCATCTTCGAGGATTGAGCATCCATTGCAGTAGTCCCTTTATCGTTTTTAAGCACACTCTGTCCCTGATACATAATAAAAGCATAGGTTTGTGGAGAAGTATATTCCCAACGCAAGGCATCGGGAGCCTTGAAATACATCATCCCTTTCGAAACAGAAGCTTCGGCTAAGATCGACATCTCTTTTTGCTGAATGAAATTACATCGCAAACTTTGCAGCGTCTGTGAAGCTGTTTGCATATGTTGTATAAAAAGTTTCTTTTCGTTTTCCGACATTATTCTAAAATTATTCGATTGTGCATAGGATTGTAATATACAGAACAACAACCCAAGCGCGAAAATATTAGCTATTCTTTTCATCTTGCTCCTTGTTTAACCTTTGTTTTTTTAGCTTCTTAAGCTACACTATATAATGGTATGTTTATCATTGTGCAAAAATAATGATTTTTATAATGTATTATTTGGGAATATACATTCTTTTTACCCCTTAGGTATCACTAATGAATAATAGAGAAAATATATTCTTATGTTCTGCGTTGTAAAAAGACAAGTTTACGTAAAATTAAAATGTATATATCATGAAAACACTTATTATCTACTTGAATGTTGTATTTTTAGTAGGCTTCTCACAAGCTCAAACACTCTTTAATCCCCCGCCTACAAAATCTGTTCCCGTTGTGGATACATTGCACGGCATGTTAATCACCGACGATTATCGTTGGTTGGAAGATAAAACCGACCCGGAAGTTATTGAATGGACAAAAAAGCAACATGATTATGGCCTTGAATATGTAAAAGCCACACAAAAATCCTATCCTGGTTTGAGAGAAGAAATTGCCTCAATCATCGATTTAGATTATGAAGGTCCGATTTTCAAAGTAGGAAAACGTTTATTCCAGTCTGTCAAACGTAAAGGGGATAAACAAAGCAAATTATATACAATCCTCAACGAGGAAAAAATATTGATATGGGATCCTGTAGCCCTTGACACTTCGGGAAAAACAGCCACATCGAGAATAGCGTTCACTTACGATGGCGAAATGCTTGCTGTCAGTGCCCAAAACAGCGGAACCGAAATCACCAATATCTATATTATCCTTACGCGCACCGGCGAAGTGCTGTATCCTCCTTTGAAAAACACCTACAGTTTCCAATGGACAAAAGATCAACAACATGCCTACATTACCCTGCGTTCAAAAGTAGATATCGACAATCAGTTACCTTTAAAAACCTATCTGTGGAAAATAGGCGATCCCATAGAAAAAGCGCAATTTATCGGAAGCAGCTCCGATGCTAAAATCAGTTATTATATTTACGACAACCGCTATAGCGATGTAACATTCTATGGAGAAAGTGATTTCTACTCTAATAAAGCCTATATGCGAAAAACCGGCACCCAAGACAAAGGAACATTGGTATATGAAAGTGATACGTATAAAGCTTACCCCGTTGCGATTGGAAATAAACTATATATGTTAACCAACGACCATGCCCCTAATTACAAATTAATGACTGCCGATACGGATAAACCGGAATACAAGGACTGGAAAACATTGATTCCGGAAAGTGAAACCGTAATGCAAAATTTTGTAGTTACAAAAAAATACATTATCATTCAAGACAAAAAAGATATTCAAAGCCGATTGACCTTATATGACCTTTCGGGGAAGAAAATCAAACAACTCGAACTTCCTGAAACAGGCAATGTAGGCAGTATCAGTTACGATCGTGAAGAAGATTCCATATATATCAGTTTGAATACCTTTACCTCTACTAGTAAAACCTTTATTGCTTCGCCCGAAAACTTCACATGGCGCTTGTACTTTACCCGCGAATTACCGGTAGATATGAGTAATATAGTCGGAGAAATTAAATTTTATCCCTCTGCCGACGGCACTAAAGTACCCGTGTTTATCATTCATCACAAAAACATGAAACTCGACGGCAACAATCCCGTTTTACTCACAGCCTATGGTGGATTTAACATTGGCATTGAACCGAGTTATTTTGGGTCCTATGCTTCTTTCCTGAACAAGGGAGGTGTTGTTGTTCAAGCAGGTATTAGAGGAGGAAATGAATACGGCGAAACCTGGCATCAAGAGGGAATGTTGTTTAATAAACAAAATTGTTTCGACGATTTCAACGCTTGCGCCGAATGGTTGATAAAAGAAAATTATACAAACTCGCGTCGCATCGTTGCCACCGGAGGCAGTAACGGCGGTTTGCTAATGGGTGCTATTGCCTTACAACGTCCCGACCTGTATAAAGCCATCGTTTGCCAAGTGCCTTTATTAGATATGATTCGGTATCATAAATTCTTAATTGCCCGCTATTGGATACCCGAATACGGTTCTGCCGACAACGAAGCCGATTTCCGCTATCTACTGACCTATTCACCCTATCATAATATCCGTAGAAACATCAATCTACCCACTATGCTGGTTACTTCGGGTGCTAATGATAGCCGTGTGGACCCTTTACATGCCAAGAAATTTGTTGCTGCATTACAAAATAATCCGGGCCAAATAAATCCCGTTATTTTGCATATGGACTTTGAAAGCGGACACGGTTCAGGAAAGAGCACACAACAAAGCATTGATAACTGGACTTTTATTCTCGAATTCATTATGAACCAACTCGAGATGCCATAATGTATGTCGGATTACATCCTGATAATGCCAAATATCATTGACTTTCCTTAAAAATATTTGTCAGCAATAGGCTATTTCGCTACAAAATAAACCCCTATAATAATAATAATAACCCCTATCCAACGGGTTAAGGGAACGGCTTCGTGCAGGAAAAAGTAAGCAGAGAATAAACCGATGATATAGCTGATGCCTAATAAAGGATAGGCAATGCTAAAATCATAAATTTTAAGTACATACATCCATGTTAACATCGCCAGCAGAGCACAAACACCCGATAAGGCAAATTGCCAGGTAGTGAATACGGTTTTAAAATATTGCCATGTCCAACTAAAGGAACCGAACAATTGCACCGAAATTTTCAATAAAGTTTGAGCGGCTACCAACAAAATGCTCTGACCTATGATTAAAGCAATAAGTTTTAACATGACGAGAGTAAAATAAATGAATGTTCTTTATTTTGAAAATGATTATATATTAAGATATTTTTTAATCCTTGAATAGCGGATGATCCATTGTAAAGATAGCTTGCTGGGAGCACTTGTTCCTGCAAAGCCATAGTGGAGATAAACATTGCCAGGCCGCTTGCCGTAAACGATTCTCCTACTAAATGTTTATACCAAGCCAAGGGTATACTGGGGAAAAGATTTCTTTCCAACTCATTATATACGGCATCGTTGTCTTTATCGCCGTTGATACCTGTCATCACAACATCTATATCTTCGATGCATAAATTATGTTTACCCAGCAATTCTTCAAGAGCATCTTTAATTCTTTTTTGGTTAGGATTATACAGTATATCTATTCCTTTCAATTCACATACCGACAAATTTGACTTTTTATTTTCCAGCATAAAACAAGCCGAAGCCTCTCCGGAAATAGCCCCCACTGAATCACTTTTGCGTAAAATCGCTTCATTGACTTCTCCTTTTTTCCAATAGTTAATCTTGTCAAGCAAGACAAAATAATCGGGTGTCATTTCATCATAACCGGCAACCAAAGCAGTTCTAATTTTCTCCAATTCAAATTGCATATACGCATCCAACAAGCTACTCTCGAAAGAAATGCCTCGTTGCGCATACGTTGTATTATATTTATTGCATTTCAGATGCAAGGCTATTTGCGAACTGATGGTATTGTGTGTAGATTGCATGAAATAAGTAGGTTGCAAATACATTTCCTTATCGCGTACCATGGCGGTAAGGAATTTTTCGGTATTTTCAATACAGCCCAAACCCGTTCCTGTAATGATGGCATCGGGTTGGTTTATCCCTGTTTTCCGCACCACATTCAAGGAAGTGGCTAAAGCACGTTTAAGGATTTTTCCCATCCTGCGTGCTTCCATAGGATTAATATATTCCTTGTAATCAGGTTCCACGGAACGAACATAGCGTTCACTCAAGGGCAATGGATGTTGAAACCAAGCGTGAGATAAAGGTTCTTGAGCGGAAATCTGAGCAGCAGCTTGTATATAAATATTCATGATTTAATCGATTTTTGAAAAAATACAAGCAGAGTCATTTCCACCAAATCCGAAAGAATTGGTTAAGACATGTTGCATTTTTTTAGTAAGCGTATCTTTCACAGGACAAAACGACAATTCAGGCATAGGGTTGTTAAAATTCAAATTGGCAGGGATAAAATTATGTAACAATGCAAGTATGGAAATGATCGATTCTACACTTCCGGCAGCACTGGTAGTATGTCCCGTAAACGATTTAGTAGAAGAAACAGGAGGTATATTATCGTTAAAGACACGCATAATTGCAGTTCCTTCACTCAGGTCGTTGTTTTGAGTTCCGGTACCGTGAGCATTGATGTAATCAATATCATGGGGGTGCAAATGAGCATCTTCCAAGGCATTGTGCATGGCCAGGTAAGCCCCTTGTCCGTCGGGTGAGGAAGCGGTTTGGTGATATGCATCACAGGTATTGGCATAACCCGACAATATACATATAGGTTGAACTCCCCTTTGCTTAGCATGTTGTTCTTTTTCCAACACGAGATAAGCAGCACCTTCTCCCAAATTCAATCCAACTCTCTTAGCATCGAAAGGTTTACATGCTTCTTTATCTAAAATCATCAAAGTACTGAATCCGTTGAGGTGAAATTTACTTAAACATTCGGTTCCTCCCACGATAGCAACATCCACACGTCCTGTTTTCAATAAATTTGCTCCCAAAATGATGGCATTAGCAGCCGAAGAACATGCCGTTGAAATGGTTGTTATCATATCAAATCCATCGAAATATTCTGCAATAGCCTCACAAGACGTTCCACAATCATGGGCAGCAATATAAGCTTCGGTATTTTGAAAATCAGGGTAGTATTGTTCACTTTTTTCCATACCACCTACGGTGGTTCCATTTATAAATGCTATTCTTCTCGGGCGTTCTTTATCCAAGTAAGCTTCTATAAACGCTTCTTTCAAAGCCATAATCCCTAATAAGGGAGTTCGAGTAATGATTGTTTGGGATGATATTCCCAAGCTATCCATCATTTCAGCGTCGCTCATAGGAACTTCGCTTACCGGATAATAATTATGAATGGTTTGCAGGTATTTCATCTTACCAATGCCTGAGTGCTTGGAACACAAAGCATCCAAGGTAGCCTGTTTTCCATAACCCAAGCCTGAAATAATCCCCATACCCGTAACAAGAATGCGTTCGCTCATCATTATTTTGTACGATGTTTTTCAATATATTCAGCCATAATACGTACCGATTTAAAAATATCACGGCCTTCGGAGGCATTATTTAATTTAATGCCATAATTTTTTTCCATCAATACTATTAATTCTAAAGCGTCTATGGAATCTAATCCCAATCCTTCCCCAAAAAGCGGAGCATTTTCATCGATATCTTCGGGCGTTATTTCTTCTAAATTCAATACTTCAATGATCTCTTTTTTTAATTCCAATATTAATGCGTCCATAAAAATATTACTTATATAAATTATTGATATTATTTATAGTAAAAGGTATCCCTTCTTTATTTTCATTACTAAGCAGTAACAAAAAAACATCACAATTGTTTAATTCATAATCTGTCCAACCACAAATCACACGTTTTATGTCAGGATCTGTAAAAGCAGTTACACTTAGTTGATACAATTGTTTCGGAGAAAAAGTCTCGGAAACAAAAAAGGAAGTTTCGCCCATAATTTTGTTTCGAATGGCTATTTCGCCTGTAACGATGTTTGGCAAAGTATACACAAAAACGGCGGGACTTGGAAAGTAATTCTCTTTATCTTGTATGGTTTTTTGATACATGCGATCGTCATCTAAGGAAGCAGAACGATTCATTAAAAGAATAGCGATATCTTTTTTAGGAGTCTCTCTGTCTGTTATTTCCTCTTGAAGCAAGAGTTCGGAAGCCAAAAAACCGGCCTTCGATAAATGATCCATTTTAAAAAATTTAGGATAAGATAGCTTTAACGATCGATATATATCATGAAACCACGAAGATTCCGTTCGTTGAATAGAAACTTCGTTCCCTTTATATATTACTTTGTTATTTGTAATTTTGCTATATGAAATAACATTTAATTCCAATAGATTCCGATTATTAAAATATATTTTTAATAAAATGCAAATGTATATAAAAATATCTTATTATTTAGCAGCAAAAAAATGTTTTCCACAAGAAAGTAAAGCCGATCATTATTTATTTATAATCACTATCCGACAGAAATCAATACGGTAAAAATGACTATGAATACGTATTTTTTTTCTCAGAAATAAGCCCAATAGCCATGCATATTAATTAAAAATTCATATACCTTTGTATACTGAAATTAAAAGGCAGGTCTTACTAAGAATATTTACATGAAAGAGCTTAATTTAAAGGACATTAAAGAGATTATTTTCAATGATAAACCTTTACGTATTAAACAACAAGAAAAACAAAAGGTCGAAGAAAGTTATCATTTTTTAAAAACATTTGTGAAAGACAAAGTTATCTATGGAATTAATACCGGGTTCGGTCCCATGGCTCAATACAAAATCAATGATGCAAATTTACGATCATTACAATATAACATCATACGCAGTCATTCGACCGGTGCTGGAAATCCTTTGTCTGAAATCTATGTCAAGGCTTTAATGCTCACCCGTTATCAAACCTTTGTAAAAGGCAAATCGGGCGTTCACTTCGACACGGTTGAAATCATTCAGCAATTTATCAACAAAGGCATTTATCCCTATATTCCTGAGCACGGAAGCGTAGGTGCCAGTGGCGATTTGGTACAATTGGCTCATTTGGCTTTAACCCTTATAGGAGAAGGAGAAGTGTTTTATAAAGGGAAAAAATACCCTACTTCCGAAATATTAAAAAAGAAGAATATCAAACCCTTAGCTCCATATATTCGAGAAGGACTGGCTTTAACAAACGGAACGGCAGCAATGACCGGTATAGGCTTGGTGAATCTTATTTATGCCAAGAAATTACTCAAGCATGCCATTGCAGCTTCAGTGATGATGAACGAAATTGCTTCATCTTACGATGACTTTATGAATGAAACACTTAACACCTTAAAAAGACATACAGGGCAACAAATCGTAGCTGAAAAAATGCGCTCCTTTGCTGAAGGCTCACATTGTTTGCGTAAAAGAGAAAAAGAAATGTACCGGAAGAACGAGGAAGTGGTCTTCAAACAAAAAATTCAACCCTATTATTCTTTACGCTGTATCCCTCAAGTTTTAGGACCCGTATGGGATGCCTTGGAAAATACCGAAAAAGTATTGATAAACGAATTTCACTCCGTAGACGACAATCCCATTGTCGACAGTGTCAGTCAATCTGTTTATCACGGAGGGAATTTTCACGGAGACTATGTTTCTTTCGAAATGGATAAGCTTAAGATAGCCATTACAAAACTTACTATGCTAATGGAACGTCAAATGAATTATTTATTCCATGATAAAATTAACGAAATCCTACCTCCTTTTGTCAATTTAGGGGTATTGGGATTACAATATGGCCTACAAGCAGCTCAATTTACGGCCACATCCACCACTGCCGAATGTCAAACTTTGTCGAATCCTATGTATATCCATAGTATTCCTAACAACAACGACAATCAAGACATTGTAAGCATGGGCACCAATGCTGCTTTGATAACAAAACATGTGATTGAAAATGCATTTCAAGTAATATCCATTCATTTTATGGCCATTGTACAAGCTATTGACTTTCTTAAAATTGAAAATAAACTATCCCCAAAATCACAAAAGATATACCAAGAAATAAGAGGGATAGTTCCCGTATTTATTGAGGATGCTCCTAAATACAAAGAAATTGAAAAGCTAAGCGAATATTTAAAAACAAAAGATATCGTACTTTAATTTATCATATCATGAAATACGCATTAGTAACCGGAGGATCAAGAGGAATAGGCAGAGCTATATGTTTGCACTTAGCCGAAGCAGGTTATGCAGTCATCATTAATTATGTGTCGAATAAAATAGCCGCCGAAGAAACCCTGCATGCCATTGAGCAAAAAGGAGGAATAGCCGAATTACTGCCTTTCGATGTCAGTGATGCCGAGGCAGTAGACCAAGCTATCTTATCGTGGAATGCTTCTCATCCTGACAATTATATTGCTGTTTTAGTAAACAATGCCGGCATTCGTTCCGATACTATGATGGTATTTATGCAAAATGAACAATGGGATGATGTGATAAACACAAATTTGAATGGTTTTTTTTACATCACTCGACGATTGTTAAAAGACATGTTAACGAAACGTTATGGTCGAATCATAAATGTAGTCTCCTTATCCGGAATTAAAGGACTGCCCGGGCAAACCAATTATTCGGCAGCTAAAGCGGCCGTTATAGGAGCCACCAAAGCCTTGGCTCAAGAAGTAGGAGCCAGAAAAGTAACTGTCAATGCAGTAGCTCCCGGATATATAAGCACCGATATGACAAAAGATTTAGACGAAGCAAGCCTAAAATCAATGATTCCAATAGGTCGTTTTGGAAAAGCCGAAGAAGTAGCCGCTCTTGTCGGTTTTTTAGCCTCTGAACAAGCCGCATACATTACAGGAGAAGTCATTTCGATAAATGGGGGATTATACACCTAAAAATCTGCATCACAAAAAAAAATAAATCACAATGAGAAGAGTTGTTATCACCGGAATGGGTATTTATTCCAGCATAGGAAAAAACCTTGAAGAGGTATGTAAATCATTATACGAAGGGAAATCAGGTATAGGTATCGACCCTCTACGCATATCCTACGGCTATCGTTCCCCTTTAACAGGCATAGTGGAACGCCCCATTTTAAAAGGATTGCTCGACCGACGCTCCCGTGTGTGTCTGTCGGAAGAAGGCGAATTTGCATACATGGCTACCATTGAAGCTCTTAAACAAGCAAACATCGATTTGGATTTTTTTGAAAACAATGAAGTTGGCATATTTTACGGCAATGATTCCTCTGCCAAAGCAGTTATAGATGCGCACAACATTGCTTGTGAAAAGAAAGACACTACCTTAATGGGTTCAGGAGCCATTTTTCAATCCATGAATTCGACCATAAGCATGAATTTATCGACTATATTTAAGTTAAAAGGAATAAACATGACCATTAGCGCTGCATGTGCCAGCGGTTCACATGCCATTGGATTAGGCCTGATGTTTATTCGTAACGGATTGCAAAACATGGTTATTTGTGGAGGAGGACAAGAAACAAACTACCTTTCAATGGGAAGTTTTGATGCCTTGAGCGTCTTTTCACTTCGCATGGATGAACCCACCAAAGCATCTCGACCTTTCGATGCAAATCGCGATGGTTTAGTGCCAAGTGGCGGTGCTGCTACCCTCATCTTAGAAGACTACGAACATGCCCTGAAAAGAGGCGCCCCCATACTTGCTGAAGTAATAGGATATGGTTTTTCTTCTAATGGAAACAACATTTCTCAACCCAGTGATATAGGTTCTTTAATTGCCATGAAAAGAGCCTTATTAGATGCTAATATGAAAGTTTCCGACATTGATTACATCAATGCACATGCCACTTCTACCCCTCAAGGTGATGCCTTTGAAGCGATGGCTATTCATTCATTGTTCGGATCTTGTAAACCGGAAGTAAGTTCAACCAAATCCATGACCGGACATGAATGCTGGATGGCAGGTGCAAGTGAAATCATATATGCTATGCTAATGATGCAACATGATTTTATTGCGCCAAACATTAATTTTGAAACGCCCGATGAATACTCAAAACATCTTAACATTGTAGATAAAACCATTTCAAAAAAAATAAATGCATTTCTATCAAATTCCTTTGGATTTGGGGGAACAAACAGCGCACTAATCATAAAAAAAATATAAATCATATCGTTTACTCTTTTTAAAATCATCAATCACTTCTCTTGTTCTTTAGCTTAGCATCAACGCTCATCTATTTTTGCCTATTAAATATTTCCCGCAAATATTAATTGCGTTTTTTGCACTTTATTGATTAAAAAGTGTAATTTTGCAGGCTGAAATTTCAAATTAAAATTAAGTGAGTTCTAATATGAAAAGAGAACAAATAGTTTCGATTATCAATGATTTTCTAATTAATGAAATCGAAATAGAAGAAAATTTAATAAAAGATGAAGCTTTATTGAAACAAGATTTAGACATTGACAGTTTAGATTTTGTTGATATTGTCGTTATCGTTGAGCGTAATTTTGGTTTTAAAATCAAACCGGAAGAAATGGCTCACGTGAAAACTTTATCTGAATTCTACGATTACATTGAAAGCAAAGTAAATCACCAATAAATAATGTCGCCCCAACAGAAAGAATGGGAAGGTACTACAGGAGGAGGTCCGTTCGGACAACTTTTTTTATTTTGGCTGTTGAATAAAATGAAAGTTTCTTGTATATATCCTGTTTTATTCTTAGTGGTTCCCTTTTATTTCTTATTTCATTACCAAGGATACCGTCACATTTACATTTATTTTCGTCGACAGCATAAACAATCGAAATGGAAATCATTTTGTTCTACTTATAAAAACCATTATATTTTCGGTAAAGTCGTGTTGGATAAGTTTGCTTTATTAGCCGGAAATCATCAGCAATTTAACATATACATCGAAGGGAAAGAACATATAGATAGAATGATAGCACAGGAAAAAGGATTTATACTTGCCAGTGCACATGTAGGAAATTTTGAACTCTTAGGGCATAGCCTACAACAAAACCATAAGAAAATCAATGGGATTATTTTTGGAGGCGAAGCCGCAAAATATCAATCACAACGTATTAAAGCTTTACACAAAGCAAATATTGAATTGATTCCGGTAAGCGATAATCTCTCTCATCTGTTTATCATAAAAGAAGCACTTGATAAAGGCGAAATCGTTAGCATGCCTTGCGACCGTTTATACGGCAGCACAAAACACTATCTTGCTGATTTTCTAGGATCTAAGACAGCTTTTCCGATTGGAATATTTCGCATTGCCGCTCAATTAGAAGTGCCTGTTTTAACGGTTTTTATTATGAAAGAAAAGGGATTAAACTATCGTGGGTATATTTATCTTTTACAAGCACTTGATAATGAAAACTCATCCGTAAAAAAAGCAGAACATTTAATCAAGCAATATATTGATTTACTCGAAAAGATATTGAAAAGATATCCTGAACAATGGTTTAACTATTATAATTTTTGGAAAATATAAAACCCCTTCCACACATGAAATTAGAAAACCCTCAAAAAGAAATATACGCTAAAGAACGTTTTACAGCTTTGGAAGCCCAACGTTTAGCACAAGAAATAGCCTTCGGTCCCATCGTATTTCAAGTGTCCCGTTTAATGATTAAATTCGGTATTTTTGAACTCCTCGATGACCATAAAACCGGATTAAGTCTGGACGATATCATACAAAAAACCGGATTAAGTCGTTATGGCGTTCAAGTATTGCTCGAATCATCCTTAACCATAGGAACCATTCTCCTGAAAGACGAAAAATTTTATTTGGCAAAAGCAGGTTGGTTTCTTATTCACGACGAAATGGCAAAAGTCAATATGGCCTTTAACCATGACGTAAACTATTTAGGAACCTTCAACTTGGAAGAATCCATTCTGAAAGGCAAACCTGAAGGATTGAAAGTATTCGGACAATGGCCCACGATTTATGAAGGGCTTTCGCAATTACCCCCTCAGGTACAAAAAAGCTGGTTCGGATTTGATCACTTTTATTCCGATTGCTCCTTCGACCAAGCTTTGCAAATTGTATTTAAAAATCATCCTAAAACCTTGCTCGATGTAGGAGGTAACACCGGTCGTTTTGCCATGAAATGTGTGGAATACAACAAGGAGGTAAATGTTACCATTATGGATTTACCCCAACAATTGCAGATGATGCGGCAACAAACCTCCGGCAAACAGGGAGCAGAGCGCATTCATGCTCATGGCGTTAACTTATTAGACGAAAGCATACCTTTCCCTTCCGGATTCGATGTGATTTGGATGAGTCAATTTTTGGATTGCTTTTCGGAAAAAGAAGTTGGCAGTATCTTACAACGCGCTGCCAAATCGATGCAAACAAACAGTCGAGTTTATATTATGGAAACTTTTTGGGACCGACAACGTTTTGAAACCGCTTCTTATTGTTTGGCCCAAATCAGTTTATATTTTACCGCTATAGCTAACGGTAACAGTAAAATGTATTATTCGGCCGATATGGAAAAATGCGTAAATAATGCCGGATTAAGCCTTGAAAGCATACACGACGGATTGGGTTTAGGCCATAGCATTATGGTATGCAAATTAAAATAATTTAGTAACTTTGCATCCTAATTCAACATTACACCTTGGGATAACAACATCAGGCTTCGCACTGACTTTTAAATTTTAATATTTATATGATACCTATTTCTATTTTAGAACTTATTCCGCAACATCCTCCTTTTGTGATGATTGACCATTTATTGCTTAGCAAGGATAAAATAGGAAGAACATCCTTTGTGGTAAAAGAAAATAATATCTTTATTGAAAATGGTTTTTTTTCAGAAGCCGGTCTAATCGAAAACATAGCTCAAACCTGTGCGGCTCATATAGGATATATCAACAAAGGTGAGGGAATTAAAATTGGGGTCATTGGATCAGTAAAAAATTTCGAAATCAAACAATTACCCAAAATCAACGACTATATTGAAACTACCATCGAAATCAGCAATGTAGTATTTCATACTACGGTCATTAGTGCTAAAGTGCATTGCAATAGCCAACTAATGGCTTCGTGTGAAATGAAAATAAGTATTAGCGATATAGATAATAATGAAACATCCCATAATGAATAATCATAACATCCTTTTAAAAGCCGAAAAAGAATTTAACATCCGATTCAGCGAAGTTGATTCTATGAATATCGTATGGCATGGAGCTTATAGCATGTATTTTGAAGATGCCCGCGAAGCTTTTGGAGAAAAATACGGATTAAAATATTTACTTATTTTTGAAAAGGGATTTTATGCCCCTATTGTGGAACTGAATTTCCAATACAAAAGTCCGTTAACATACAAAGATAAAGGCTTAATCGAAATTACATTCCGCAATACCGATGCCGCTAAAATGATTTTCGATTATAGTATTTATAATCTAAACACCCACAAATTAGCCGTTAGTGGCTATTCCATACAAGTGTTTATGGATCATGAGTTTAATTTACAATGGACTCTGCCCGAATTTTTTAAAGAATGGAAACAAATGCACGGACTACTATGATATATCTGTTGAGCGATCATATTATTTCATCTCTCGGATTCACTTCCGAAGAAAACTATTCAGCCATAAAAGCAGGCATCAGTGGATTGAAATTTTATGAAAAAGCTTTTGAGCTTGTCGAACCTATTATGGCTTCTCTAATCAATGACAATGCGTTGAATGAAGCTTTCCTTTTCCTTCCCTCAAAACATTCCATTTCTTACACTCGTTTTGAAAAAGCTACTATTTTGTCTGCTTATAATGCACTAAAAAAAACAAACATAGACCCTTCAAGCCAAAAGGTATTATTTATCCTATCTACTACTAAAGGTAATATAGAATTATTAGACCCACGCAAAAGCAAGTCCTTTGAAAGCGAACGTGTGTATCTTTGGCGTTCAGCACAGGTAATCACCTCTTTTTTCGAAAATCCGAATAAAGCACTCGTTGTAAGCAATGCCTGCATTTCCGGAGCCGCTGCACAACTTTATGCCAAGCGCATCCTTGAAAATAGTGATTACGAATATGTGATTGTTATCGGTGCCGATCTATTATCCGAATTTATTATTTCGGGCTTTCAATCCTTTAAATCCTTATCAACAGAAATATGTAAACCTTTCGATAAACATCGCTGCGGACTCAATCTCGGCGAAGCCGCCGCTAGCATTATTTACGGCAAAACCGATGATATTACTGCTTTACCCGATCATAGCATTCTGCTCCTTTCCGGAGCTATTGCCAACGATGCCAATCATATATCCGGTCCTTCCCGCACAGGAGCAGGCCTATCCATCGCTATAGAAAAAACACTCAAAGATATCGATGTTAACAATATATCATTTATCAATGCTCATGGAACCGCTACCCTTTATAACGATGATATGGAATCCATGGCTATTACAGCCAACGGATTACAACATATTCCCGTGAATAGTTTAAAAGGATATACCGGACACACCTTAGGAGCTGCCGGCGTTTTGGAAAGTATTATTTCCTGCAAAGCTTTATCAGATAATATGATTCTAAAGAGCAATGGAAGTGAAATTCTTGAAACAGTAAGTCCTCTTTCTGTGGTTACTACCCATGAAACCAGTCATAAAACCCATTTTTTAAAACTCCTATCCGGTTTCGGTGGGTGTAATGCCGCATTAGCCTTCAAAAAAACTATGAATTTTCACTAGTCTTATGAATAGCACTAGTGAATAGTTTTTCTGTTATTTCAACATTTATAGATAAAATTTACGTATTCGTTAGGGAAGGAGGGATAAAAAAACAACCTCTTGTTGAT
>ENA-UOOK01002090-UOOK01002090.1-fermentation-metagenome-genome-assembly--contig:-NODE-2090-length-25181-cov-4.360105_pt1 | contig 25181 bp, 25 predicted proteins | sample MGYA00245777_ERZ724023 | MGnify/ENA primary metagenome ERZ724023 (study PRJEB28704, sample SAMN03018312) | fermentation metagenome | biome: anthropogenic terrestrial biome; feature: soil; material... | reverse complement strand
CGGCGACCACCGAGATCTACACTCTTTCCCTACACGACGCTCTTCCGATCTGTTTTGGTCGATCTTGACTCCGTAAAGACTCATTGTGCCAGGATAACCCCTCAACATTTCTGATGAACCAACGGTTTCGCCAGAACGAAGTGGAAAGACAAACCCTCCATGACTTGCCTTCTGTATCCACATATAGGTAATGACTTGATGCAGATCGTCACGGTTAATTTCGGATACCTTTTTGTTGCCGAATCTTTTATACTTGGCATCCAAAATGAAATCATCTTTCCAAAAATCCGGATATCTCCATCCGCTGCCATCTTCAAACAGACAGATTCTTCCTGTCTCGGCCTTATTGCGGGGATGTTTAAAACCTTTATGGCTTAAGATAGTATCGAGATATTCCTCCCATAACCAGGCACCATCAAACAAAATGCCATGAATCTCCTTGTCGTCTTTACCATATTTCAATTCTTCGTGACAGAGTATGCACAGACAAAATTTCTGTAAATCCCGGTAGGCATAATAATAAGGATGAACCAATGGACGACGGTTGTCATCCATGACTTTCTTTCTATTATGACGCAGATAATTAGGTGTGGCTCGAATCACAGTTTTCACGTTATCAGAAGTCTCATGACTACCTGACAGGATGTTTCCAATCTTGGGAAGCTGCTTGATCAACTCAATGGTATGGCGAATGAGCTCCGTGATAGAATTGTCGAAGGAAAACTCACGTACATCATAGGCCACCTTACCCATAAAGGGAAGATTGCTTCGCAAATGGCGTTCCATATTGATTCGCCCACGGACATTGCTGTTGTTGTATTGCCGAGTCCGATATTCCTTGAAGAGTCCTTGTCTGAAAGCATTGTTCAGGAAATGAGGGAACATGAACACCAGGAAGTCAAAAACTCTCTCCTCATCAGTGGTGAAATTCAAGTTGAAGAGGTTGAACGAGAAAACCTTCTGCAACATATAGTGCAGAAAATAGTCATTCTCATCATCTGTAAACCGTGATCGGATGCTAACTTTAGTTCCTTTGTAGCCGATAAATCCCATAATATTGCCAGTGAGCAGTTGGTCGCCTTCAATAGTAAAAATGTGTTCCGGGCCTATCTGATCATTGGTTTGTTTGATGTCATTCGGAAAAATCAGCAATCCAGGATAACCGGCATCGCAAAGCTCTTGAATGGTGGGCTTGGCAAGCTGGCGCAGGTGGTCCGGGTTTTCGGTGGCGTCTATCGGTGTGGAAGAATTATCCTTGCATTTCATCATTCTTATCTTTTGGATGATTACTTAGTATTGTTATAAGCCTTCCGCAACACTTCCAGTTTGTCTTTTGCATCGCGTTCTCCTCTTAGGTATTCGTAGAGTACACCTTTAAGATGGTATTGCCAAAGGGAATCGAAACTCCCATAGTCGGGATACTTCATGAAGTAGGCCGCACCGATATCGTATGCTTCGCTCAATCCTTCGGTCTCTTCTATGGCTTTGTTCAGATTCCGCATTCTGTTCTTTATCTCATCTCTCACGGAATCAAGTTCGGGATTGGCATCCAACATGACCATACTTTCTTCGGCTGTCACCTCTTTCCATGCGAAGCGACGACGCATAGCAAAGTCCATGCTCTCCACACTGCGGTCGATATCATTCATTGTTCCTATGATATAGACATTGGAAGGAACAAAGAAATGGCCATAAGTTGTCAAATCCAGGTATCTGTCAAAAGCATTGCCTGAAGTCTGCATATTGGCATATTGAGTAGTAACCTTACCTTTTTTGCCACGGTAACCAGTATCTATGGAAAAAAACAACTCCCCAAGAATCTTTGACAAGTCTCCACGATTGATTTCATCAATGACAAAGACATAATTTTTCTTACTGACACTACTGTTCTCACTACTCTTAATATCTCCCTCAAACTTAGGAAAAATCTCGTTATAAATGGCAAGAGTATAAGAATCTTGTTGAGTCTGATATTGTTGTTGGAGCAGTCGTTTCACATCTTTCAAGCTAGTGACCTTATCGTCAGCGGTTAAGAGTTGGATAACATCATCTCGTTTTAGGATGATGTTATTAGCCTTGTCGTTTTGCGGAATAGTAATTCTTATGTGCTTTTCATCGTACTTAGTCACATAAAATTGGTTTTGTTTGGCATGTGTTCTATACATTTTGGCACCTTTTGTCGAGTTTCCTCCGATCCAGGTTGCTTTGCCAAGAAAACTATCTAGCGCCTGTTGTGCAGCTACTTCTTTGCCAAGTTGTTTACCTGTTTTCTTAGATTCCACAATGTTTTTCAAAGCCTTTTCGCAAAATGCTTTGAATATACCATCACGTAGTTCAAAGCCTACGTTGTTATTATCATCTGGCTCCATAGGACGCAAACCTTCTACAAAGTCGGTATAGTCGTATGAAGGGTGGAACTGTACAAAACCGAATTGCTCACTCTTGTCTACTTCATTCACGTCGCAGCCTATTATTGATGCTGCAATCTCTTTGGCCAGATAGGTCTTACCTGTACCAGGAGGACCAGTGAGAATAAGGTTATAACTGTGTTCCAGCAAATTCTTATCTATGTCTATTCTACTCATGTTTTTCTTAATTAAACTATCCACATAATTAATAAGCAATTGATTATTGCATTCCTTTATGGTGTTGCGGTAACTGCCAAACTGTCCTCCTTCGAAGGTATGGCTTTCTCTATTGAAATAATCTACAGAAAGTTCAATCCCCTGGTAGCTATCTCTTTGTGGATCAAAATTTATGGCATCTCCGGTTGCCTTTCCAACGACAGGTACGTTCAAAACAGAAATGTTGTGGCCTGTCCCTTTCGTGTAAGACGTTTTAAGAATAATGATGTCACCCTTTCTCAATTGTTCTGCGTCTTTCAATTGTGAAGCATCTTCTTTTGTTCTGAAAATCGCCTTCCAATTTTTATTGGCTATGAAACTTTCCAATTGAGATTCTCCGTCAATTGTATAACCTACACACCAATAACGTTGAGCCACTTTATTCCTGGGAGGATGTACTTTGAATTCATCATTTTCCATTGTTCTAATCTTTTTAATTGTATTTTGATGCAAAGATAATGCTATGTTGTTATAAATTGTATTTTTTTGTTGAAAAATCATATTTTCTTATAAATTTCCGCTGCCTTAAGGTGAGTTGCCACTATTTTGTCGGCTAAAGAAACGGGTATAAATACCTGACAATAGAGATTCAGTCAAAATTAATTCAATACACTCTAATAAAATAAATGTTAAATGCCATCTAAAGAAGAGTATTATTTCCTCATAAAATTTCGTTCGTTAAAAAATATAGTAGATTTGCACTATTAAATTTCAACAAAGTAAATATAAAGTTGAAGTACTAACGATAAATATCATGGAGTACAGAATGAGTACAATTTCACACAGTAATAAGAGGTATCAGAGCAATCAGGTAATTGGACTGACACTAATCCATAAGTTTTAGAATGAATGGTATGCCTGAAAAATATGTCGGAGTAAAGCGAAAAGCAACATATATCTATTGAGAATGGAAAAAACTATAGATGATCTATCAAGCAATGATGCGCTTCTCAAAATTGCAAGAGAATTGAATGAGCTTTATGTAAGTAAGAAAGAAAAACTTCCTTATTCCATCAACGTAATCAACGAACTTCATGCAAACGAGAATGCCAATTCGAGAATTTTACGAGGCTTGCTTCAATATTCTCATGAGGGCAATTATCCAATATTCCAATCATTCTTGGAACTTATGAGTAAATCTGCTGATTGTGAATTACCTATCATAATCAGGAAGCCAGAGTTTACAAATCAGGAGAATTGGATAGACCTACTAATTAAGGAGAAGAAAGCTTACGCAATAATTATTGAAAATAAAATATGGAATGCAGTTGACCGGAATTCTCAAATTGAAAGATACATTGATTATGTTCATGGCCTTGGAATTCCTCAACAAAAAATCTTTATTATCTACCTGACATGTGACGGTAAAAAACAAATTTCAGCTATAAGCCTGACTGAAAAAGCAAAAAGTTTTCTTGGCTATTCGGACAAAAATGCAGGTAGATTCATCTGTATGAATTTCAAGTATGATATTTTGCCTTGGCTTGATGAACTTTTACGTTCAAATGAGATTAAAAAAGAACCACTTTTATTATCGGCTTTAATCCAGTATAGTGATTACTTAAAGACGAAATGCAATGTTCATCATGAAGATATAGAAATTGAAAATGAATTAGGAAAAAAGCTTATGGAACAACTTCAAATTCAGAATATTCAAGAATTATTACAGACTCAGAAAGATGTAAATAAGTTAGGGAATATAGTTAGCTCTGTTGTTAACAATAGAATTCAATCTATATGTGAAAACAGTATTCTCAATCCTTTGGAAAATAAAGGATTTCATATCATTACCTATAAATTCCGATACGACTATTTTGATTTAGAAATACAAATTGAAGGTTGGGGGAAATGTTGGTGGGCTATGGAGAGTGATCAGCAGAGCTTATTCTCAGGTATTTGGCGTAATTCCAAAATGAGCGTTCCTAAAAAATACATCGCTATGGTAAAAAAGGTATATGACCATTCTGATAAAGGATACATTGGTTGGAATTGGTTTAATGACTATGAGTTAGATGATGATTTTTGGATTAATTTGGAATTGAACCCTACAATATTTGTCAATTTTATCATTTCAGAAATAGAGCGCGTAAAAGAAGCGACAAAGGGCATAAAACTTTAAGAATAGAAATAAAATGTACAATTGAGAGATGAAGAATTTGGACAATGTATCTATAACAGCCATTGGGTCTAATGCTGAAAGATATGTGAAGGATCTTATGGAAAAAGGATATCATTGGGATCCATTGGATGAAAATATTTTCTTTGCTTTTGTTCTGGTTGACTTTAGTAATCATACTTCTGACAAAGCTATTAAAGATTTCCTTTTTTTAGCAAAAGTTTTCAAGGGCATCCATCCGGTACTCATTGATGTGCCCCTCGGTAAGTCCATCCTTCTTCTTACAAAGGAGAATTTTGACTCCTGTCTGGTCATCAGGCAAAGGAACAAGGAAAGTATTGTTTTGCAGTTTTTCAAATTGTTTTTCAATGGCATTGTCCGTCATGGTAAAGTCAACTTGGATGATGAGGATTTCTATGAATTTCTTAAGGGCACTAACTTCTTAAGTATCCATACTTACCCGTTTAGAGATATGCTCAATGAAGTATCCGATGAAGTGGGGTTATTGGATTTGTCCTACCAGGGGGGAAACTCTTTTTACTTTCAAACCATCTGTCATGGTGATATCTATCTCCATCAGGAATTGGGAATACTCCAGCGGTTCATAGAAAACGGCAATCAGAAATCAGAATTGCGTTGGGGATTCAACTATAAAAGCGATGAACGCTATTTATGTATCATGGGGGTAACTAACAGAATATGATCATCTGGCCTCTTATATCGGACATGATTCCAGTCATACTTCCTCTGGCTTATGTACTTGCAATAACAACGTCAAAGGATAGGGAAGTGCACTATCAATGGCTCATTCTCCCAGAAAGGACAAGCCGATCCGTGTCAGCAAGTGAGCATGGCATCAGGCATGATACCGAGAATCTTACATATCTTGCCGGCCAGAGACAAACTCGGCTCGCTTTTCCCCTTTACGAAATCATTTATCCTGCTGGGACTGACTTTCAATTTTTGGGCCAGTTCTTTCTGTGTCATTTTCTTCTCTGAAAGTCCGCATGCTATCAATTCAGCCGGTGTAGGCTTACCGATAGGGAAATGGATCTTCTCATATTCCTCCACTACATCACTCATCAACGTTAGTTCCACGCACTTAGGATCATCCAGCGATGTAGAATCGTTCACATAGGGAAGAAGTTCCTCTATGCGCTGCTCTGCGAACTCATATTGCTGTTTGGTAATCTCTGCCATCGTTCTGCCCTCCTTCATTTAAATCATTGAAGCATCAATTTCATCATATTCCTTATGGGTGCCAACAAACCGGATATACAGCCTCGAAATGGTAAACTGTACTACAACCACCAACCGGTACTTGTTCCCAGGAATATTGAATACATAATGTTGGTTACCCACCATATCTGTATCACCAAAATCCTGCCGGATATCAGCCAGATTATGCCATTCTCGCTTACAGGTTATTTCGTACCAACGTTCAAGCGGCACTCTGGAATCTTCGTATTTAGACTGTTCATAGAAAAGCCTTAGTTTCTTATGGGATATAATTCTCATTCCTGCTGCAAATATAAATATTTGATTTTGTATTTCAAAATTAAATTACATAAAAATCGTTTATTTCAAAATAATTTAATGGCTAATGTGAAAATCTTTTAGCTATCTGCCACTGCATACAGAATGCTAGGCTACGTCAAAGCCACACAAATAAGTTACCTCAATTCGGCATAGGCTAAAACAAACAGAGCTGCTAGTTTTATTCCGTCAGCGCATGAGGTTTGTTAGGGAAGAAGCAATAGCCCCAAAGCAAAAATAAGATTCATAATGAAATTAGATACGAATCTGTGTGGAATTCTTGAGCATATCATGGATTGTTTCGTAAGCTATCAGTCTTTCCCGAATAAATTAGTAAACCGCAATTAATATTCATTAATATTTCTGATAGTTATATTCCTTAAAGGTCTCATTTCTTAAAATATATTAGTATAATAAAGGGATATTATAAGATATAATTTTATAACATATCCAAAATATGGGTTTATAGTTTGTAGCTTTATCATCTTTCTCTATCTTTGCTACCATCAATTTGAGTATGTTCATTTTGGATACTGCTTGTCATCATTTGAAAAGATAGAAGATATGAAGAAAGTCTTTATCGCACTGGCCAATCAAAAAGGTGGATCTGGAAAGTCTACCCTCTGTGCACTTTTTGCCAACTATCTTGTAGAGAAAGGCAAAAAACTTTTTGTAGGAGATTTCGATAATCAGGGGACACTTGTATCAGCAAGGAAGAGTGATCTTCTGTTTTTCCCGGAAACGGATGTGCCGTATAATCTGAAAGGGTATGAGATAGCGTTGGAAGGATCTCATACGATAAAAGAAAATTATGATTACATCAATGCAAAATTAGACGAGATGCCTTCTTCCGTAGATGTTGTCCTTTTGGATACTCCAGGGAACCTGGATGAGGATAATCTTCTTTCCCTGTTTCAGCGCATGGATTATATCATTACACCCTTTGCATACGACAGAGGATCCTGGGATTCTCTCAAAATGTACCGTAAGGCATTACGCATTCTGAAATCTCCCAAATACGAATACAAGGCTCATTTTGAAGTGTTCTTTATCCTCAACAAGTTCGACAGTCGTATAGGGACTACTGAGGAACATGCTGTATGGGCAGATATGAATAAGATTCTTTCAGGGGAAGGACTTTTGACTCCAATGATCAAGAATATAGCAGAGTTGAAGCGTTTCAACACGTTATTTCTGACCAGGAAACAACGTGAAACAGTTTTACCCTGTTTTGACTTTATATACCAGCAAATCTTTGGAGAGGAGGATAGCAAATGACAGGAAAAAAAGCATTAACACAAAGTGGGGGAACACATATACCTTCTTTGAAAGAGGTTCTTCTTATGGATGAAAATAAACCTATGCCTCCATCCGCTTCTGTCCAGACAGAGACGGATAGGAGTAAGGAAGGGCAGGGTAGAGTAGCCGAAGAACCTGTAATTATGCAGAATTTCTCTGATCCTTTAGAAGACCTTAGCACTGTCATTGTCTCATCTCCGTTTCTTAGTGCTCTGAAGGAGTACGAAGATGCGTATGACAACAGAAAGATGGTGATAGCCCGCCGATGTGTACTGGTTGATGAGGTCGTCATGAATACTATCGACCAGTTGTCTTTCTATAGTATGAACAAATCCAACATGATCAATTCTATGCTCACTTATTGTATCCAGCATCATAGTGAGGAGTTAAGGAAATTTCTCAGAAAGGATAAAACTTTACTTTAATAACCATTCTTAGTAAAAGAAAATACATGACCATTTGGACCAATGATACGATAGAACTGCTTCGCAGGAAATATCCGACGGAGAAGAATGTGGTAATCGCAAATGCTCTCCATGTCAGTGTATGTACTCTCCGCTGGAAAGCCAGGCAGTTAGGATTAATCAAAGCTAAGTCCCGTAAACAGATTTTCTGGACCGCTGAAAATACTGCCTTCCTGATCAGTAACTTCCCATGTCGTAGGACAACGGATATAGCGATGAATTTAGGCGTAAGCATTAGTTCTGTCCGACGGAAAGCACATGAACTGGGATTGGAAAAAGCCCAGGAATCAGAAGATGATGTAAGGGTAAAAGAAACGATAATCAGCCTTTATGGTAAATACTCTTATAGAAGCATAGCTTTGAGGGCAGGTATATCAAAAAGTACAGTATTCCGGATCGTTCATCAACTAGGTCTTCAGATGTCACCGGCAGAAAGGGGTAGGCTGAAAGGCCGCCAACTTCAGAAGGCTTTTCACTATGAGCAGTTCTGCAGACTATCGGGATTGTCATATAGGATGAACAGAACCCTGGGCTTTGACAAGAGAAAGATGAATATCAAATATAGGTTGACAACAGACGGTTATCTGGTCAATCACTATGATGATGTAGTTTATTATACTTCCCTTATGGAACGCCATCCTGTAAGGGAAAGGAATGCAGAAAAGATGGGACTGGTATTTCTGGAATATCCCCTGTCTTTCAAGACAAAAACATACCAGGAAGAAGCATTAACTTCCGGGAATATATTAAATATACCACTTATGATTATAAAAGGAAAAATTACAGTTGTCTCACCTGTAAGAACAGGAACCAGTCATAACGGCCACGACTGGAAAGTGCAGGATTATGTGCTGGAAACCGAGGAACAGAATCCTCAGCAGTGTGTGTTTGAAGCCTATGGTGACAACATAGACAAGTTTCACATCCAGAAGGATGACTATGTCACCGTAGAATTCACCATGGTGGCAAATACAGGGAGGGATGGACATTGGTTTGGTAACAATCGTGCTGTGGAAGTAACCAAATACGAACATCAGGAATCCCTGATATAATTGAAATGGTACTTAAATGCATTTTTTTAACCATACCATAAGTAGATTCTAAAATATTATGTATACCCTCAAAAGCGTTTGAGACACTTTAGCGAGTTAGAAGTGATTCCATACTCCTAAAGCGGATGGTAATATCTAAGTCACAAATTAATTCAGGCAAGGCTACACATCATTTCTGTGGCCTTGCCTTTTTCATGATCATACTCCAGACTAAAGTATATAGACAACGGAAGGATTCAAAACTGCTAAATTCTCTGTAATACAAACTTCGATAGTATTTTTGAAAATAAACATGAGAAAATAATGATACTTGTAAGGTTACTGCTGACGATGGGACTTTTGCACAAAGATGGTTAATGAAAATGGCATGATTATACCTTCTCCACCTCTGCGGGTAATATAGCCAGGTCAAGCGCATTTTCGATTTTGCAAATTGTCTCTATTGAAAGATTCTCCGTACCCTTAAGAACTTTTGAAACATATTGCTGACTGCATCCCATGCGTGTGGCAAGGGCCGTCTGTGTCATACTAATTTGTTCCATCTTATCATACATCATCATAGCAATCTGCTGTGAACGGCGAAGCCACTCTTTGTTGGCGCGTCTATACTCAGCCTTTTCACGCCATTTTGACGGAGTAGGAGACTGATGTTCTCTTAATTTATCAACAACTCTTATCATATATACCTCCTTTTTACTATCTAATTGGCATTATAAAAATCTATAAAGCTTTCATCATCAACTATCCCTTCTGCCAGAAGAAAGTTCCTGACGCATTCCATATTTTTCAACTCTGCCGCCGTATGAGGGCGTTATCATCGAATGTCATATTGTTTGCTATTTTCAGTACAAAGTTAGTGATTAATATTGAGAAGTACAACTTTTGAGTTGTAGAACGGTTTTTTATTGCAGAGACTCATATATTTTATTAAAAAAACGACCTTGTAATTTTGCCTTTAACCGATTAGCACACCAATTATTCTAAGACATTATTGGAACAGATCCTTTCTCTGGAGGCCATTATAACAATAAAAATATAAAGAAGTAACACAGACAAAAAATAGTGTACTTTATCGAAAAGGTTCTTTTGTTTTAGTTTTACTGCTATTTGTTTATGGCAATGGAAGATCAAAGGTGCGGAGGACATTGTTACCTTTCTTATCAATGAAAGTCCATCTCTCGGAGCGGTATTTGAGTCCGTTATGATCAATGGACTGATAGTCAATCTTGACTTTCCAGCCGGACCATTTTCCTTTTCTTTCGGATTTGAAGAGCATATCCCGTATGTCTGAGGTTGCCTTCATCTGTCTGTCGCCAAGGTTGATGACATAATAATCATCAGGATTGAACTTCGTCATATTGTCTGTCCTGACCATGATACTGTCTGTAACGACCTTCATGGTCCTGAGCATCCCCAGGATTTCCTGCCTGGTAAAGTAGTTGATGCCGAAAGCGGAATCCGGATCTGATATGGCAATCACTTTCATCTGGTCGGGATAGTAAAGACTTTCCCGAAGACTCTCCATTGCGAGGTTGTGAAGACTGCCCTTACTGGTACAGGAGGTCATGAGGGTGACTCCGGCCAGAAGAATAAGACAAAACTTTTTCATATTTGCAGGATTTTTGTTAGTTGATGTTTGTGGTTATAAAAGAAAATGCGTCATAAGTTTTAAAGGGGGAAGATATCCATTGAAATTTTCAATGAATCCACTAATCTTAGGATAGCAGCCACCGTACCGTAAAATACGATAGGCACCTCTATCCCTGAGATTGGAAGTATTTCTCTTGCCGCCTTCTTCAGTTTTTTAAGATACCTGGCAGGACAACCACCTTTCTTATTATTTTTTCGTTGTTCATCGTTGTTCCAATGTTAGTATTCTTGTTTTCAAATCATTGAATGCGAGACAGGCCGGGTATCTGCGTCCATCTTCCCTGGTCAGGATAAGGGGCTCTACGGTATGACCGTACCGGGAAAGCTCTTCCATCATCTTTCTGTTGATACGGACTCCACCGTAATAGCGATAATACCTGGTCTTACAGGGATGTTCCGGATCATTGAAATTCTCGCATCGGAAAGAGGTCGGCCCCACCTGTAACATACCACCGCAACGGGGACACCTGCAAATCCGGGAATTGACAGAAAGCATTTTCTTTGAGTTGAGGACGAGATAGCCGCTGAAAGGGATGTTGTCATCCGAACGGAATCCGTCCAGTATCTCCGCCTTACCACTCAAAAAATCCTCTATATTATCCTCGGTGATCTGGCGGTAGGCAAGGACGCCCAGAGCATGGAACTGACAACTGTTGTTATCTTCTTCCCTGTAGTTCTCACAGAAGTAACCCCTGGAGGTGTGAATGACTCTGCCACCGCAGACCGGGCATCTGCCTTTAAGGTAATGTTTGTCCATCTCCACTTCCACGCTGCCATCCTTCAATACTAGTCGTCCGAAGTCATGCTGTCCGCCGGGTTGAGAAAACAGCAAAAGTTCTGTCCGGTAGTTCTCTACAAGTTCTCTTGCCAGTTTCTCTGTCACATTCACACCCATATAAGTATGGTGAACGATAAAGTTGAAAGCCTTGCCTTCCGGTGATACTCCTTTACAGGAATATCCCTGGTATGTCTTGGTCATGTCCTTATCACAGACCGGTTGCTCACTGAAAATTGTTTTTTCCTTTTGTTCCATAAATTAAAGTGCAATCATTTGCGAAATACTCATCATCCTCAAACGGCTCTTTAATCACGTTGCAAATTAAAATTTCAAATGAAATGGAATAGTTTTTCTTTGTGGGAAGTGTTACAGATACTGCCACTCATAGACCAGACTTTCGACGACGGCCTTTCCGCTCATCACGGTAGCCCATCCTTCTGGGTCCAGTCCGTACCAGAGATCCTGCCAGCTCAGCGTACGTATCTGCCATGCCAGCAGCCAGAGGTCGGTATTGATATTCTCCAGTTTCGTGACTACTTCATTGGCTACATAATAGCGTTCCGCCGAACTGAGCAGGTTAACCTTATGTTTTTCCGTTACCGGCCTTCCCTGACTGTCATACTCGTCCATATTATAGGTTCCACTGGTGACCAACTGCTTCATGAAGGGATAAAGGCTTGCCATCTGGGTATAGGCATCGGTAATCTCATCGGAGACCAGCACCGTGATGGCCGTACCCTTCAAATGACCGGGCACGGAGCGCCGGAGCAGGGAAATGTTCCTGGGTATCTCTACACCTACAAGTTCGGTGGCACGCTTGACCTGATAGAGGTTCTGCATGGCCCCCTGTACATTACCCAGATAGTCCAGCATCCTGTTTTCTACGCTGTGTACCCTGTCAAGGGCAACGCTGACGGCAGTTTCCGAGGCAATGATCTGCCGCTGGGTATTTTCTCTCTTCTTGAAAATATCTTTCAGCATCGTACTCTGCGCAGCGACCGCACCTGTCAGTGTCGGATCAATCTGCTGGGCATGGATTCCCGGGGAGATAACCAGAAGAAAAAGCATGCTGATGATTTTAGCTCTCACCATCGTAAAACGTTTAACGTCTGATGCCGGACAGGCGGTAATGCTCCAGTTTCTCATCCCGCTGGTGTTTGGATGGCGTGACCTTTTCCTTTTCGGGAAGTCCCATCACCACATCATTCCAGTCCTTGAAATTCTTGGGGGCTGTGTGCTGCCGGTATCGGGAACTGACCGGTATCTCTTTACAGAATGCGGTCGTACTAACCTGATTAAGAGGGATGGAAAAACATTTGCCGTTAGCATTGAAGCGTGCGCAGTCGTTGCATTTCACCACCTGCAGATGAATGTCTGAGACGATGGCGGCGGTACGGATGCCATAGATCCTGCCGTAGACATCATTATCGAAGCAGTCTACGATATTGGCTTTGGGGTAATAGTTCATCAATCCGGAAACCTGACGGGACGAGAGCTGTCCGCCCACAGAGACAAAAACAGAGCTTTCAGGTTTGAGTGCAAGCCGGTTCTGCTGCCAGAAAGCCATCATGTCGTATGCACTCTCCGCAAAATAAATATTGCGGACATCAGGAGGGTAGTGTCCATCTGACATATCCACGATCCATGCAGCCGTGGTAGAGTTCGTACCGGAAGCCTTGCCCTTGAAAGTTCCATAGCCCCGAAGCTCAAAACCCACGATTTGGTCAGTCCCGGGTTCTCTATAGGGAAAACCAAGACAGGGATGAGAATAGGCAGAATGGGTATCTCGTATCAGGTCAATCCATGGAGAGAAAGTGCGGACGGTATCTTCTGACAGGGCTCTTTGACCGAAGATCAAGCCGGCAGTGTCCGGATCTTCTGTTATGGGCCTTACCTCAAAGCGGCTGAGGGCGAAGCTCTCCGGAGCCTTGCCTTGTTCCCATTGCCGGGCAGATTCTTCCAGATGAAAGGTTTCCCGAGGAAGGCTGGTGAACCTGGAAAAGACATCAAAGACATCTTTCCATTTGTTACCGCTGCGGCCGCCCAGGCCAGAGCAATTCTCCCGGATAAAATCAATGACGCTGCCGCCTGAGCCGGTACTTCTGTGGAAATAGGAATCGGCATTTCCGTTCCGCCCCCTGCGGATGACAATAGTATCAAGTTTCTTGTCCCCTCCGCCAAAGAGTTGCATCTCGAGGTAGGCGCCACGGGTCCCGGCCTTTGGATTAACCTTATAGCCGAGACAGGAAGCAACCTCTTCAATGCTGACCTTCTGCCTGAGCTCGTCAAAAATATTTGCCATAGTTCTCATCTAAAGTTTCATTCTTTTATTTTGGGCCTTCACCTGTTGACCTGTTTCCTTTGTATAATTGTCGGAGAGAATGTTCTTCAGAGCCATTTCCTTCTGCCTGCCCTTCGGCATAGAAAGGTACTTCTCTGCGGTCCCAATGTCAAGGGGCTTGACACCGAGATTCGTGCTCCGGTAATAGCCTCTGGTAGCGTAGGTTCCGTCACGTCTTTTGATAATATTGCCCTTCCGAATCTCCAACGGATTAACGTTGCCTGTAGGCAGCGATCTGGCGACTTTTATACCGTCGTCCTTCAATAATGTCTTCGTTTTCTCTGTTCTGCGGTCCTTATCCAGCAGGGGAGTCTCGCCAAGAGCTATCTTCTGCACGTCCACTTTCTCCATCATCATGCGACTGGCCTTGTTGACATCAGCCATCACGGAGATGATGAACTTCGGGTCTTCTCTTAGTGCGGAGATCCAGCCGTCAAGATAGGCGGCATTATTATTGAGGATACGCTTGTCAAAGCCCATGGCGTTGCCGACGAGGGCAGCGGAAAGTTCTGCGACAAGCTCTTCCCGAGCATATCGGGCATCCCCGAACTTCCTGCCTAAAGTACGGTTCAACCTTTCCGGCGTTCCTGTAGAATGGGCCATCTCGTGGAGGACGGAGCTGTAGTACTCCATACCGTCCTTGTAAATGCCCTCAGGGGTATCGCTGATATTAAACTGTGCCTTCATGGGGACAACGACCTTGTCTTCCCGGGGACTATAGTAGGCTCCGTCTTCCAGTCTGTCAGTCTGGATAGGGCAGAGCCACTCCTGACGATCAGACATCCTGTCCATGGCCTTGTTCTCATACATACCCTTGCTGTCCCGAAGTTCCGGGGTCCGGAAAAGGGCAAGTACCTGATCATACTTCTTCTTGTTGACCTCTTCAAGATTGGTCTGGGTCATATTGAAGATGTTATATACCTTCAGAAAGGGATGGACTTCCATCTGCTGCTGTCTGGCTAGGCTCATGTTGCGGAAATCATTCAGGTCAATCCTATGCCCGCTTTTATCCTTAATGCTCAGTTCCCAGTAGATGACCGGCATGGAAGTCTGGCCTTTCAGCACATGGGCGCCTTCCTTCATGATCTGCAGATAGGTCATGTAGACGGGTACCTTATAGCCGTTCATGGCGGTATCCATCTGGAGGAAGAAGGAGTTCGTTCCCGAATAGTTCCTGCCGCTAAGATTCTGCGGCAAGCCCTTAATGGACCCATTGCTGCCCGTCCACCCCTGTTTCCAGTTGCTGGCCTTGATGGCTTCCATACGGGAAATCATCATCTCCGTGAACTGGCCCACAGCCCTGTCAGCCTTGGACTCATGCTCTTTAGTGCCGTTCTTAAGGCTATTGTCCTTGTAGTTTCTCATAACTGTCCCAATTACCCTGACTGAAGGACATTTCTTCCTCAGTCTGCTCCAGATACAACTCGGCATAGTTGTCATCAGGCTTTACATTGTGGTCTTTACACCACTGTATAAAATCATCCTTGTCTTCAGACTGCTCCACAAGTTGGAGCCAGGTAATTTTACCGCTCTGGTGGAGTTGGACTAGTTCATCATAAGTTCTTTCTGACATAATCTTTTCTTTTAAAGATGAATATTCTCTCAGATCTTCAGCCCAGCCTGCTGTTCTTCCTTTTTTTGCGACAAGGTTTTCTGAATGTCCGGCGAAAGGTATTTGGCGGCCAACTGTTCTCGGGTTACGGTATGGGACTCAAAGAAAGAATAACGGTCGCTTTTGTTGAGCGGTACTTTCTCCGTACGCCCGGTATCTCCGATCTTGGCAGAAATCTTCCACTCTCCATCCTTGTCCTTGGTGATGCGGATATCATCTATAGGGATACCTTCCGGAAGTTTATATTTTTCGTAGGCAGAGGCAAGGTTCAACCGTTCTCCGAAATTCTTCTCCACGAGTTTCGCAGGGGTGGTCACACGGTCAAAAAAGGCATTGAGGTCTTCCGTTTTCATCACGACGGCCATGCCGTTCTCCTGTCCTGCAATTTTGGCGAAGAGCTTATACTTGCCGAAATCTTCGCGGTTCTCGTTTCTTTCCTTGAAGACATTCATCTTTTCAATGTGGCGTCCGTCAGAAAGAATCATATCAGCCTTATATTGCTCCGGTGTCACCTTCTTTTCCATCTTGGTCGGATAGTAGGTGCGCATGAACCGGTCAATGGTATAGTCTCTATTCTGATAGGCTTTCGCATCGGCGGGTTTCATCATGATGGGGTGGAGCTGCCTGCCATCAAGTCTCGCCGTGAAATACCAGGTGCCCGGGTTCTTTGTACTCTGGAACGCATGGGCGTGGGTGACTTTCTGTCCGTTGAGGGTTACGAGCTGGGGAGCACGTGATTCCTTCTTGCCTTTATCTTCGGTATTTTCTTCGGTCCCTTTCTTATGTCCTTCATCAGAGGATTTCAGTTGCTTTCCGGCTTCCTCCACAATGGCCACCCGCATCCCTTCCCGGACCAGTTTCGGGAGATAGGTATCCAGAGCCTGACAGGGGAAAGTAGCCAGAAGATCACCGCCGCGTTTGTCTTCAGGCCTGGTGACGGGAAGGTTCAATAGATTACCTACTGTTGAAGCATCTGCATTGACAGCCTTGTAGGAATCTCCCTGCCGGAAGAGCAGGATAGAATCGGGATGTTTCTCCTTCAACTCCGCATACTGTGCAGCAAGGGAATCATTCTTCGCTTTCCTCTTGGCAGAAGCTTTTGCCGTACTCTTATTTTGCGTAGCAGTCTTTTTCCCAGATGCAGTTCTGGACTTGCTCTGAGCGGTCTTTACCTGCTTTACCTCTTCCGGATTAAATTTTTGGTTTTTCATATTCTCTATATTCATTTGAGCGAAATTCACTTCTTTGTTTAAGGTATAATGGCGTGTGTTGCCAAGGACGGCAAGTCTTGTGTCCGGATCACCCAGTGCTTTGATGGCAGCCCAGGCAGTATGTCCGGTGTCAAGGACATTATCCACGATGATAGGGGTGACTCCTTTAGGTATCGGACAGATCAACCTAAAGTCAATGCGGATGCCTTCGGCCTTCATGTCATTGCGTTTGGCCTGGTAAAGGGGCAGGTGGTGCTTTCCTCTCAAGACATCCGCTGTCCGTATACCGGTGAGGAGTCCAATCTCTTCGCAGAGCTCTCTGGTATAATTTGCCCTTCCTTCATGCCCCGGTATGGGAACGAGTATACAGAACCTGCCTGCTCCGAGAGCCTTGACGGTACCGATCATCATACGGGCTGCAATATGGATACTGTTCTTGTCCCCACATTTCACCCCATGAGCCAAGCTCCTTACTTTCCGGTAGTCTGCTACGGATGCAAAGAGGTGTACCTGATTTTTACTCTCTGATATGATAATGACAGACTTGCCTTATTGTTTGTCCAGAGATACCTTTGATTATTAGTAATAAGATGTAGCAAATGAAGGATCTTACAGATTCCTTGTGTGAGGTGGGAGACTCTTGTGTTGAAAGGTCAGCGTTTCAGTCCGCTGCTTTCCTTTTCTTCTTTTTTCCTGGAGTCCTTCTTTTCCTCTCCTGTCTGATGGAGTTGCAGCTGCTGATACTCCCAGCGATTCCTGTCGGTCTGCACATAGCCCATGACTTCGGGGTGGTCTATGTCATAACGGATGGCGGTCTGGCGCTTCCACTCATCCATATCCCCATTGACAATCTTGAACCCCTGTGGTTCATGAAGGTCTACACCGACTGTAACTTTCTCATTACCGACATTCAGTTCCACGGGCTTGCCTTCCCGGGCAGCCTCTTTCTGACTGGTACCCAACTCAATATCCTTAACCTTCTCCATGTCCTTCAGCCTGGCAGCAAATTTGACGGAAGCCATATCCCGGTACATCAATGATTGGGTCTCAGAGTCAAGTTGGACAAAACGCATTTTTCTGGTGTCATCCTTCTCAATAAACTCCTTGTGGATGACTTCTCCCTTGGAAACCCTCTCCAACTCCCTGTCGTTCAGATGAAGCGTGTTTTCAAGTTTCTTGTGCAAGGGATAGGTCATCAACTGCACTTGATCCCCGGCATCGTGTACGAGCTGAAGCTTCAGGGGTATGCGATATGAATAACCGTTCTTAGTATCAATACGTCCCTGTATGACAGGTGTTACCCTTCCGTCTACTAATGGCTCCAATACTTCCTTGGGCATGGAAAGCAGTGTGCGGTGGTCTATTCCAAGGAGCAGAAACTGCCCGTATGGAATTTCTTCTTCCAGAAATTTATTTTTTTCAAACATGTTCTTTTGATTATCCTAATAATTATCTAACTTTGTCGCAAAGTTATATATTTATCCCAATAAATGGATATTTAAATGAGGAAAGTTTTGTTTTTAACATTATTAGTGTTTTCTGGCGTGGCAAGAGCACAGTTTTACACCATTCAGCCCTTGAAGCCGCATGATCCTGCAAAAAAAGAAAAGAAGACTGAAAAGGTTATGACTGAGTTCAAAGCCAGGGATTCCGATCCTAAGGGAAAGTTGGATTTCTTCCCTTTAGAAAAAGGTAAGAAGGTAGAAATAGACATTGAAAAGGATATTCCACTTTTTGTCAATGCTACAGACAGTCTAATGTTTGGTCTGCTTTCTAAAAGGATGAACGTTTGCCTTCCATTGGATTTTCTTCGGATGAACTCGGACTATGGTTATCGCAGGGATCCATTCTCCAAGTGCTGCCGTTTTCATGATGGTATTGATCTGCAATGCAAATACGCCAGGGTTTATGCCATGCTTCCTGCTATCGTGCAAAAGGTATATTTTAGCAGAAGAGGGTATGGCAACTATGTGGTGCTGGATCATGGAGATTTCCGCTGCCTGTACGGTCATCTGAGTGCCATCACAGTGAGACAGGGACAGGAGATTCCGGCCGGTACTGTCGTGGGTATCAGTGGCAACTCTGGAAGAAGCACGGGACCACATCTGCATATCAGGATGACCCGTTCGGATAGAAAAAGCATCAACCCCGAACCGTTTATCGCTTATATGAATAAGTATATCGGCCGGTTGCAGGAGGAAATGGCTTGCTTGAAGTTTGGAACAAAGCCGGATAAGGAGCTGAATTTAGCCAGTCTGTACCATATTCTGGAGAAATATGATTTAAAATTCAAGAAGATTGTCATGGCACAGGCTATACTGGAAACAGGATATTTCAGCAGTCCTGTTTGCACGGAATATAACAACCTCTTCGGCCTCCGCCGTCCGGATGACGGCAGATACTATGAATTCAGGAGATGGGAAGATTCCGTCAAGGCATACAGGGATTATGTCCAGTACAAATACAAGGGTGGGGACTATTATGTTTTCCTGAATGAAATTGGCTATGCAAGTGATATAAACTATGTGTCACAGGTAAGAAGAATAGCAGAGAATTTATAAAATATATGAAAGCGATATGAATCTGCAAACCGGTTGTTTGTCAGAGATAATCGGCTGTTTCCTTCAGCCGGTTGATCCACTCTTTTTTCTTTCCCTCTAATTCATCTGCCAGTTGATCACTGAAGAGTTGTAATTTAGCTTTAGCAACACTATTCAGGGAATAATTCTTATCGAAAAGGTGCGGATCTTCAATATCGAATTTTTTAGAAAATAACATTTCGGCTGAAACATGCTGGATATAAAATAATATCATGGCAAGAAATAATGGAGAAAGGACATTGCTTCCGCTTTCTATAGCGGAAATCTTTTTTTGTGTCACACCAAGCTGTATGCCAACTTGCTTTTGGCTGAGCCCCATTTTCTTTCGTATCCGGGCAAAACGGCTGCCCATTTCCTTTACGGTAACCTGCTCTATGATTTCGTTCATATCTGTAATATCTAAGTTGTAGCAAAATTCGCGAATTAATTTCATTTATGCAAATAAAATATTCTAAATCAGTGATGAGTTGTCGCAAATTTATTTTTCAGGCTCATCCTACGCCCGGAGAATACCGGAAATATCCATTCAAAGGCCGACAGGCTTTCTGCCGACTGGCCTAAAAAAGAAATAGCGAGGGGTCCGAAATCAATTTTTATGCGGATTTTCAGGATGACTGGAGAGATACGGATTCCATTACCTGAACTGGACTGACATAACAGATGCATATCATTTTAACTATAAAAAACATGACGACAATAAGAGTAAAATTCAGGCCCTCGACCGTGACAAATCAGGAAGGGACACTTTATTATCAGGTAATTCATCACAGAATCGTACGGTGGATAAGTTCCGGTTACCATCTATTCTTGCAGGAGTGGAATGAGAAAGAAGGGTCGGTTATCCTTCCCAAAGACCAGGCACACGAGGACAGAAAGATCCACCTGCAACTTATTCAGTCTAAACTCAATGGGGAAATCAGACAGATGAAGATCATCGTCCAGCAAAAAAACAAATCAAATACCTCATATACCATCGATGACTTAATAGAAACCTTTAAACAATTACCACCTTGCCAAAGCGTCTTTAGTTTTATTCAAACTCAGATCGCGAAGAAATCTCAGATGAAACGCATCGGTACCACCAAGACCTATACGGATGCCCTATGCCGTTTCAGGGAGTTCCGTGAGGGAGAAGACCTGGACTTTGAGTCCATGACAGCCGACCTGATGGAGCGCTATGAGGCGTGGCTGGTTGATCGGGGACTGAAAAGGAACTCCATCGCTTATTACCTGCGTACGCTGCGTACGCTCTATAATAGGGCCGTGGAGGCCGGCCTCACGGATGACCGTGACATTTTCCGGCATGTGCATATCTCTTACGGTAAGACCACCAAACGGGCCATTTCCATCAGTGATATCCGTGCCATCGAGCGTATTGATCTGCGGGCGGACTCACCGTTGGCCTTTGCCCGTGACTTGTTCATGTTCAGCTTTTATATGCGAGGTATGCCTTTTGTTGATATGGCCTTCTTGCGGAAGGATGATCTCAAACGTGGTCTGGTCACCTATTGCCGCAAGAAAACCAACCAGTCCCTGACCATTGCCTGGGAAAAGCCCATGCAGGACATCGTCGACCGTTATGCCGGTCAGACACAGAATACACAGTTTATGCTTCCTATCCTGAAGCAGGACGACGATACGGCTTACCACAGGTACCGGCAGGTAGAGCAGACAGTCAACCGTAATCTGAAGGAAATAGGGGACCGGATCGGACTGAGGATCCCGCTTACTACTTACGTGGCCCGTCATTCCTGGGCCAGCATCGCTCGCAACCTGGACGTTTCCATTGCTGTCATCAGCGAGGGCATGGGACATAACTCCTACAGGACCACGCAGATTTATTTGAACTCTATTGATACCTCTCAGATCAACCGGGCCAATCGGAAGATTATCAGAAGCGTGAGAAGGAAGTGCTGAAACCAAATGATTTTTTCGTTCACAGTCGGATTTGACTGTAAGGATCAGGGAAGATGTGTTCAATTTGACACATCCTTTTTTGATGGATTTTTGTCAATGGTTTTCAGTTTCGCGATCTAAAATCGATAATTGGCCAGCGCGCCTCTTTTCCTTTTTTCCTTTACCTATTTTCTATAACGGTCTGGAATGGAAAGAAACCGGAAAACGAGTCGGATTGTGAGAAATAACGGGAAAATGAAGGAAATAAAGCAGGTTGTTGCTCTTGATCAGTAGAATGTTTTACAAATGTGTCTCTATTCTCTTTGTAAGACAGGGCGTCTTCTATTTGTCCTTATCAATCAATAACTTATAAAGTCAAAGAGTAACGGATTTGGCAAACATCAGTGAAGAATTTTTCTGCTCTTGAAAGAAAATGGATGAAAAGCTGCCCGAAATCATGGAAAAAATGTATCTTTGCACAGTAATACTCCTTTTACAAAGAGTAAAGGCGTTGTTACGTACAGGCTATGAGCCTGAAAAATAATGGATTACAAGTGTTAAGAGATACGAGTATGGTAAACAAAACTTCTGTACTTTCGAATACGCCGGTACCATCGGAGATGGCAGCTGGCAAGGACATAAAATAATCAGGGAAACTGTGAAACTGGATGGTACTGTAACCCCGACTATAGCCGACGAGAACAATTATTCTCCAAAGGGCAAACACGTTACTTGGACTGACGGAGAGTCGGGTCAAGCGATAGAGAGAACGTCTCCGGAGGAAGAAAACATCAGTCGGAAATGGGCTGAGGATCCTGCCTCATGGGGCTATCTATTCGTCCACAGCAAGAAGGTAGAAAAGTTTGAAGCTGAAGTCAACAAGGATGGGCACTGCCGCTGCTTTGTCCACCGGTCCGTTTTCTACGAGAAAGCCCGGCATGGCGTTAAAGAGATAGAGAAACCCTCAATCAGTGGTTTCGTCTTTCTGCAGGGCAGTACGGACTTTCTTAAGCAATACCTGCATGAGCATTATCCTTTCCTCCATTTGATCAGGGATCACAACACCGGCGTTCCGGCAGTCATCCCCGATAGTCAGATGCAGCCATTTATGCAAATCATAAAGGATGATCCTACGCGTATCCGTATCTTGCAGCATCCCATCGGGCACTATGCAGAAGGGAATGTCAGACTACGGGTGCTTACGGGCATTCTGAAAGGTCAGGAAGGCTACCTTATCCGCATTGCCCGTGACCGTAAACTCGTCATGAAGATGGGTGATATGGTCGTGGCGATTGGCGGCGTACATAAGGAGCAGTTTGAGGAAGTGAAAAGTATGTTGGATGCGAATTACGGTGATCTTAGTGACCCCGAGAGGAATATGATAACATTATAATAGCTGAATTATGACTTTCGCGACTTTTACCCATCAATGGATCCGGCAACTGAATCGGGCAGGCAGGTATCTGGTAGCTGATAACAGGGAAGTAACCCTGCACAGTTTCCTCCAGTTTTTAGACAAGGATGATTTGTCCTTCGATGAAATTGATGAGGAGCTGGTAAAGAAATACGAATCCTGGTTGTATGGCAGGGGACTCAAGCACTCTACTGTAGTCTTCTACCTTGCTCAGTTGTGTACCATCTTCAGGCAGGCCGTCAAGGAAGGAGAGACAGTACGTCGCAATCCCTTCCGGCTGGTCAACAAGGCAACCGTTCCCAAACAGAATCGGACGCTGCTTACCCGGGAGGAACTTCAGCGCCTGCGTCATTTTGACTTTTCCGGTATTTCCGCATCTCAGGCCTATGCCCGTGACCTGTTCTTTTTTTCAATCTATGCTCATGGAATGAGTTTCACCGACATTGCCTTTCTCAGGAAAAGTGATCTTAAGGACGGTATGCTTACCTATATTTCACATACATGGGGAAACCCTACGAGAACAGTCTGCTGGGATCCCCAGATGCAGGAAATTGCCGCCCGTTATCCTTCGGAGACTTCCTATATCTTTCCCTTCGTCACTACACGCAGTCGTAAAGAAGCCCTTCGAAAAGTCATCCAGCAGCGTCAGAACGTTACCCGTAACTTGAAGAAGATCGCCGTAAGATGTAACCTGTCCGTCGTTCCTACCTTTTTGATGACCAGGGATCTGTATATACAATTGGTTCAGCAGGCGAGTGTCAGTGACCTGATTTAACGGACGGAAATCATACTTGACAGGGTATGGACATCAATCTGATACGGACCAGCAATCAATTTCAAACGCTAAAATACTGTGTATTAACATAAAGACATTAAAGGATGAATATTATTAATCTGATCTATTCTGATCTTCCGGATGCGGATAATTATTTCTTACTTTCCCATAAAACCGAAAATGAAGACAGCTTATGTAAAACGCAAAATAAGAACCTTCAGCATTCAGTCTTGCAGCAGATGGATAGTATAGCCCATTCGGACACGATTAAATCAATAGAGGATGCCTGTATAATGTCCAGACGTAGTGCAATTTATTGTATTCCTGAATCTGCTGAATCAGATTGTCAGGATGGCAATCCGGATAAGAGCAGCTATGTATCCTGTTTCTATCGATTACTACAGACTATACCTGTTTATGTTGTCACGACAGAAATGTCTGGAAAGATCATTTCTCTTCCTTCAAATAAGACAGAGAATATAGAAATACCGAATTGCCATGAGTTGATTCATCTTGATAAGAATCTGTCTGAGGCATTATTGCCTAAGAGGTTTGAGGAATTTAAACGACAGGAAAAAATAGATATAAAACAGGACTTCGAGCATCTACCTCCTTATCATAAAACCAGAGATGGAAAATTATCCTATGAAATCTTTGATTTCTTAGGAATGTACCAGTGTAAGAAGAGTGGGGACAAATCTGATTATTGGGATATTAGCAATTTCCATCCTCAAATATTTATCTGGATTGATAATATCTATGAAGAAATTTTCAGGAAAGAAGGACATGGCAATCCTCAGGATTTTTATCTGCTTTTTGCCCAGGTTGTATTTCATGAGCTTATGCATGCATTAATGGACTGCTATGATGAAACGACAGCAAATCCTGGTATTGGTAGAATATTCAGTCTTGAGGAAGAACCTATAGCAGAAGCCCTTTCAATCAAGTTAATAAAGAAGGAATGGCAGTATACCGATTGTTGCAATAGGGATCTCTTTAAAGAGAGGATCAGACCATGGCCATATTTTCTTTATAAAGTCTATGACGAAGATGAATCCCTCCTGACAGCTTTAACTGCATGGATAATAATAAAAACCCAGTATGATTATATCGATAAGGATCTGTTGATAAGATGGCTTAAATGTATGGATAAGGATAACCTTGAAGAAGCTTATTCAGAAGAACTGGAAGATGCGGAAAATGTCATCCGGGAAATAGTGGATTCGAAGAAACTGAAAAACTATGTTGACCCCATACAAGATGAAAAGATAAATAATATGTTTTCCATATTACAAGATTGTTCCTTTCCTCACGATCAGCCAGCCAACTGTCATATTTTTATTGATAGGTTTAGACATCAATATTTGAAAGCGTTGACCTTGAAATTAGCGCTTAGTAATCAGATTTGACTTTTGTGAAACATTAAAAAGAAATAATTATGAGTATGATGGCAAGAAGGAAGGCTCAATTAAAGGCATTGGCTAATTCCGATCATGATAAGGTTCTTGACGGGGTTCAAAAAATGTGTGAAGATATAGCTGAAGCCCCGTTTATTATAGGAGAATGTCTGAAAAAATGTGTTTTTGTGATTGGAAACGGACAAGAATTAACTCAATGTAAATGGAATATATCTTTACCGCAAAATCTTAAAAAGTTTATTACTTCTTCAAGTATTTCTTGTATTGTATATTTGCCTAAAGAAACCTATAATCGTTGTTTTGAAATTACCTTTAAAGATTTAGTGAGTAGTGTTTTTGATAAAGATTACACAATTAACGTACATCTTAAAATTTTACTGTGTTATAAAGGGAAG
>ENA-UOOK01002086-UOOK01002086.1-fermentation-metagenome-genome-assembly--contig:-NODE-2086-length-25216-cov-6.449028_pt1 | contig 25216 bp, 27 predicted proteins | sample MGYA00245777_ERZ724023 | MGnify/ENA primary metagenome ERZ724023 (study PRJEB28704, sample SAMN03018312) | fermentation metagenome | biome: anthropogenic terrestrial biome; feature: soil; material... | reverse complement strand
ATTATCCTCATATCCCTCATGGGGACCAGTTCCCTGAAGGCTATGTCTGAAACGCCCTTTTCATCGATATTGATTATGTTTACTCCTTTTTTCTGCTTCACCTCAGAAAAGGAATACTTCATCAAGGAGCCCGAATACCTGATGTTTTCGTTTCCGGCCCTTTGAGGACTGTGGAGATGTCCTAAGGCAGTATAGCAGAAATCATTGAATAGCTCATAGCTTACCATATCCGTACCGCCTATGGAAAGGGGCCTTTCCGATTCAGAAGTCTCGGGCTCCTCGGAACCTCTGACATATCCGTGAGTTATCATTATATTCCTTTCATCCTTGTCCATAGCAGCCCCTATTCTTTCTATTATGGCCTTCATGGCATCCTGCTGACTCCTGATGCCGGGGTCTTCAAACACATCTCTGACTACGACCGCATCTGCATAGGGCAGGAGATAAAAGTTCACAGGCCCGTATTCATCATTTAGGGTAATCTTCGTTGCATCTTTTTTCAGGACCCCTTCTATGTATAAGCCCTTGGTTTTAAGTATGCCGCTGCCGAAGTTCAGCCTTTCCGGGCTGTCATGGTTGCCTGCCACTGCAAGGACCGGAATGCCATGCTCCAAGACTATCTTTCCCAAAATCTTATCTAAGAGCTCCACAGCTTCCACCGGTGCGACGGAGCGGTCATAGATATCGCCGGCAATTATTACCGCCTGCGGTTTCTCTTCGCAGACTATATGTAAAAACTGATCCAGTATGTACTCCTGATCTTTTGTCATGTGGTATTCGTTGACTATCTTTCCTATATGCCAGTCACCTGTATGGATTATCTTCATCATATCCCCTCCCCGCTTGTTTATCATATGATATCTAAGAAAAGCGGCTTCCTTTTTTATATCAGGAAGCCTCTTCTATCTTTAGCTGAACGCCATTATTTCAGTTTTTAGCTTTTATATAGCCCGGAGGTTCTGTTCACATCTATTACAAATATTACACCTTTGCCCGGGTCTTCAATGTGTATCCTCTCTTTTATTGAATTCACTATTGCTGTTGTCTTTTCTGATTCCGATAAAATCAATATGATGTCCTTTTCCACCTTCCCCCTGTTCCGTAACGACCGCCGCTAAGGCGAACAGCCGTGCTCGGCGGGCTGGAAGGGTCAGGTTCTGATCCATCGCCGGACCATTAATGCATCCACCCCGGCAGGCCAAAGCTTCGATTACTTGGGGCCGGATCTCCCCCTTCTTGAGCGCCGCAAAGGTTTCCATACATTCCTGAACCCCGCAGACGGAGATCACGTCAGCCGAAAGGTGGTCATCAATCCCGGCCGCTTTCAGCGTCCCTTGCTTCAATGGAAATGTCCGAAGCCGGGGCACTGATTCAGCAGGCAATTGATCAGCTAAGCCCTCCGGATTGATCTGTTGCGCCGTAAAAAGCGTCTTTAATTCTTCAAAGGTTAAAACCGCATCAATGGCAGAGGCCCCTTTCGTAGCAGCCCGTTCACTTTTTTTCGCAAAGCAAGGCCCGACAAAGACTACTTTCGTGTCCTGACCCCATCGCGCTTTAATTAGCCGCCCATGAGCCACCATCGGCGAAACTACCCCCGGCAGATTCGGTAATAAATCTGGATAATACTTCTCAATGATCTGAACCGCCACAGGACAACAGCTAGTAATCATCGTCCCTTGCCTGTGTTCCCGAAAGACTCTGCCGTACTCCGCTGCTACTAATTTCGCGCCAAGAAGAGTTTCTTCAACCCGGAATACACCTAACGCTTTTAAGGCCGCCACCAGTTTCCATGGGCTTGAAAAGAAAGCCGTCGCCAGATAAGAAGGGGCCAGCGAAACCACCACCCGCTCGCCATCGGCAAGGAACTTCTCCACGACAGCTTGTTCGGAAGCAGTAGCCTTCGCTTGTTGAGGACAGACGACTATACACTTTCCGCACAAGATACATTTCTCTTCCACCACCCAGGCTTGTCCATCCTTCAACCCAATCGCCTTAACCGGACAATTTCGGATACATTTATAACAATCACGGCACTGCGCTTTACTTGTTACAATTGTACTCATCTTAATCCACCTTTACTGAGCTTTTTACGATAGAGCCAGCTTACGACTTTTTTCTATTGGGGAGCCGACTCCGGATGATTGCTTCGACATTTTCCGTACTAACATCGGTAATAATTTCACTATCAACCCGGATCACAACCCCCTCCGTACAGCGGCCTTGACAAAAGCAGGCCTCCAGTTCCAAGTCGCAGGCTAAATTCTCTTCGGCAATTAACTGTTGCAGTTGGGCGATGATTTTACGTGAACCCTTAACATGACAACCACTACCGATACAAACCGTAATGATCATGATCCCACTCCCTCTTCCCCTTCTTTAGCTATAGCGTCACGCGATCATCCAGAATATTGTTCATTTACTGACATACTTTGTTATTATTTATAACAATCATTATCCTCATTATAACACTCGGTAGGAGGGACGTAAAGTTAAAACAAGGCAAAGACGATCGTCCTTGCCTTGTTTTATGATTGTTGCCTATAAGATTCTGCTATTAACTAAATTGGGCTTATGACAGAAAGAGCGCTGCATCGAGTTTATTTTCGGAAAAGCCTGCACATCGGTGACCACATCGACTTGGGCCCATTCCGATACTTTTACCAGGATATGGGCGACCACTTTCTGCCGGAGGACGGCCAGGATTCCGGCGTCGATATCATCGTCATGGCCATGCCGCCGCGGCTTACGCGGCACCAGCTGGAAGTCGGTGTCAATATCCACCAAATGGTTTTGGACTTCGACATAATCTGAAGGTTTCACCCCCGGAATATCCACCGTCAACATATAGGGGATATCTTCCGAGATATGACGGACAAAATTATCGGGGTCTACGTAAAAGACCTGTTTATGAATGATTCCTTGTTTAACCACTTTATTTTCGAAGACATGATCTTCAAAAGGCCCAAGGCTAGCATGGATCTTATCGATTTTAATCGCATTAATCGGAACTTCGCTCTCGACCACGACCTGGGCGACTCTCTCCCCTACCACCCGTAAAACCTTCAAACGTTCCGTCGCTAAAACCAAATCTTGTTTGTGAATAATCAATCATTCACCCCCCTTTAGGGAAGAGCTGGGGTCAATCTCTTCCTTCTAAGGCTATCTTATGAAAGAGCATCCTCAGGTGAACTGTTAAGAAAGTATGATTTATTGTTCCTCTAGTACAGCTGTTGCTTTCCGCCATCCTGTGCTAAAATAACTATAAAGATCGATAATGCTTCCAAATTTATCAGGCAGCTTCATCCGGCTACGCAAAAAGCTTTATCCAGAAAGAAAAGAGGAAATATGATGTCTAAAACCCACCAACCGGCCGCTTTACTTCTCCTCACCGCAATGATCTGGGGCGGGACTTTTATCATTGTCAAAGCATCTTTAGCAGTCTTACACCCCTTAGCCGTCATCGCTTACCGCTTTACTTTGGCTTTTATTTTCTTGTTTCTAATCTACCGTGGTGAAGTCCGACAAAATTTGCGCCGCAGCCTCCGCCCGGGGTTTGGATTGGCGATCATTTTGTTCTTGGCCTTTACAGCACAGACCATCGGGCTTAAGTATACTACCCCTGCCGTTTCTGCCCTTCTCACCGGGTTAAATGTGATCTTTGTCGCCCTGATCGAAGCCTTTGTTTACCGCAAAAAACTGGCTTCGCCTGTCCTTTTTGGTTTACTCGCCGCTACTTTAGGGTTGGCCTTCATTACATGGCCTTCCGCACAAGTATCATTAGATCCGGGTATTATTCCAACCATCGTCTGCGCTGTTCTCTTTGCTTGGCACATAGTGGCCACCGGCCGTGTGGTCACGAAGCATGACCCCAAAACCATTACTGTAATCCAATTTGCCTTTGTCGCCTTCTTTGCCTGGTGTTCTGCCCCCATCTGGATCCAAACTTTTCAGTTTGATTTTAAAATTGGGGGTGCCCTATTGTATCTGGGAATCCCAGCCACCGCCATCTGCTTCTTCTTTCAGACCCTGGCCCAACGCCACGTCCCACCAGTTCAAACCGGCGTGATCCTGGCGACGGAACCAGCTTTTGCCACCCTTTTTTCCCTTCTTTTCGGTTATGAACCCCTCACCTGGAAATTGATCACCGGGGCCCTTTTCATGATTAGCGGCCTGATTTTGAGTGTCCTTGGAGAATCTTTCAAGTCGGAAGCGGGTAAGCTGATAGCATAAGTTTTTTAGTGAGGGTTAAGATGAACCGTCGTCACCGATCGATCATTCTCGCTCTGTTAATCTGCGGTTTAAAACTGTGCTGTCCTGCTTCCGGGCAATGCGCCACCCCCGCAAAAACAACCATCTTGCTGCTCAACCGGATTTCCCTGACCGACCTACACGCCAATGCCGGCCCTTTTTTGCGCGCAAAAATTAGCGAAAGCGCTTTGGGTTTAACTACCACCAATACGGCTGGGACTCGTAGCGCTGGAAATACCCATGCTACCTTGGGTGCCGGTTCACCTGCCTTCAGCGACCGCCCGGGCGGCCTGGCCTTAAATTTCAACGAAAAATGGATGGACACTCCGGCTGGTCTTCTTTATCAGCAACTAACCGGAGACCCTTCCTTTCCCGCCGGTAAGGTCATCATTCCTCGCCTGCCGGAAGCCGTCCGCCTGAACTTTTCGGCCGTTCGGACGTCAATCCCTTGTTTACTAGGGCAGGTCTTGCAAGAAAACCACCGCACCACCGCCGTATTGGGTAACTCGGATCTCGCCCCTACGGAAGAGGACCCCTATTATACTTATGCTCGGTTCGCCCCTTGGCTGGCGGCAGATGAACGCGGTCTGGTCAGCTTTGGCGAGGTCGGCGTCGACACCTTACAAAGAACTAATGGTCTCCTCCCCTGGACCACCAACTATTCATATTTGGCTGCAAAATACCGGGAGTACCGGGAAAGTGCGGACTTGATCGTCGTTGAGTTGGGTGATTTTGCCCGCCTTGATGCCTTAAGCGCTTATCTTTATGACCGCCAAATTTCAGCAGAAAAGCAAAACTTGTTTACCCGCTTGGATTCTTTCCTCCACACCCTCTGGCCTTTGGTCGATTGGGAAGCGGAAACCGTTTTTTTATTGACACCCACCCCGACGATGACCAATTTAAAACAGGGCGCTTATTTAACCCCTTGCCTGGTTTGGGGGAAGAACTTTTCGTCCGGCCTCCTCAGTTCGCCAACAACGCGCCGCCCCGGCCTGGTCGCCAATGTGGATTTAACGCCCACGGTCTTGCACCTTTTTAACTTGACGACCCCAGGTTGGGCTACCGGACGGCCAATGAATACCGGTTTTGCTGGGAAGCTCACCGCTTTGCTAAGCATAGAGATGAAGATCAATGCCACCAGTTACTTTCGCCGGAAAGTACTGCCGGTTTTTCTGAATGGCGCTGCTTTTCTATTACCCGTCATTATACTGGGAGCCGGTGTTTTGCGCAAACTTGCAGGTCGCCTATGGGCTAACTACCGGGCCTATCTCCAGTTTGTCACACTGCTAATCTCCACTTTACCGCTGGCCTTACACCTGGCTTCCCAACCGCCGCTCACCTCACCCGTGACCTTTGTCTTCCTCACTGGCGGCATCGCCATATTTTCCACCTTGAGCAGCTGGGCGCTGGTCAAAAGAAGAAAAATTACTCCTTTAGTTTTTCTCCTTCCTTTGGTTCTTTTTACGCTCCTGACCACCGCCGATCTTTTAAGCGGCGCTACCCTCATTAAAAACTCGGTGCTGGGATACGATCCAATGCTCGGTGCCCGCTACTACGGGATCGGCAATGAACTGGCTGGTTTATTCCTCGGCAGTATGCTTGGGATCTTAATTGGATTGCAGCAGCTAAACGCTACTCCTTCGCTTTCATCCCGCGCTATTTGGTTGTTTCTCACCGCTATGGCGATCTTGGCTGCCCCCCGGATCGGCGCTAATTTTGGGGCGGGCCTAACGGCGCTGGCGATGGCTCTTACCCTTTGGGTTGCCCAAAGGCAATCATTAACATGCCCCTCCCGACAATTACCTGTTCTCTTCCTCATTCTGACCTTTTTCATCGCAACGTTACTCAGCTTTGATTTTATTGTTGGCGGCCCTGACTTACAGTCCCATTTTGGTCTCCTGCTCGAAAACTTTCAAACCCGCGGCGTGACCGCCCTGGGGGAAATTATCTTCCGGAAACTCCAGGTCAATGTAAGACTCCTCTCCACCCGCTGGACCTTGTTGTTCCTTTCAGGCCTGCTCAGTTTTACCGTTACTGCCTTCTGCGCCCCAATCCCGCGCTCCCCTTTTTTTACCGTCGCCCTCATCGGCGGGTTGGTAGGACTCGTGTGCAATGATTCCGGTCTGGTTTTTTCCGCCTTATTCTTTTATCCCCTGGCAACCACCGGTCTTTTATCCCTGCTCGGTGTTGATGCAGCTCGAAACTCCCGCTCTTAGTAATGCTCTCGTCGCTCGAAAGTATTCTTAAGCTCAACGGAGATTTAACCAAAAAAACGGAGGCAAAATGCCTCCGTTGGAGCGACTGCTTACTGTTATTGCTGGGGCTGAGTAAAGCCTGGAATCGAACTGATGACTGACGGACCGCCCGGACCGGCGCTGAAATTCTGCGTCGGTTGTTGCGGACTGACCGTCTGCCGGAATGCCGAAGTCGCCTGTACATAGGCTTGATCCGCTAAGGAACGCTCCGCAGCTTCGATCATTCTTTTCACCATATGACCACCTACGGCTCCACAATCCCGCGCCGTCATGTACCCCCAATAGTCCCCTTGAATTGGCTGCGTATTAATGTTCAATTCATTGGCTACTTCATACTTGAATTGATCCATCGCCTGAGTAGCCTCTTTGACCATTAAATTGTTACTTCTTTGTCCGGAACCCATATGTAGCACCTCCCTTCGACTTTATCTTTCCCAAGCTTGGGGACCTAAAACTAGTTTTCCACTGGGGGTTTTGGTGATTATAAACATGAAAACTATTTTTTCTCCTTTTCATCTAGGAGAACCAAACGGTAACGGGAGAGAAAACGAATGAGCAGTCCGGCGATGAGCAATAAAACGCCCACGATTAAAAGTTGGGTAAACGAAAGATACCAACGCTTTAATAGCCCGAACTTTACAGTCCGGGTGGTCGGTACCAGCCCACTAGCTACTTTCACCGTCCCGAGGAGTAAATAGGTGTAGAATCCGGCGATGAGCGCATGAATGACGCGGGCGATAATAAACGGCCGAATCCGTAAGTCGGTACCGTGAATCACACTGATCACTTGCCCGAGCACAGAAAGTCCACTCCAGGCAATCACCGCCGAGGAAACAATCAGCCGGTCCCCTAAAGCAGATCCGGTCTGGGCAGCTGCCATCGTTCCCAAATCAATCTCGAAGAAGCCTTTGAGCACTGCGGCAGCAAGCTGCGGATCGAGACCAAGCAGTTTTAAAACACCCTCCACCACCGGTAAAATATAGTTAAGAAGCTTCACGACCTCTAATACTTGATATAATACCGAAAAAAGCACAATAAACCCGCCGATCATGAGAAGCGTCGAGATGGAATCTTTCACCGCATCCGCCAATAATTGACCGAAGGGACGATTATCCTCTTGGCGTGCTTTCAGCATCTCCCGTGAAGCCCGGCGCAGAATATTACCTTCCTGCCGGTTTTCCCTGTAGGCCGGACGCTCTTCTTTCCCATAGAACCGGAAGATAAAGCCCACAGAAAAAGCCGCCAGATAATGGGCGATGGCAATTGTCACCCCAATTTCGGGGTAACCGAACATCCCGACGGCAACCGCTCCAAACATAAAAAGCGGATCTGCCGTGTTGGTAAAAGCCAACAGCCGTTCTCCTTCTAGCCGGGTACAGAGTTTTAATCGGCGAAACTTGGCAGTAATTACCGCATCCATCGGGTACCCGGCAGCCAGTCCCATGGATAAGGCAAAAGCGCCAGCTCCGGGCACATTAAATGCCGGGCGCATCAGTGGTTCTAAGAAGACCCCGATAAAATGGACAACCCCTAAACCCAAAAGGATTTCGGAAAGGATAAAAAATGGCAAAAGCGACGGTAGCACCACCTCCGCAAAGATACTCAAACCTTCCCTGGCGGCAGCTAACCCCTCTTTTGGGTATATTGCCAAAGATAAGGTGATGAGGCCTATACAAAATGCGGTGAAATAAAAAAGACCTTTCTGTCCCTTACTTTCCATCGAGGTCACCATTGCTATCTCCTCTCTTTCCCAACATCAGCTTGACTTTTTCCCTTGTTATTTGCTTTAAATGATCTCGATCGATTTTAATTTTTACTACCCAAAACGATGAAGATCACTCCTAAAGCGATCAAACCAATCTTCGCGGGGGAGACTTTCGTGGCAATGGTGATTAAACCCAATGCGCTGACCAATAAAAAGATGATCGGTCCCACTAAGCCAAGGATCGCATTAAGCTGGAGTGCTGTTTCGACCCTTTTTAAACGTATAAACAGCAAGGCCGTCCCAATCTCGATACAACCGGAGAGCATCCGCAGCAAAGACATACCTAAGAGATTACGGTTTTCCATGGCCGCACACCTCACTTCGGGCTTTTTGCGTTGTTATTTGATTAACGCAAAAAGCTTACTTCTGGGTCAGTCCCAGTAATTTAAGAAGCACAGCCGATAAACCGGCTGCCGCTAAGGGGCCAACCGGTGCCCCTTTAAAAAAGGCCACCCCTAAGACAGTTCCAATCACTAGCCCAATCATTACCTCCGGATTCAAGTGTAGCAAATTCAAGCCTTGCCCACAAAGATAAGCGGCGAGGATCCCTCCCACTATCGCGACTAAACCGGCCGGTGACACCAACATTTGGCATAATTCCTTGCCGCCGATTTTGTCTTTAGTCAAAGGGACCATCACCGCGATTAATAAAAAAAGCAACCCCCACTGTAAAGCATGCTTTTCTACAATATTTAAAAGCGCCGGACTGTCCAAAAGTTTGATTACCAACAGGGTTCCAGCGCTGGCTGCCACTAAACTATTGCCAAAAAGCAGACCGATGACGAGCAAAGAAAAAAGGACCAAGTTAGCCTTTAGCATCTTTTTCACCCCGCCCCACAAATTTATGACGGAGAGCAGCTAAATATGCCTACCTTTGTCCTCTTCGCTTTAGCTTTGCTTTTTCGTAGCAAATAGGCGCCCTCGGATTACTGAGCCGGTTCAGAGTGGTGTTCTTTGATGACTTGAATTTCTTGGCCAAATATTTCTTAAGCTCAGCGGAGGTTAGATTACTTCTTTGCAATCCTCGGTAGTATGGAGCCTTTCGATCTCAGCCCCTACCCCTTGGAGTTTTTCCACAATTTTTTCATAACCCCGGTCGATCACTTCAACACCGGAGACTAAAGTTACCCCTTCGGCCGCCAGTCCGGCAATGACCAGCGCGGCTCCAGCCCGTAAATCCGTAGTTTCCACCGGTGCCCCGCTCAGTACGGGGACTCCTTTAATGATCGCCCGGTCCCGATCTACCTTTACATCGGCACCCATCCGCGTCAGTTCATCCAAATACCGAAAACGATTATCAAAAACGGTTTCCCGAATAATACCTGTCCCGTTCGCAATCGACATCAAAACCCCAAAGGGTTGCTGTAAATCAGTGGGGAAGCCCGGGTAGGGAGCTGTTTCCAAATCGGTGCTTTGTAGCGGTTCTTTCGCCACCACCCGAATCGAGGTCTCCCCGACTTCTACCACGGTTCCGGTCTCGCGTAATTTCATAATCGGTGTGCGGAGGTGATCCGGCATGACATTCTCCAAAACCGCATCGCCACCGGTCGCGGCAATGGCCATCATGTAGGTACCGGCTTCAATCCGGTCCGGAATAATCGCATGTTCGGATCCTTTCAACTTCTTCATCCCATGAATCCGGATGACCTCGGTTCCGGCCCCCCGAATCCGGGCACCCATCGAATTAAGCAAGACAGCCAAATCCACAATTTCCGGCTCTTTAGCCGCGTTTTCCAGGACAAAAACCCCCGGGGTCAGACTGGCTAAATACATCAAGTTGATCGTAGTACCAACACTGCTCCGATTAATAAAAAAACGGTTCTCCGTCCCTGTTCCCATTCTGGCTTTCATTAGACCGTGTTCAATACTGACCTCCGCCCCTAGCGCTTGGAATCCTTTAATATGAAAATCCACCGGACGCGGACCGAGGAAACAGCCCCCTGGCAGCGGAATCTCCGCCTCCTTGAGGCGGGCTAACATTAACCCCGCAATATAAAAAGACCCCCTGATTTTACGCGCTAATTCGTAGGGGATCGGGGCTGGCCGCAGCCCGGAACCGTTAATCAACACCCGGCCGGGAGCTTGTTCCTCAACTTTAACTCCTACTGCGCGCAGGATCTCCGCAAGCACGACCGCATCCAGATCCTGAGGAAAATTAGTCAATACTACATCTTCTTCACCTAACGCCGCTCCAACCATCAAGGCCAGACTACTGTTCTTGGAACCGCTGATGCGAATTCCTCCACTTAAGTTTTTACTCCCTTGAATGCGGAAAAAGGACATTCAAACCCCCTCACTTTCCAGATAATGCCGGACTAGTTCTTCGAGAATCTGATCACGATCCAATTTTCGGATTAAAACACGAGCGTTTTTATGGCTGGTGATATAAGCCGGGTCTCCGGAAAGCAGATAACCAACAATCTGATCCAGTGGGTCATAACCTTTTTCCGTTAAAGCGGCGCACACCTCTTTCAGTACCTTTCTGACCTCCAACCGGTCCTCATCTTTCGGCGCAAAGCGGATGGTCTGGTCATTCATAGGCTTTACCTCCTTCCGCACTGAGAGCCTATTCCCTGCACCAAGCATCTCAGTGGAAACATTTGTCGTTCGGTACTATTATTTGTCATTTTCCAAAAGAAACACACCTAAGAAGCAAGTTCATCTTTCTTCAGGAAAAGATTAAGTTCGATTTTTCCAGCGGCAATAGTAATCGGCACGGCTAATGCAGTGTTGATGTGTTTAAGGAAATCAGGGACTTTCCCGTCGGCAAGCAGGAGTGGGGGGGTGATATTACAGTGGTAACCTACTTCGGACAGGTTTGTACTGGCCGTTCCGACAATAATGTTCTTCAATTCACTGAGCGCGCTCTTTCCCATCTCATTGATGGCCGGATTCTTTACGCCCAGCATTTGCCCAATAATATTTTTCGCTGTAGCTTGATCCATACCACAGATCACCTGCCCTTGCAGGTCGCCTAAAACTCCAACCAATACCATAATTTCATATTTGGTCAATGGATCAGCGTTAAAAAAGGGTTTACCTGTTTCGACGTTCGGATCTAGCATCATCGCCATGACACTATGCACGGCACGGACAAAGGAATCTATATGTTGAAAAGTCATGTTTTTACCCCCTTCTTTTAGTCCTCGTCTTCATTGCCCAGACGTTTCAGGTTCGCAATGATCTGGGCGGGGTCTTGCTTGTTCTTAAACAGATATGTTCCGGCCACTAAAAAATCGGCCCCCGCAGCAATTACCTCAGGGGCGGTCTCACCGTTAATGCCACCATCCACCCCGATTCGGCAGTTTAAATCAGCCTCGGCCACTACTTTTCGTAGCTTTTCAATTTTCGGAAGCACTCCCCGGATCAAACGCTGTCCGCCAAACCCCGGATTCACCGTCATTAATAAGACAATGCTTAGATCCGGAAGGACCAGATCAAGCGAATTAAGGGGTGTAGCAGGATTCAAGGCAACTCCGGCTTCCAGACCGGAATCCTTAATCGATTGCACCAGACGGTGCAGATGGACCGTGGCTTCAGGATGCACAATCACCCGGGAGACTCCAGCCTCCGCAAAAGGGGCGATATAGTTTTCTTGATTTTCCACCATCAAATGGGCTTCAAACGGGAGCTTAGAGTGGGCTCTAAGTGCCTCCGCTACCGCAGGCCCAAAGGATAGGTTTGGGACAAAATGCCCGTCCATAATATCAAGATGAAGCCAATCAGCAGTCTCTACTTTTTCTACTTCTAAACGGAGCTGTGCAAAATCAGCGTTTAGGATCGAAGGAGCCACTTGGATGCTTACAATCATAATCAACTCCTTTGTTTACGGTTACCTCTGGTCCGCGGATTTTGCCAATTGGTACGATTTTTTAATTCCGCAAGAAAGGTCAAGTAATGTTCGTAGCGCCAAGCATCAATCTGACCGGCGGTCACCGCCGCTTTTACCGCGCAATCCGGTTCTTGTTGATGCAGACAGCCCTGAAACCGGCAATCTGGTTCAAATCGGCTAAACTCAGGGAAACAGGACGAAAGCTCCTCAGGGGGAATGAAATCCAAATCTAACTGGGTAAAGCCGGGAGTGTCAAAGATAAAACCATTCCCTTCCGGCAAGGGCAACAACCTTACTTCACGGGTGGTATGACGTCCCCGTCCGATTTTGGCGCTAACCGCCCCGGTCTCTTGGGCCAAATCTGGAGCAATCAGATTGATCAAAGCAGACTTGCCAACCCCGGAGGGCCCGGCCAGCGTAGTTGTTTCACCCCGAAAGGACGTCAACAAGGAGTCTTTTCCTACCAAACTTTTCGTACTGGTGCAAAGAACCGCATATCCTATTTTTCGGTAAGGTTCGGCATTTCCTTCAGCAGTCTTTTCATCAACTAAATCTGTTTTATTGAAGATAATCACCGTTGGGAGGTTGTAGGCCTCTAACATCACCAAAAAGCGATCGATTAATAGATAGTTATAATCAGGATTTTTATGCGCAAAAACCAAACCAACCTGCGTAATATTGGAAACCAACGGGCGCTTTAGAAAGTTACGCCGCCGGTGAATCCCCTCAATAACTCCCTGGTCCGGAGGGATTAATTGAAATTCAACCACATCACCAACGACCAAGCCATCGGCGCGTAATTTACCCCGGGGTACCCCCGTAATCGTCCGCCCTTCGTGATCATTGATATAGTAAAAACCCCCAATGATTCTGGTGATTCGCCCAACCGGCAATTTATCTCCTCCCGCGCTTTAGCCTAGCAAATACAGACTACTAATTGCCTCCCGACCCGAATTGAAATTCGGAGGTTACTCCGTGGTACGCACTGCTATTGGTCTCTACCGTCGGTTCCGAATTTACTCCGGCCGGACCGGAACTGACGGTGAAGCTCATCTCGGTATTCAAGGGAACCACTTCCCCGGGAAGGGGGCGTTGGTCCAAGATATTACCTTTAAGGTACGGACTGGTTTGGTAAACCACGGAATTGTTAAAGACAAGACCTAAACTGGCCAGTTCCGATTGGACCTTCACCAGCGGGACGCCGATAAAATTCGGTACTTCCACGTATTCCGGTCCAAGACTACGGTAGATATCAACCGCTGCGCCCTTCTGAATTTTAGTCTTGGGGGCCGGCTTCTGCCGGACAACACGGTCCTTCGGGATATTCCGATTACTTTCGGAGTAGACATCGCCCTTTTTTAGTCCTGCTTGGTCCAAGAGAATTTCAGCTTCAATCAAAGTTTTCCCGGTTAAATCCGGAACCGGGATCGTCTCAATCCCCGAACTTAAAACCACGTCAAGCACCCGACCCCGCCGCACAATCATCCCAGCCTTGGGAACCTGGGAAAGTACGCCGTCAGGTTGGACTGTTTCGTTGTTTTCCCGTTTCACCACATTCAAATTCAAACCGTGATCATGGGCAATTTTCTCTGCTTCGCTAAAAGCAAAGCCTACTAAATCAGGAACCGTCACTTCCGGACGGGAGGGGATCAAATATAAATAGCCCACTCCGGCCAGGACCAAGGCCATCAGGAGAGAAGCCAGCACCATGCTAAAGTTAAGAAAGCGCTTTTTGAATGACACCGGTTCCGGAGGCGGATTCGGAGCTGAAAGCGCTTCTTGTTCCAGCGACAATTCCAAAACCTGCGTCGGATAATCTTCGATCCCATTCAGATCAGGATTTAATCCTAAAATCTCCTGAAGCTCTTTACTTAATACCAACGCTGATGGATATCGTTGATCCAAATCCTTCGCCAGCGCACGCTTTAGTACTTCCAACACCTTTTTGGGATAGTTCGCGGCAATGCGATCAAAAAGCGGTGGCTCCTCCTGTAAATGTTTCAATGCAATCGCGATCGGGCTTTCTCCTTGAAAAGGCACTTCTCCGGTCAACATCTCATATAAAATGCAGCCCAGCGAGTAAAGATCGGACTGGGGACCAACGGGGATCCCTTTTGCCTGTTCGGGAGAGAAATATTGCACCGACCCCATGATGACACCGGTTTGCGTATAACCACTAGCCGTAATCGCCCGCGCAATTCCGAAGTCGGTCACCTTAACCATTCCTTCAGTGGTCATCAGAATGTTGTGGGGTTTAATATCCCGGTGCACAATGTTATGCTCGTGGGCATGCCGGAGCGCTTCACTAATTTGCAGTGTTATTCTGAACGCCTGGTTTAAAGGAAGCGGTGCTTCTTTATTAATCAATTCTTTGAGGTTATGGCCGGCAATATACTCCATTACAATGTAATGGATCTCACCTTCCTGCCCCACATCAAAAATATTAACGATATTCGGATGGGAGAGACTACCCGCCGCCTGTGCTTCCCGGCGAAACCGTTCAACAAATTCCCGGTCGGATGAATACTGCGCCCGGAGAACCTTGATGGCTACCACCCGTTGCAACAGAGTACATTCGGCCTTATAAACTAAGGCCATTCCGCCCTCACCAATTAGTTCGATAATTTTATATCTATTGCCCAATAGACGTCCGATCACTATTTTCACCTCAATGGGCCGAAAAACCCCAGTAATACGAAATAATCATCAAACCGATCGCGGCCATGTTATAGCCAAAATAAGCTTTTCTCCATAAACAAACCAAATTCCTGCCCAAAAAGCAGACGTTTAAATAAATACAACGATGGCCGAGATATTATCCATGCCACCCCGGTCATTAGCTGCTGCTATTAAACGGTCCGCCGCCACTTGGGGGGACGGCTCTGCGCCAAGCAATGCAGCAATTTCCACATCGGACAGCATCACTGTCAGTCCGTCCGAACAAAGCAGCAGACGGTCACCGGCAATCACCGGTACTTCCCGGTATTCCGGTTCAATCGGCTCCGCAGCGCCTAAAGCCCGGGTTAAAACATTCCGTTGTGGATGGTTTTTAGCCTCTTCTTCCGTAATTCCACCGCTCTTTACCAACTCGGCAACTAGAGAGTGATCAATCGTTAACTGAGTCAGCTGTTCCTCGTGCCAAAGATATGCCCGGCTATCCCCGATGTGGGCGACGCAAACCCGGTCCGCTTCTACTTTTGCCACAACCACGGTGGTACCCATTCCCATGCATTCCTGGTGCTCAGCGGCGTAGGCTAGCAGAGCCTGATTCGCTTCGCTTAACACGGAAGTTAAAACAGCCTTAAAATTGGGCGCACCGCTCTCCAGCGCCAACACCCGTTCGACCACCAAAGCACTGGCCACTTCGCCCGCTTGATGTCCACCCATGCCATCGGCTAAAACCAAAAGCGACCCTTGTCGACCGATACTATCCTCGTTAACCGTTCTCACCTTACCAACGTGGGTCGCCATTCCTACCTTCATCTTACCCACACCTCGCTACTTCTTCCCGTGAGACTTTCCCGTTTGTTCCAGAGGGTTCTCTTTACCGAGCGCCAATACTTTTAGGACCGATTCACCAAGCCCGATTTCGGCTTCGGGAGCAATAAATGTGCTGGTAATTCGCTGATTATTGTAAAAAGTACCGTTGGTACTCCCCAAATCTTTCAAAAGAAAAGTCCGCTTTTTCGGGTAGTATTGCAAAACAGCGTGGTCCCTTGAGACATTCGAGTCTTTAAGCTGGATGTGGCTTTGGGCCCGCCGTCCAATTTTTACGGTCATCGGCGCTAAAAGAAACTCCCGTCCGGAGTCGGGACCTTTGATCACCACTAACGCCATCGACGGTTGGTTGGTTCGGCGGTCCTTCTCCATAGCGAACACCTTTGTTTGATCAATAGTGTCCTTTACTTGCTCCTGAGTTTCAACCTTCTTTTTCGGCCAAGGTAAAACCCAGTTGTTAAATCTCATTATAACACATCCCCTACCTAGAAAATACTAGTCTGTCGATTCTTTTATGCGTTGCCGCAGTTGCCCGCAGGCGGCATCAACCTCTGCTCCCCGTTCCTGCCGGATGCTAACGGCAATGTTATTTTCTTCTAGACTTTGGAGGAAAAACCGCCGCACCCGGGGCGGGGATGGTTGGTAATCCACGGCAGGCACCGGGTTATAGGGAATCAGATTGACATGACAGAGCCATCCTGCCGTAAGCTCCACTAAACTTCGGAGATCTGCTTCCCGGTCATTTACTCCTGCAATCATGATGTACTCCAAGGTAACTCGGCGCTTAGTTCTAGCGGCGTAGTCGCGACAAGCCTTCATCACCTGCGCCAGTGGGTAAGTGCGGTTCATCGGGATCAGACGCGAGCGCAACGAATCGTCGACAGCATGCAAGGAAAGAGCTAGGTTCAGCTGGAGCGCTTCCTCAGTCAACCGGTAAATCGCCGGTACAATCCCACTAGTCGAGATTGTAAGATGCCGCGCGGCCATCTGGAGTCCATAATCAGCGTTTAAGAGGCGAACTGCCTTCAGCGTTGCTTCGTAATTAGCCAAGGGCTCCCCTTGACCCATCGCCACAGCATGGGAGATCCGGGTCTTACGGTCCTGTCCGATCTTCCTGACCTGATCGACAATCTCACCGGCGGTCAAATTACGCCTAAAACCCTGTTGCCCAGTGGCGCAAAATAGACAGCCGACCGCGCAACCAACCTGAGTAGAAAAACAGACCGTCTTCCTTTTTTCCTCAGGGATATAAACTGCTTCAACACATAAACCATCTGGTAAACGAAATAAATATTTTTTAGTTCCGTCACCTGCTTCTTGAGCTTCGGCGACCGACATCAAACCAATTTGCAGTCCACGGTCTTTTAACCGCTCCCGAAAGCTAGCAGGCAAATTACTCATTTGGTCAAGATCATCAGTCCCTTTTTTGTACACCCAGTCCATTAACTGTCGCGCTCGATACCGGGGTTCACCCAGCTCTAAAACCACCGCTTCTAATTCTTGTAGATTTAAACCCGTAAACTCCACTCTACGGTACCTCCACTATCTATCTATTTAGAAAATACTAGTATCCCCGCCTAGCGGCGGATTAATTTAAAAAACCCGTATAGGTGATTAACAACCTCCTACGGGCGTGTTCGTAAAATACTAAACCAAAATTAACCAACCTTTAAACTAGCCGGAGATCTGCAATTGGAGTCGAATCCGATCGGCCACTTTCGCAATAAATGAAGCCGCCGTAGGAAACCGGGCTTTATCTGTTTGGTAAGTATCCGTGCCAAACATCTTTTTAAAGGACTCACCGTTACCCCGTTCCCAACCTATTTCAATGGTATGGCGAATCGCGGATTCAACGCCGCTAGCCGTAGAATTATACTTTTCGGCAATTCGCGGGTAAAGATTCTTGGTAATATTACCGAGGATATCTTCCTCCTGAATGGCGATGATAATCGCGTCCCGGAGATAACCATAACCGCGAAAATGGGCCGGAACTCCCATTTCATGAAAGATCCTGGTCACTTCCATCTCCAATTGCTGACGGGAATAATTCTTAGTTACGGCAGGCTGTGGATTGTAAGTAGTCCGGTTTTCTTTGGTATAAACATCCTTTTGGCACCCGAATTGGCGGATCCGTTCCAGAAGGGTCAAGGTATCAAAGGGTTTGACCATATAATAAACCGCGCCCATGGCAATCAAACGCTGGACCATCGACTCCTGTTCAAAGGCAGTCAGCACGATTACTACCGGGGCGTCACTTATCTCCGCCAAACGCTCCATCACACCAATCCCGTCTAAATATGGCATGGTAATGTCCAAGATCAACAGATCCGGTTTATGGTCCTGAATTAATTCGATGGCCTGTAAACCATCGAAGGCCACACCAACCAGTTCCAGATCGTCTTGGATCTCAATATGTTCGCTCAACACTTTACAGAGATCCCGGTTATTATCCGCAAGCACAATCCTTATTTTCTCTTCCGCCAAAGACACTCCTCCCTTCTACGAGCTTAATTCTACACGTTTTTACCATTTCCTGCTGGAAAAGGCAATAGTTTATGTTAATCCCCTGCCCGCTAAAGGAGCCTCTTTTTCCAACGCCATCAAGTAAATATCTTTCCAATTCTGGTCTTTCTCCCTTTTTAGAACAGCTTGCATTTTAAAACCGATCTTTTGGTAACACTTAATCGCCCGGATGTTAAAAGTATACACCCGCAAATATAAACGGTTCAAGCTTAACTCATCGAAGGCATAGCCTACGATCTGATGTACCGCTAAAGTACCGTAGCCTTTATTCCAATATGCTTTTTCCCCAATTCTGATTCTAAGCTCCGCCTCCCGCCCTTGCCAGCAAATATTGGCCAGTTCCAGATCGCCAATCAGCCGTCCGGTTTCATCTTCCAGCGCAAAAAGGCGATCCCTTTTACTCCGCCTTATTTCTTCCCACCAAGCGACACAACCCGGTAAATCACCGGGTAAGCCCAGATCGACAAAACTTTCAATTTCCGGGTCAATATTCCATGAAACAATTGTAGCCAGATCTTCCTTTTCTAACGGACGAATCTTGACGGCATGGGTTTGCTTCGACATTAACGGCCACTCCTTCTACGAATAAACTACAATTAAGTGTTACAATAATTATTGTCTTTGCATAACCTAGAACTTCGTTTGTCCGCAGCTTACTCCTCCAAGTAAAAACCGGTAGGAAATAGGGGTTCTGGACGTTTTAACACCTTTTTCAGCTAGTTGCGGAGAATTTATGGGCCAAAAAGCGATATAGATTGGCACCGGCTACTTTGGTAACGACTTGTTGACTAAAACCAGCAACCACCAGATCATTTAGGAAACCCGGAATCCCGGTGACATCCAAAAGATCGTTCGGGGTTAAATCGATCCCGTCAAAATCGCTACCCAAGGCCGGACAATCTTCACCACCCGCTGCAAGGATTGCCTCCAAATGCGGGATTAGCGCCCGCCGGTCAACGGGCCCGGGGCCAATAAAGGGCGGATAAAAGGTCAAGCCAACGGTCCCCCCTCCTGCCGCCACCAGCTTAATCTGTTCCGTGGTCAAATTCCGGCGGTGTGGATGGATAGAATATGCATTGGCATGGGAAACACAAACCGGTTGCCGGGCGACGGCCATCAGATCAAAGAAACTACGCTGTCCCAGATGGGAAAGGTCTAAAATCATCCCCCGTTCCTCAGCTGCTTCGACCAGAGCTTTACCTAGAGCAGTTAACCCCGTGTCCTCGGGAGCGCCCACTCCACAAGCGAAATGGTTGGCCCCATTCCAAGTTAGAGCAAGCATCCGCACGCCCAGTTCATAAAATTCTTCCAGCCGCGTCAGCTCCTCCGCCAAGGGTTCCAACCCTTCCAAGGCTAAAATTACGCCGACTTTTTCTCCGGACGCCCAGGTTTTAAAATCAGCGGCCGACTTAATCCAGATTAGCGCTTCCTGATGCTCTTCATACTCCTGCTGCCAATGGCTGATGATACGCTTTGCCCAAGGGTAAGGATTTAAGCGCTTTGCCGCGCAAACCGCAAGTACCTGTAGCCTAACCCCTGCTGTTTTTAAACGGGGCAGATCGAGGTGAAGGTGGGGCGCTTTCCCTAAGCTACCACCTTCCTCAGCAAGGCGGACCAGCGTATCAGCATGGCCGTCAATCACCGGAAAAAACCTTGCTTTCATCTTTACGCTCCTTTCTCTTTTCCAAATTACTTGTCCCCCTATCCAATTTGGGATTTTTTCGGAAAAAGGTATACTTAAATGCACAAAAAAAGAACCTATAAACATTTATAGGTCCCCAGCAGGGCAGCAAATAAGAACTATCGTGGTTCAATGATTAACTTGATGGCTGTTCGTTCTTGTCCCTCAATCATAATGTCGGTAAACGCGGGAATACAAATCAGGTCAATACCACTGGGAGCAACAAAACCTCTGGCGATAGCCACCGCTTTAACCGCTTGATTCAGGGCTCCGGCACCGATCGCTTGGATTTCCGCCGCTCCCTTTTCCCGCAATACTCCGGCCAACGCTCCGGCTACCGAATTTGGATTGGATTTTGCCGAAACCTTTAATACTTCCATTGCTTTATACCCCTCCTAAACCATGTCAAGTTAGTAAACTATATCTATATATATTTTATATCGACCATAAAATTCCTTTTAATTTTTTTAACTTATTTTTTAAATTTTGCGGTAATAAATCCGCTCGATCACCTTGGTTCGTCCTTGCTGGTCAAGTTCTAAATAAATTCCACTGAGTTCAACAGGGCCTCCGGCAATTTCAAACTTGACCGGTCGTTTGGTAATGAATTTTTGAATCGCCAATTCTTTTTTAACGCCCAATACTGAATCAGCCGGTCCGCACATCCCTACATCGGTAATATATCCGGTCCCTGCGGGAAGGATACGCTGATCAGCCGTGGTTACATGGGTATGTGTGCCTAAAACCGCAGAGGCCAACCCATCCAAGTAATGACCCAGCGCCACCTTTTCTGAAGTGGCTTCCGCATGGAAATCTACTAAAACGTAGGGTGTCTTCTGCTTCAGCAGATTTACCTTTTCCTTCGCGACCCGGAAGGGACAGTCCAAGGCCGGCTCCAGGTAGACCTGACCCATTAAATTAAGAATTCCAACCGGATACCCATTTCGCGCCACAAATAAACCGAAACCCTCCCCCGGTGTTCCCGGCGGATAATTTGCTGGACGTAACACTTCTTTGTAACGATCCAACACCTGGTTGATCTCCTTATGTTTCCAGGTATGATTACCTAGGGTGATCACATCGACGCCGTTTTGCAAAAGCTCTTCGGCTACCTCCATGGTGAGGCCAAACCCCCCGGCGGCATTTTCCCCGTTGACCACTGTTAAATCTGGCGCATACTCCTTAGTCAACTTCGGAAGCATCTCCTTCACAAGCTTACGCCCTGGCCGACCCACAATATCACCTAAAAATATAATTTTCAAACCTGGTCCCCCTTCGGATTTTGCGTTGTACGCCAACAGCTTTCTGAAACAAAATCCCCCACACTCAGGGGGGATCAGCGTGATTAAAGATCATCACACGGCCTTCTTCACGAATCCCGATTAACTCCTTTTCCTGTTCCGTCTCCTTCAGCTCTTCCATCATATGCGCGATCATCTCTTCCTGAAAGAGTAAGTCTTCTTCACCGGCTTCGCTTTCCTCGTCTTTAATGACTTCCTGCCCGTACCGGTCATTGATGATCTTGATAATTAAAGACAGTTCTTCAGGGGAAAAGGAGGCAATATCCCGTTTGATTTCCAGAAAGCTCAGATCCTTCTGCCTTTTAAACGAGAAATCGATAATCTGTGGTTGGGCTCGATCCAAAACAGCCAAGGCTTCCAGACTCATCTCCAGTTCTTCCCGGAAGGCCTTTTGTTCGGCGAGGAGAAATTTGTAGCGCAAGATAAAACTAAAAATAAAACAGCGTTCAACAGGGTCCAGCTTTAAAGTGGCAATCTCTGGATAGCGGATCAGCAACGAAACGATTAAGCTCATGGAGTTGGTATAGGATTCACTGTCCCGACTAAATACACCCTTCATTCGACTTCTCCCATTAATTCTCTCGTTAATTTCAGCATCACTACGAAATAGGCTTTTTGCAACGCAAAAAGCTATAGATGAAGCATTCCCGCATTTTGTAAAGATAAGTAAGCCACTTAAGTGGCTTACTTTCTTTATTTCGCATAGTCGACTGCTCTGATCTCACGAATCACTACTACTTTGATCTGTCCCGGATATTCCAATTCTGCTTCGATTTTCTTTGCGATTTCCCGAGAAATAAATGCCGCTGCCCCATCATCCACTTTTTCCGGTTTCACCATAATCCGAATTTCCCGACCGGCTTGGATGGCATAGGCTTTTTCCACACCCTCAAAAGAATCGGCGATCTTCTCCAAGCGTTCTAAGCGTTTAATATAACTTTCCAGGGTCTCCCGTCTAGCGCCGGGGCGCGCTGCGGAAATCGCATCGGCGGCCTGGACTAAAACCGCTTCCACCGTATTGGGTTCGATATCTCCGTGGTGTGCAGCAATCGCATGGATGATCGCTGCCGATTCCCGGTATTTTTTCGCGATATCGGCACCAATTGTGACATGAGGTCCTTCTACTTCATGATCAATTGCTTTTCCAATGTCATGGAGGAGTCCTGCCCGTTTGGCCAGAATGACATCGGCTCCTAATTCAGCAGCAATCATTCCTGCTAAATGTGCCACTTCGATCGAATGTTTCAAAACATTCTGTCCGTAACTTGTCCGGTATTTAAGCCGTCCTAATAAACGAATCAACTCCGGGTGTAGGTTTGGGATCCCTACTTCGATGGCGGCCTGCTCCCCTTCATCTTTGATGACCGTATCAACCTCTTTACGGGCCTTTTCCACCATCTCTTCGATCCGTGCCGGATGAATCCGTCCATCGGCAATTAAACGTTCCAAAGCAATTCGGGCGATCTCCCGTCGCACCGGGTCAAACCCGGAAAGAATTACCGCCTCGGGAGTATCGTCAATAATGAGGTCAATCCCGGTTAAAGTCTCCAACGCCCGGATATTCCGACCTTCCCGGCCAATAATACGGCCTTTCATCTCATCATTCGGTAACACGACCACAGAAACGGTGGTTTCCGCTACATGATCAGCGGCATACCGTTGAATTGCCGTAGAAAGAATATCCCGCGCTTTTTTATCGGCTTCATCCTTAACCTTGGCTTCATAATCCCGGACCCGGACCGCCATTTCCTGGGCCATTTCTTTTTCTAATTCAGCAAAGAGGAAATCTCTCGCCTGATCTGCGGTAAGGCCGGAGATCTTCTCCAGTTCTTCGCGTTCCTTCTCTTTCAGATCGCGCAGTTCACCTTTTAACCGCTCCAGTTCACCCTCTTTTTTGTTAAGATTATCCTCTCTTTTCTCCAGCGTTTCCATTTTACGGTCGACATTTGCTTCTTTCTGTTCAATCCGTTTCTCCCACCGCTGGCTCTCGTTGCGTCGTTCCCGGATTTCCCGGTCTAAATCGTTTTTAATCCGAAGGGCTTCTTCCTTCGCTTCCAGTATGGATTCGCGTTTTTTCGCTTCGGCGTCCCGTTCGGCTTCTTGTAAGATCATTTTGGCGGTTTCTTCGGCAGACCTTAAACTCATCGTCGTTCGAATCTTCTCAAAAATAATACCGCCTGCTATCCCCAGAACAATTAATAGTGCTATCAACCAAAACTCGATTCTCAACACCTCCTTTGCGTTAATATTTAATACTAAATGAAGCCGAGCAAGAACTCGGCTTCTTGGTGTTCTCCTCCAAATTTAATTGTATCTTTTTTGAAAATAGCTGTCAAGACTCCTGATCATTGTTAAGGTAGGGTCTTATTTCTTCGCCCGGGAAACCGGCGGCGTACAGTCGCCGAGCCCACCTCATAATTAATTTTTTTTCCGGAGCGGCAGTTTGAGCATTAAAACATTTTTCCCACCAGTACCGGATAACCTCCCGTTCCTGGGTCGGAGAGTACCAACGGTTCAGGCTTTCATCTACTAAGATTGGTTCTAGTCCGGCTAGTTTTAGCCGCTGCCGGATATAGGTCCGGCTTTTATGGGCCGTCCGGTATTTGTCAATCTGCCGCCGGATGTACTTTTTATCATCAAGGTAGTTCCATTCCCGTAAGCGTCCCACCGCGGTGCTGATCTCCTCCAGCGGGTAACCTTTACCTTTTAGTTTTTCCTCAATTTCAAAAGTAGAGTAGTCCCGCCGTCCCAGCAAGGTCAGGGCATAGGTCAAAGCTGAGCGTGGCGGCGTCATTTTTGGGTGGTTTTAGCCGCCCGTCCCGCTTTCGCTCCTTCGTCTTTCGTTTCTTCTACTTTGGACCCTTCCTCTTTCTTCCCGGGCTGTTTCAGTCCATACTGTTCATAGAGGGCTGTTTCGACCTGAGCCAATAATTCCGGGTTGTTCTTCATAAACTCAACGGCCGTATCCCTTCCTTGCCCCAAACGAGTATCACCATAGGAAAACCAAGAGCCGCTCTTATTAATAATATCCTTGTCCACCGCCGCATCAACAATACAACCAACCTTGGAGATCCCCTGCCCATAAATGATATCGAATTCCGCCTGTTTAAAAGGTGGGGCCACCTTATTTTTAACCACTTTCACCTTGGTCCGGTTCCCCACCATCTCGCTCCCTTGTTTCAAGGTCTCAACGCGCCGCACTTCCAATCGGACGGTGGAATAGAACTTCAAGGCCCGTCCCCCCGGTGTTACTTCCGGGTTACCGAACATGATCCCGACTTTCTCCCGGATTTGGTTAATAAATATTGCCACGGTATGCGACTTACTAATCGCCCCCGTTAGTTTACGCAAAGCCTGGGACATGAGGCGGGCCTGCAAGCCCACATGGGAATCGCCCATCTCACCCTCAATCTCGGCGCGGGGGGTTAACGCCGCTACCGAGTCAATGACCACCACATCAACCGCTCCACTCCGTACTAAAGCTTCGGTAATCTCCAGCGCCTGCTCTCCCGTATCCGGTTGGGAAATCAACAAGTTATCGATATCCACGCCAAGTTTACGAGCGTATAAGGGATCAAGCGCATGTTCGGCATCGATAAATGCAGCAATTCCGCCTAACTTCTGCGCCTCGGCCGCCATATGCAAGGCAACGGTGGTTTTTCCCGAAGACTCAGGACCGTAAATCTCAATGATCCGGCCGCGCGGAATCCCACCGATCCCAAGCGCCAGATCTAAAGTAATCGCACCGGTCGGAATTACTTCTATGTTCATCTTGGTGCTGGCTTCCCCCATTTTCATGATCGAACCTTTCCCAAATTGCTTTTCGATCTGAAGGACAGCCACCTCCAATGCTTTCTGTTTCTCATCCACTGCCATCTTTTCGCCTCCCCCAAACATTTGTTCGCTTCGAGTATAACAGAAGAAGACACCTGTGTCAATCTTCGCTTCCCTAGTTGGAAAATACTAGTCTGTCGATTCTCCCGGCTTGAATTTCAGCAATTAAGCTTAGCGACGCCGCTCCGAACGACCAGCTGTGGTGGCCTTCGGGGCTTGTCGAGTCTCAACATTTCGCATTCAATCTATACCAAGCAAAACGCTTTCGCAAGCTTTCAC
>ENA-UOOK01002085-UOOK01002085.1-fermentation-metagenome-genome-assembly--contig:-NODE-2085-length-25232-cov-12.490726_pt1 | contig 25232 bp, 20 predicted proteins | sample MGYA00245777_ERZ724023 | MGnify/ENA primary metagenome ERZ724023 (study PRJEB28704, sample SAMN03018312) | fermentation metagenome | biome: anthropogenic terrestrial biome; feature: soil... | reverse complement strand
CCATGCGATGCTCGCGTGACCAGGTGATGTCCTTCGTCTCCCCGACTTTCATGCCAACGACCGCGCCAACGAATGCCTTCGGCAGATTAGGGTTCGCGAGGCCCAAGGTGCGCGCTTCCCCTGCAAGCTCAGGGACGTTAAGCTTGTTCTCTACCTTAGCAACTATCATGTCGCCCGCCTTGACAACAGTGGCGTCGGGATCATCCTCGTAGGTGGTGTGATAACTCATAAGCTGTTCGACTTGTGCATCGATCTCAGCTTCCGTGGCAGTCGCAGGCGGCATCTTGATCGCTGGCGCGTCATAGCTCTTAAGCGCACAAGAAGGGGGCACGACGACGGTGCATGAGGCGTGATATTCCTCATGCTCGACCACGGGCTCCACATCCTTGCCCCAGTCAGGCCGCTTCACCGGAACAATATCAAGCTCTTCGATCATATACGGCTGAATACGCTGCATGAGGTCATCAGTCGCCTGGGCAAGCACGCCCTTGCGCCCCACAATGCTGTCAATAACAGGCCGAGGGGCGTGGCCTCGACGAAATCCTTGGAAGTTGTATTTGTACGCGATGTCCTTATATGCCTGTTTGACAGCCGCATCTACGTCCTCCGCAGCTACGGTGACCTTTACTGCCACCTTGTCATCAGCGGCCTTCTCAGAAGTGACGGTGATCTTCAACATTCCTCCAGTGTCTCATGCTGGCTACCGCGAGGCGGAAGCCTTAGCTGTATCTCGTGAGTGCCTGGTGCGGGCGAAAGGACTCGAACCTTCATGGGAGATAGTCCCACTGGAACCTAAATCCAGCGCGTCTACCAGTTCCGCCACGCCCGCACATTCGCACACAAGAGTAGATAATAGCAAACGTATCACGTTTTAAGACGCAAAACTCATTACATGTGCGTAGGCGGCACGCGCAAAGGCATAACTTACGATCTCTGCACACACCTCCGCACCACGCAATCAGCCGATCATCAATGGAAGGTCTTGTAACGCATACACATCGAGCGTGCGCCCGCGTACAGCGGCAAGAGCCTGCACGAGTGCCGTCGCGCCCGACAACGCCGTCACAAGCGTCACGCCGCGATTGACCGCATCAGAGCGCATGCGCTCGGTATCGCCGCGAGAGTCGTGCCCGTGAGGGGTGTTGATGATAAAGCCCACCTTCCTTGAGGCAATCTCGTCGAGTACGTTCGGGTGGCCCTCCGAAATGCGGCACAAGACGCGACAGCCGATGCCGGCTGCGCGCAGCGTCTTGGCCGTTCCCGCAGTGGCCATGATGGCATAGCCGAGATTTGCCAGCGCAAGCGCGACAGGCGCGATTGCGCGCTTGTCGCGGTCACAGACTGAGATGAATACGGTGCCCTTCTCCGGCATCTCATAGTCAATGGCTTGGCGCGTCTTGGCATACGCCTCCGGGAACGTGCGTCCCACTCCCATAACCTCGCCTGTCGAACGCATCTCTGGGCCAAGTGAGATCTCAGCTCCGGGAAAACGGCTCCAGGGCATCACCGCCTCCTTGACGGCAAAATAGCCACGAGGCGCAGCCTCATCTGGCAGCTCGCCTGCCGCACGTAGCCCAGCTATGCTCTCTCCTGCCATTATGCGAGCAGCAAGACGTGCCAGCGGCACACATGTCGCCTTCGAAGAAAATGGCACGGTGCGACTCGCCCGCGGATTGAGCTCAATGACGAAAACTTGCTCGTCTTTAACAGCGAACTGAATGTTCAGCAGACCTTTAATCCCCACTGCCAATGCGAGGCGCGACGTGATGTCACGTACCTGAGCAACGAGGGCATCAGATAGTGAAAACGGCGGGAAGCAACATGCCGAGTCACCGGAGTGTATGCCACACTCCTCAATGTGCTCAAGCACTGATCCCACATAGCACTCACGTGTGTCACACAGTGCGTCCACATCAAGCTCGATGGCATCCTCAAGAAAAGCATCGAGGTAGACGGGATGGTCGGGGGTGACACGCATAGCAGTGGACATGTAGGTGGCAAGTTCCGCGTCATCATAGACGATGGCCATGCCACGACCACCAAGCACGTAGCTCGGCCGCACAATAAGCGGATAGCCGATACGCCGCGCCGCGGCGCAGGCCTGCTCATCTGTTTGTGCCACGCATGAGGGGGGATAGGCGATGCCAAGACTTTCGAGGAGCGAAGAGAACCTCTCACGGTCCTCCGCAAGGTCGATCGCGTCCGATTGCGTACCCAATATGGGCACGTTAGCCTCAGCAAGGCGGCGAGCCAGATTGATAGGCGTCTGGCCACCAAGGGTCACGATCACGCCCTTTGGATGCACTACCTCAACGACATCCATCACATCCTCGAAGGTTAACGGCGCAAAGTAAAGGCGATCGGACGTGTCATAGTCAGTTGAGACCGTTTCGGGATTGCAGTTGACCATGACGGTCTCAAAGCCCTGTTCATGGAGGGCATAGCTCGCATGGACACAGCAATAGTCGAACTCTATTCCCTGACCAATGCGGTTCGGGCCTGCTGATAAGATCATCACCCGTGGCCTCACGGGCTCACGGGGATCGGCAGGCGCAGCGCTTCCTGCCATTTCGCCGTCGGCCTCGTAGCTAAGATAGTGATAGCTTGTGTGCGCTTCGAATTCACCTGCGCAGGTATCAACGGTGCCGACCTTGGGCCGCACCCCCTCTACCTCCCTGAGCGCACGCACCACCCGTTCGTCGGTCTTTGTAAGATGGGCAAGCTGAGCGTCGGAGAAGCCAAGCTGCTTTGCAGCGAGCATGCGCTTTCTGTCAAGCCCCGAAAGGCCCATCTCTGCAAGGTGGCGAGCGACGCAAACAATATCTGACATGCGCAATAGGTACCACTTGTCTATTCCTGAGAGCTCATGAAGGCGCTCACAGGTCCAGCCACGACGAAGGGCTTCGGCGATATAGAAGATGCGCTCGGGCGTCGGCGTGCTTACGCGTTGGACAAGCTCTGCTGCCACTACGTCAGCCAGCCTGTCCGTCTTGTCATTGGCAAGAAGGCCGGTATAGCCTTGCTCAAGCGATCGAAGCGCCTTTTGAAGCGCTTCCTCGAAGCAACGGCCTATCGCCATGACCTCTCCTACCGACTTCATGCGCGTGGTGAGCGTCTCAGAGGTGCCTTTGAACTTCTCAAAAGCGAACCTCGGAACCTTGACAACGCAGTAGTCAAGCGCTGGTTCAAAGCAGGCAGGAGTCCTCAACGTGATGTCATTGGTGATCTCGTCAAGGGTGTAGCCCACAGCAAGCAGCGCTGCAGCCTTGGCTATAGGAAAGCCCGTCGCCTTGGAGGCCAGCGCCGACGAGCGGCTCACGCGAGGGTTCATCTCGATTACGAGCACGCGGCCGTCATGAGGGTTCACGGCAAACTGCACGTTCGATCCTCCCGTCGCAACTCCTACGCGCTCCAAGATCGCAATTGAGTAGTCGCGCAGGTGCTGAAGCTCCTGGTCGGTCAAGGTCTGAGCTGGCGCCACGGTGATGGAGTCACCTGTATGAACGCCCATGGGGTCAAGGTTTTCAATGGAGCAAATCACGATGCCATTTCCAGCCGCATCGCGCATGACCTCCATCTCAATTTCCTTCCAACCTTCCACTGACTCCTCGACGAGCACCTCATGCTCCGGTGAGAGGGATAAGCCCTGGGAGGCGATACGCGTGAGATCAGCTTCGTTGCGAGCGATGCCGCCCCCTGCGCCACCAAGTGTAAAGCTTGGCCGTATGACAACGGGATATCCGAGCTTTTGAGCCTCTGAGTAGGCTTCTTGCATGTTGTGAGCAAATCCGGAGCGCGCAACCTCAAGGCCAATGTCGCGCATTGCAGCTGCGAAAAGCTCTCGGTCTTCGCCGCATTTGATCGAATCGAGGTCACAGCCAATGACCTCGACGTGCTCACGAGCGAGCACGCCTGTCTCGCCAAGAGCAACCGCACAGTTAAGCGCCGTCTGGCCGCCCATATTCGGAAGCAGGGCATCAGGATGCTCGCGCTCTATGACCTTTGACACAGAATCGACGGTAATGGGCTCGACATAGGTCCGATCCGCAGTATTGGGATCAGTCATGATCGTTGCGGGATTCGAGTTCACGAGAACGACCTCGTACCCCTCACGTCGCAACGCCCTGCAGGCCTGCGTGCCGGAATAGTCAAACTCACACGCTTGGCCTATAACGATGGGACCACTTCCGATGACGAGAATTTTGTGAATGTCAGTCCGTTTTGGCATTTAGAAGCGCCTTCCCTTAGCAAAATCGATAGCCAGATAGTTGTTGCTTCCTCTTTTCGACATAAGGCGCATAAATGCTTTGAAAAGATAGCGAGAGTCATGTGGTCCCGGGCAGGCTTCAGGGTGATACTGCACAGCAAACGCGGGCTCATCGAGCAGCTGAAACCCCTCAGGCGTACCATCGTTCAGATTGACATGGGTCAGGCGCACACGCCCGTGATGAGCGCTTTGGATCACAGGAGCGATGTGATGCTGAGACCAAAATCTCAGGTCATCGCTATGATATGCCGTCTCCCCACCTGACTGTGAGGAGATCAGCGGACCGATTGCGTCATCCCAGACAAGGCCATAGTTGTGGTTTTGCGCCGTAATTTCAACGCGACCTGTTAGCAGGTTCATCACAGGCTCGTTTCCCCCATGATGACCAAATGGCAGCTTTTCAAGCGAGGCCCCTATGGCATGCGCAAGGATCTGGTTGCCTAAGCAGATCCCAAAGGTGGGCACATGGCCAAGAAGGGCCTCAGCTGCCTCAGAGGTCTGAGAGATATTTGAAGGATCACCGGGGCCATTAGAGAAAAATACGCCGTCAACAGCTTGCCCCTGGCCAGCATGCAAGATCTCATCCGCTGTCGCATTCCAAGGGACAGTGGTAACTTCGCAGCCGACGCGCGCAAGCTCGCGGGCAATGCCTCGCTTCTCACCACAATCGACTGCGACGACATGAAAGTGCATCTTCGATGGAGCTGAGATTGAGGACATCTGCTTGCAACTTACATCAGCTACAAAATTATGCTGTGAGATGCTCTCTGAGCAGCGCACCCTTCGCAGCAGATGCTTGATATCAAGATCAGTGGTAGAGATCGCTGCTCGCATTGCGCCGGCACTACGAATTCGCAAGGTAAGCGCACGCGTATCAATACCTTCGATAGCGACAACGCGTTGCGAGACAAGCAGGTCGTATAGGCTTTCTTTGCTTGTCCAATGGGAAGGGGTCCGACACAGGTCATGCACGACAAGACCGCGCAGGGGCAGGCCTGCTGATTGCGCAACTGAAGGCGCTATGCCATAGTTGCCGATCTGAGGATATGTAAGACACACAATTTGTCCTGCATAGCTGGGATCAGAGACTATCTCTTGGTATCCGGCCATAGAGGTATTGAAAACGATCTCACCGAACGCCTCGCCGGATACGCCAGCTGATCTCCCGCGAAACGCCGTACCATCTTCAAGCACTAGAAGCGCTTCTTGGGAGTCCAACCCCTGTGCTTCGCCAACGAGCAGATTCATAGGCCTAGCCTCTCTTTCCTTGTCGGTATCTCTGTACCGCCTTTTAAAGGTCATTTGGTATTTTGAGGTATTGGTATTCACTTTTTTGATAGTTTTCCATTTTGTTACACAAAATGGAAAACAAGAGCCAAAGGTGGTCCGCAGTTTTGGCGACTTGCGTAAAAAGTCAGGACCTTGCCTTTACAGGCAAGGTCCCGATCGTTACAGAAGAGCCCCGTGCATGTTCCCTAGCAGATGCCTTGAGCCATCATCGCGTCGGCAAGCTTCAAGAACCCCGCGATATTAGCACCGAAGACAAGGTTGCCAGCGTGGCCATATTCTTTTGCCGCGCTGCTTGAGGCCTCATAGATATCGGCCATGATCTCTTTCAGTCGCCGGTCAACCTCTTTGAAGCTCCATGACAGATGCTCGGCATTTTGGCTCATTTCCAATCCTGAGACCGCAACGCCACCAGCGTTGGAAGCTTTTCCTGGAGAGAAGAAGACCCCCTTGTGTATCACATAGTCAGTTGCGTCTGCCGTTGTCGGCATGTTAGCTCCTTCGACAAGGTACGCGCAGCCATTGGCAACGAGCCTCTTTGCATCATCGAGATCAAGCTCGTTTTGCGTTGCGCAAGGCATGGCAATGTCGCAGGTCTCGCCCCAAGGGCGCTCGTTTGCGTGGTAGACAGAGCCGGGACGTGTCGAAGCGTACTCAGTCAAGCGAGCCCGATGAACTTCCTTAACCTTTTTGAGCGTCGCGAGGTCAATGCCATCGGGATCGAAGACATAGCCGTTAGAGTCTGATACGGTAAGGACCTTAGCTCCCAACTCCTCTGCTTTTTGGACAACATATATTGCAACGTTGCCAGCTCCTGAGATGCATATCGTTTTCGACTCCAGCGGATGTGCGGCGTCTGCTGGGGCTCCCTCCCTCTCAGCAACCATATGAGTCAAGAAGTATACGACGCCAAAGCCTGTGGCCTCAGTGCGCCCCAGAGAGCCTCCGAATGACAGCCCCTTGCCAGTCAGCGCGCCTGACCACTCATTTCGCAAGCGCTTATATTGGCCGAACATGAAGCCGATCTCTCGAGCACCTGTGCCAATATCGCCGGCAGGCACGTCTGTGTTGGGCCCTATGACACGAACGAGCTCAGTCATGAAGGATTGGCAGAAAGCCATGACCTCGCGATCAGACTTGGCCTTGGGATCGAAGTCAGAGCCTCCTTTAGCCCCTCCCATGGGCAGCGTGGTGAGACTGTTTTTGAAGGTCTGCTCAAAGCCAAGGAACTTCAGTATTGAAAGGTTGACGGAGGGATGCAGACGTATGCCACCCTTATATGGGCCTAAAGCAGAGTTGAACTGCACGCGATAGCCCTTATTGACCCTAACCTTGCCGTTGTCGTCAATCCAAGGAACGCGAAAGATTACGATGCGCTCTGGTTCGACGAGGCGTTCAAGCAGGGAAGCTTGCTCAAATTCCGGATGCGCCTTTAGCGCAGGCTGTAGGCTGAACAATACCTCACTGACTGCTTGGATGAACTCAGGCTCGTACGGATAGCTCGTCTGCAGATGCTTTATAACCCTTTGCGGATAGTCCACGTCTAACCTTCTCTTGTAGATTTACAGATTTTAATGACTGCATATATGTTTCAGATTAGTTACGATAACAGCAGAGAGTAGCCTGTTTATCCTGTATTTTCTCTTATTTTCAAATATTAGAAATATATTAGAAATCTTTTCCTTAGCTTCTTTGGGATTGTTGTTGGAGCCCAAGTCCCCTATAATCCCTATGTTCGACGGGGCGTAGCGCAGCTTGGTAGCGCATCTGCTTTGGGAGCAGAGGGTCGCCGGTTCGAATCCGGCCGCCCCGACCAACCGTAAGATCTGTACTCCGCACAAAGTGAGTGGTCTCCACAAGCAAGTTGAGCTATCCTATGGGGGCTGTGCGGCGGTAGTTCAATTGGTAGAGCGGCAGCCTTCCAAGCTGCTTGTTGCGGGTTCGAGTCCCGTCCGCCGCTCCAAATGCAAAAAAACCGGGCTCATAAGAGCCCGGTCTATGTACTTCCTCTATACACCTGCGCCTTATTTCTTAACGGCGTTTTGCAGTGCAGCTTTAACCTCTGCAGCAGTGTCAAGCTTCATAACTTTATCTGTAAGCTCATCTGCCTCGGCCTTCGACCATTGCGAGATGATGTGACGAGTCCTCAGTATTGAAGGGGCGGATACAGAAAACTCACTAAGGCCAAATGAGATCAATATGGGAATCAGCAGCGGATCGGCGGCAGCCTCTCCACACATACCTACCATGATGCCAGCCTTGCGCCCCTCGCCTATGATGCGCTGAAGCGAACGCAAGACGGACGGCTGGTACACTTGGTACAGATACGCTACGCGGTCATTGCCTCTATCAGCACACATCGTGTAGCCAATCAGATCATTGGTCCCAATGGAGAAAAACGAGCATTCTTGGGCAAGCAGGTCGGCGATCAACGACGCAGAAGGCGTCTCGATCATCGTACCCACCTCAATGTTCTTGTCATATGCAATGCCTTCCGCGTCAAGCTCGGCCATGCACTCCTTGATCAAGGCTTTCGCCTGTCGCACCTCGTCAAGCGTCGTAACGAGCGGCAACATAATCTTCACGTCGCCATAGGCGCTCGCGCGAAGCAGAGCTCTCAGCTGAACTTTGTACTGGTCAGGATTGCTGAGGCAGTAGCGCACTGCACGAAAGCCCATAAATGGGTTGTCCTCATGCTTGAGATTGAGATACGGGATCTCTTTGTCGCCACCCACGTCAAGCGTACGAATGATGACCGGTTTGTCCTTCATGCGCAGCGCCACCTTTTGATAGGCAGCAAACTGCTGGTCCTCCGACGGCAGCTCGGTGGCGTCCATGAACAAAAACTCCGAACGGAAAAGACCGACTCCCTCAGCATCATGCTCGATAGCAATATTTGCATCATCGGGATTGCCGATATTTGCAACAAGAAGGACTTTCTCGCCATCGGCAGTGCGCGTTTTCTTGCCACGATATGCCTCTAGCTTCTTCTTCTCGTCAGCGAGGATCTCAGCCTTGAAATTATAAGAATCCAGCTCTTTGATCGAGGGATCGGTGATGACCTGACCGTTAGTCCCGTCAACGATAAGCATGTCCCCTGTCTTAACCTCAGCGGTCACGTCAGGAGCGGAAAGCACTGCGGGTATCTCCAATGCACGGGCAATGATCGCGGAGTGGGACGTGCGCCCACCGGTCTCTGTGACAATGCCGACGATGTTGTTCTTGTCAATATCAGCTGTCATGGACGGAGTGAGCTCATGGACGACCACAACGGAGTTCTCGGGCAAATGGGAGAGATTGACCACTTCCTTGCCCAACAGATTAGCTAGAAGGCCTGTCTTGACGTCAAGCACGTCAGCCGTGCGTTCGCGGATCACTTCGTTGTCAGATGCCGCAAAGACGTTGTAAAACATATCGCAGGTGTCTGAGACCGCCTGCTCAGCACACATCCCCCCCGCAATGGAATCGTTGATCATGGAGCTCATGCCCTCATCTGTGGCGATGTCAACATGGGTTGCCATGATGCCGGCTTCCTTTTCACCCACTGACACCTTCATCCGCTCAACCTGAGCTTCAGTCTGTTCGACGAACTTATCAAGTGCGGCCTGATACCGCGCCTTTTCAGCGCTGGGATCGGCCGGCGTAGTAGGCGTAAAAGAAAGGTCCGGCTCGACGGCAACGCGCGCCACACCGATGCCAATCCCTTCTGATGCGCTTATCCCCTCGATCATGCGAGCTCCTCCTGTTGCAGCCTATATATCACGTCACTCGGGCGTGCTTTGCCTGATGACAATGCCATAGCTCACAATGGTACGTTCAGATCATACGTGAGTGGGAACCTTCTTTATGGTCTACCCACCAATCATGTCATTGAGACGGGCATAGACACGATCGATGGTAGCCCGCTTTGCGATGCCCTTGCTGGCCGCTGTAGCCGTGCCGCATGCGGAAGCGAAGCGCAACGCAGTCTCATAGTCAGCACCGGCATTTACTTTCGCAATAAATCCAGCGACCATAGAATCGCCCGCGCCGGTGGCGTTGACAAGGCGAATCTTAGCTGTCGGAACAATATGCTCTAAACCGTTCTCGTCAAGCAGCAGCGACCCGTGAGCTCCGCACGAGACGATGACGTTTTGCGCCCCCATCTCATGGAGCTGATGCGCATATGGCACGCAGTCCTGTGGCGTTTCAGGATGGGATTTGAAGATCCGCCCAACTTCATGATTGTTCGGCTTGATAAGAAACGGCTTGGCATCGAGGGCCTGAAGGAGAAGCGTGCCCGGTGCGTCCACAACAAAGCAGATGCCTTGACCCTCTAGGCGCTTCATGATTATCTCGTACATATTTTCAGGGAGTGACTTGGGAATGGAGCCGGTAAGCACCAAAGTGTCCCCGCTGCCAATGCCATCGATCCTCTCGAGCAGCTCGTCGACCTTTTTCTCGGATATCTTAGGACCCATGCCGTTGACCATCGTCATCGTGATGCCAATAAGTTTGACGTTGATGCGCGTGAATCCCTTATCAAGACGCACAAAATTGCAGGTGAGACCAGTATCCTGCAACATCTGCAACATATAGTCCCCTGTGAAGCCAGCCAAAAGGCCAAGGGCTACGTTAGTCACCTTGAGCTCGTTGAGGAGCGTTGAAACATTGATGCCGTTGCCGCCACAGTAAATCTCTTCACTAGAGGATCGGTTTGTATAGCCCATATCGAGAGTGAGGGGATGCATAACGTAGTCAATGGCGGGATTTAAGGTCATCGTGTATATCAACGCGATCTCCTTTCTAAAAACCTATGGGTCTATTTTTACACATTGCAGTAAGCCTTGATACGAAAAAATCGGCCGAAGTTGAAATGAGCAAATCGGCCGATTTCAAAGATGACATAAAAGACTCTGAAACCTATGATACCTAAAAAGTCGTTCCACTTTACCGAGAGTGATACCCATGAATGCAGACTCATCAAATCCCGCGCACAAAAAGCGGGAGAGAGAGGAGGGGCATCCCGGAGACCAAAGATCTCAAAGGATCGAAGGACTCAGCGGCAGGCGCGCGTTCAATAAGAACATGGCGCGGCGGTATGAAGGCCGCGCAACCATCCCTCATAGCTACAATGAGGGCGCAACTGATCGAGCAGGGCTGAGTGCTGCGCAAGGCAATAGGATAGCGCAAGGCAGGGCACGCCCCAGCCTACGCCAAGGATCTCAGCAAGTTGAGATGATAGATCACGCAGACAGCCACCAGTACGATGCCAACAAGCAAACGGGCAAATGGCACATCTGCAAGATGTACAAGGTGCGGCAAACACAGAAAAAGAAAGCTCCCGTGCACATTGTTAGGCGTATTATTTTCTTCAGCATGGCTGTGGTACTGCTTGCCACGCTTTTCGTTGACCACACCGGCACAGCAGACATCGAATTTGTCCGTGCACATACAGAAGGCGCCCTCGAGAGCTTCTCTGCGCTCAAAGACCAGCTGAAGCAGCAAGACATCCAAGGTGCACGGCAAAGTGCCAATGCGATTGCCCAACATGCAGCTAACATCGAGAGCACAACGAACAACCCTACCTGGAAGCTATTGGTACGTTTTCCCAACCTCAACTCAGACATAACATGCGCGACGCAGCTCGCCTATGCGACAGAGGAGCTGTCCGAGCAGGTTGTTGGCCCCTTTATCAATGCGCAAGACCAACAAGGGGACTTTGACCTCCTCAAGGAGGGCCCCACACTAGATCTGGATTTGCTCATACCAGCAGCTACTGCCCTTTCAGCGTCAGATTCTGCCGTCAAAGAAATCTCAGCTCGCCTTGACACCCTTCCAGCTGCAAGATCAACGCAACTCTCGCAGACCATCAACGAGATGCAGGATTGTCTATCAACGCTTAAGGCCTCTACCGCTGCCGCAGCCCTTTATGCGCCGCACCTGTCCTCGCTGCTTGGCGGCCAAAGCCCCCATGCATACTTGCTCGTTATACAAGACGGCACACAAGCTCGCTCACTCGGTGGGGCTGCTATCAGCGTAGCTGTTCTTAAGGTAAGCAAGGGACAGCTCCTTTTGGCAGACTTCGCCTCGGTTAAGTCCCTTGGCTCCCTCACACAAGCAGTTTCAGCAACCGAGGAGGAAAAGGATCTTTTCGGCAAGGACGTCACAACGGATATGTCAGCCATGACAGCTGTACCTGACTATACGCGGGCTGCAGCGATGCTATCTGAGGCCTACAGCAAGCTCACCGGCACATCTGTTGATGGCGTCATCATGATCGACGCCGTTGTTCTGCAGCGCCTCATGACTTTTACGGGCACTGTCACGCTTTCGGACGGCAGCGTCGTTGACAAGGACAATGCCGCATCATACCTACTGCATGACATCGCAACAAGCCAACCTTATGCCGCCCAATCATCCCTTTTCACCTCTGTCGCAAAAGAGATACTTCAGAGCGCCCTCTCGAAGATGGATACAATGAGCGTTTTTGATCTAGCATCTGATTTTCAGCGTTCCATGAGCGAGGGGCGTTTGCTCTTATGGACGAGCTCCCAAGAAGATGAGGCGATGCTCGAACAGCTGGACATCACAGCGTCTGCAGCGACGGACTCCAACCAGCCCGAGCTTGGTGTTTATGTCAACGACCAAACGCAAGGAAGGATCGATTGGTATCTCGAGGCCACAACCTCAATAGGGGATGCCGCAATAGACCAAGATGGAGCCATCGTCTATAACGTAACTACAACGTTGCACAATAGCCTCTCCGAGGACGAGGCTTCCGAGCTACGTGACAGTAGCAGCGGCTTTTCAATCACAGGCGCTCTCGCATACAAGCATAGCTGGGCAGAGATGCTGACAAAGCTTTACTTCATAGCTCCGGAAGGAGGCAGCATTTCTGATCTGCATATTTCAAGTGATGGAGAAATTACTTCCTTTTCACAGCAAGGTGAGGCTAGCTATGAGGGCCGAAGCGTGGCTTATGGTCTCGCCCAAATCGCAGGAAGCGATACGCTAACCCTGAGCTACCAGGTTCGATGCGCCGCAGACTCACAGCCATTGAGACTTCGCAGCACACCTTCGTGCCTGACTGCGAGCTAAGAGACTCTAAAAAAATTAAAAAAGCTAAAAATTGCTCAGAACTCCAAGGAGATTGGTGCGCCCTGGGAGATTCGAACTCCCAACCGACGGTTTAGAAGACCGGTGCTCTATCCATTGAGCTAAGGGCGCACGTGAACAGCAAGATAGTAGCACGAGAGCATCTCATAAATCTTCAGAGCTGGCAAGTACTTCATGAGCCATCGTAGCAGCAATAATAGTTTTCGAATCGCAAATTTTGCCTTGGCGCACGCCCGCAAGCACGACATCAAGGGGAACCCAGCGAAAATCGACGAGCTCTCCCCTGTCAGGATGGGCCCTCCCCACCGACACGTCGCGAGCCAGAAAGATGTATGTGCATTCATCAGAAAAGCCTACCGAACCATATGATGTGGCGAGCGGCTCAAGCGTGCGAGCAACAAGACCAGTTTCTTCCTTAAGCTCACGGACAGCACAAGCTGCCGGATTCTCTCCCGGGTCGAGCTTGCCTGCCGGAATCTCCCATGTTAGGCGCCCGACTGCTATGCGCCACTGCCTAATGAGGCATATCGACCCCTTGCATACCACGCAAACGCCTGCGCCGCCATGGTGGCGTGCTATCTCGCGTCGTCCCCTTGTTCCGTCGGGAAGAGCAACCTCTGAAACTTCGACGCCAAAGATGCGACCTTGCCAGGGCTGCTCAGTCGCGATAACTTTTTCGACAAGCGAGGAATCTGATGTTATACCTGAAGGGGACAGCCAGTCCGCCGCTTGCTGGTTGATATTATTAGACATACTCACGACTTCCCCTTTCCCATTTCTCTTCTTGATACTACGGCCGCGCGAGGTAAGCAAGCACAACTACCGCAGGAATGCCCAATTGCAAAGTGAGGCATATGATGTTCAATCCTTTCAGGGACAGACAAGGATCGCCTAAGCCACTGTCAGCGATCACCTATAGCGACCTCGCTCAGCTTGCTGACTATGACGAAGGCTTCGTACTCGAGTTCAAGCAAAGCTTCTCCCCCACTGTACGCCGCAAAATACCAAAGATTGTGGCTTCGTTTTCCAACTCTCGCGGTGGCTGGCTGATTATCGGAGTCGCCGACGAAGATAAGAGTTTGACACCTATCCCACGTGAGAAATTCGACTATAGCCAAGCGGTGGGAGAACTTTGTCGCAGTCACATATCCCCAACTCCGCGCTTTGACATGAGGTTCCTCAGTAATCCGGCAAAAGCAGATGAGGGCGTCCTCATCATACAGATATCAGAAGGAGACTTTCCTCCTTACGTCGCCGACGGAATTGTAGAGGTGCGAGAGGGGTCCACATCAGGGCCAGCAACAAGCGCATCGCTTGTCCAACTTTATGATAAGGCGATAGCACGTGAGCGACGCATCTTGGAATTTTGCCATCGCACCGTCTACTTCGCCGGCGGCCTTGCGCTCTTCAACCTTTATCTCTACCGCGGTGGTCCTAATCATCCGGACGCAATCCGCCGGGATGAAATCGCCGCCCATGCCTCGGTGTTGCAATCGGCTTTTACGCAGATGGGGATGGACTGCCATATCCAGCACGCCCATGATTCACTTATTTTTCGCACGTCAAAGCCTCGCGGGCCTGAGGATGCCCACTCAACCATCGAGCTGTTCGGCGATGAGTCAATGAAGCTCACGGTACCCGCAGTGCTCCTTGAGAAGCAGCAAAAAGAACAGGCGCTTGAGGCAGCGGGACTCAAGGATGGGCAGTTCATGAGCGCCTCAGCGACTCTTAGACGCGTGACACGAATGGCAGCGCTGCTTGACCGCTACGTAGGACAACGCAGCCTCTCGTGGCAGGACTTTGACGTCGCTTATGAGCTCGAAGGCATGGCTGGGGTCATCCTCTGGTCGGATGAGCCCCTTTATCAAGAGTACATAAGGACCAAGGGCATTCTCTTTTGTGGCACAACCGATTGCCGCAGTACGCTCCGCCATCTCAACGACGGGGAGCATGAATCTTTTCGAGCACGGCAGTTTGCCGGCAGTCACTTCTTTGAGGCCTGCGGGCTTCCCTTAGGATCGACAGACGCGCAAGATGCGGCACTTGTTGCCGCTCTTTTGCACGACTAAATCTGATCCCAAGCATAAAAGTACACAAGGCATGCTCAAACGCTAAACTAGATCCTAAATTCAAGCGTCAACGTGATCCTGAACAAGGTTACAGGTACTCGCGCATCTCAAATCCTACCTGTGATGCCTTAGAACAAAAGATTTCTGCTCTCGAAGGCGGAGCTGCGGCAATGCTGACCACCTCTGGTCAAATGGCAACATTTTTGTCTGTAATGAATCTTTGTAAAGCAGGAGACCACTGTGTCGTATCTGCAGCCATCCAGCCTAATACGAAGCTTGTTTTTGGAGAAACCGTCGCAAACCCAGCACTTGCTGTTTTAGACATAGAAACATTTGCTGCTGTAGCGCACGAGACTGGGCTGCCTTTAATTGTAGACAAAATTGTAGACAACACCTTTCCCACACCAATTCTTTGTCAGCCATTTTCATGGGAGGCTGACATCATTGTGCATATGCCTTCTTCTAGCTAAGTTTTCGAATGGTGTCCAGAAAAGGGTATAAGAGAGCGCTTATGCTTGTCGAAATTCAAAGTGCTCAACGCACGTCTTTGCTTCTTCAGGCACATCTGCCGAAATCACGCTCACTTCAGGAAGCACTCCTATTGTTCCCTGATGGCGATATGCCTGTATCACCCAGTGCTTGACGCCGAGCATGCGAAGACTCCAACCGATGCGCACAATATCTGCCGATGACAACAATGCTGGATGCCATGTAGTGCGTACTTCTAGCTCGATTTTGCTCCTCAAAAGCAAACATAAGCTCTTTTGAGCATAAGCACCACTACCCACTACATGAGTGATTTTCTCATACAACTCCCATGGAGCCTTTACATCAAAGCCTACCCACGAAAGATAAGGCAAAACTTCTTCAAGCCGCTCGGGGATGGCTCCTCCAGTGTGCAAGCCGACGGCATAGCCCAACTCACGCACTCTCTTGATGGCGGCAGGCAGTGCAGTTTGCATAAGAGGCTCTCCGCCCGAAAAGACAACGCCGTCAAGAAGTCCCTTGCGATGTTTGAGCAATTCTTCAAGCTCAGTCCAACTTGAATGTGCAGCAGATGCATCCCACAGGATATGGTTTTGGCAATAGGCACATCGCCAACAGCAGCCAGCAAGGAAACAAACGCATGATAGCTTCCCCGGCCAATCAATGGTAGAAAAGGCGGTAATACCACCTACCGCGAGATCTGTAAGGCCAGCGTCCTGCTGCCTTGTTGTGACAGCCGTCACTTGCTTTTCCTTATGTCTGACGAATAGGTAGACAGCGACGGTTCGATGAACTCTACACGCTCGTGAAATTCTCCTTTTTTCCCCGTGTTAAAAAATGAAACCGGACGATAGTAGCCCATCACACGCGTCCAAACCTCGCATGGTTGACGCTCATCATTTGAGAGATGCACACCATCGATATCTATGCCTGTGCTTGTGAGCTCGTCTTTATTTACCATTTCAGATCCTCCTCATGCAGTCATATCCCTTAGAGCATAGGTACCCAAAGGACCTAAACCTCAATTGGCAGCAATAGTTGTCTCACCTCTTTTCTTCTGCGCAAGCTCACGATCACATAGGGGGCAAAACTCATGCTCCCCTGCAATATATCCATGCCGGGGACAGATCGAAAACGTAGGCGTAATGGTAATATAGGGCTCCTCAAAATTCTCAAGAGCACGATGTACAAGCTGTTTGCACGCTTGCGCACTGGATATTTTCTCACCCATATAAAGATGCAGTACTGTACCACCTGTATATCTTTTCTGCAGGTCTTCTTGCGCTGCCAGGGCCTCAAAAGGATCAGTGGTATAGCCTACTGGCAGTTGAGAGCTATTGGTGTAGTAAGGCTCATTGTCGGTTCCTGCATGGATAATGTTGGGATAGCGTTTAATGTCCTCTCGTGCAAAGCGATAGGTAGCTCCTTCTGCCGGTGTTGCTTCAAGGTTGTACATATGACCAGTCTCAGACTGAAATTCCACAAGCAAGCTACGCGCCACATCCAACGTCCGCGCCACGAGTGCATGGCCCCTTGGATCCACGATGTCATACTGATCTCCTGTATAATTGCGCACCATCTCGTTCATGCCGTTGACGCCAATTGTCGAGAAATGGTTACGCAAAGTACCCAGATACCGCTTGGTGTAGGGAAAGAGTCCAGCATCAATAAGGCTTTGAATTTCTTTGCGCTTGAGCTCGAGGGATACCTTGGCAAGCCTCATAAGATGGGAAAGCTCCTCATCCAGTGCCGTCTCATCGCCACGATGCTTATAGCCGAGACGAGCCATATTGATAGTGACAACACCGATAGAACCAGTCTGTTCCGCCGAGCCAAAAAGACCGTTGCCACGCTTAAGAAGTTCACGAAGATCGAGACGTAGGCGGCAGCACATAGACCGTATCATGTGAGGATCAAGGTCAGAGTTAATGAAGTTCTGGAAATAGGGCAAGCCATACTTTGCCGTCATGGCGAAAAGCAAATCGGCGTTTGGGCTATTCCAATCAAAATCACGCGTGATATTGTACGTGGGAATGGGAAAAGTAAACACTCTTCCCTTTGCATCCCCTGTACACATAACCTCCATGAATGCTCTATTGATCATATCCATCTCTGGTTGAAGGTCACCATAGTGAAAGTCCACTTGCTTTCCTGCTATGAGCGGCACGTCTTCTGCAATGTCATCTGGGCAGACAAAATCAAAGGTAAGGTTGGTGAAAGGAGTTTGGGTTCCCCAACGTGAAGGCACGTTCATGTTGTAGACAAAACTCTGAAATTCTTGTTTAACTTGGTTATAGTTCAGCCGATCGGCATGCACAAATGGCGCTAAATACGTATCAACCGAAGAAAAGGCTTGCGCACCCGCCCATTCGTTTTGCATGGTACCGAGAAAGTTGACCATCTGGCTCATAGCTACAGAAAGATGTTTGGGAGGTGCAGATTCAATCTTGTTGGGAACACCATTAAAACCTTCATTGAGCAGTGTCCTTAAGCTCCAGCCAGCACAGTAACCCGAAAGCATATCAAGGTCGTGAATATGGAAGGATCCGTCACGATGCGCATTGCCAACCTCAGGTGGATATACGTGAGAAAGCCAGTAGTTGGCGATTACCTTTCCTGAAATGTTTAAGATAAGCCCACCCAGCGAATAACCTTGGTTGGCATTGGCATTGACACGCCAATCTACTCTTGAAAGGTACTCATTGACTGAACTTGTGACATCAACATATGTTTCACGATCTCGACGTACTTGACGACGCTTTTCGCGATAGACAATGTAGGCACGAGCAGTCTCAAAGTGATTTGCCATTACAAGCGTTTGCTCAACGATATCTTGTACTTCTTCGACTGACGGGGCTGCCCCATCAAAGCGGTGTGCAACGACGGTGCAAACTTGCTCAGAGAGCCTTACTGCCTCTTTAACACCGAACTCAGCGGTAGCAACACCGGCCTTTTCGATGGCAGCAGTTATCTTATTTTGATCGAAGTCAGCGAGTGCACCGTTGCGTTTGATGATGCTCGCCGGCATTTTATATACCCTCGCTGTCCTAGTTTCCATTTTTAGTCCTTTTTAGAAAAAATACTTATATACACAATATATTGTAGTATATTCTATTATTCTATCATATAACTAGTAGCTATAACTATAAACTCTTTTATCAGAAAAGGAATAGTGATCTCCGAGAAGCCATACTTACGTTGTGCCTATATACTAAATGTAGATAGAAAGCTCCATGAGGAGAGATGTATGGCAACATTTCATATCAAACGCATCTATGAGACTCCAGAGCCACAAGATGGCAAGCGCATACTTGTTGATCGCCTATGGCCGCGCGGCATGAAAAAGGAGCGTGCCAAGCTCGATGCTTGGGAAAAAGAGCTGGCGCCCAGCAGTGACCTTCGAAAAAGCTGGGGGCATGACTCCTCTCGCTTCAAAGATTTCGCCTGCGCCTATCGCGCTGAACTTGACAGCCGGCCAGAAGTTGAGACATTCCTGTCCTCTTTGCATCCAGACGACACCATCACGCTGCTCTACGCCGCTAAGGACCCTCAAGTCAATCATGCGGTTGTGCTACGTGACTACCTTGCCCTGCGACAAGAGGGCCTTTGATGAGGAGAAGCAGGCTAACAAAGATCCTGTTCGTCTGCCACGGCAACATCTGCCGCTAAGACAGTTTCTCCTGGTAGAAGGACTAATTCATAGCGTTCAGAAGCCTCTGTACACCACTTTTACACCACGGGGAGCCTCGCTGACAGATGAGGTTAGAGATCAAACTTGGTGCAATAGACATTCCGCCGATGTGAAGACCCTTCTCATGCAAATTCCAGTGATGCTTTAACGTGCTGTAGTAAACTCGACTTTGGATTGTGTCGTTGCGTTACCATAGCAGGCTTATCCTGACAAACGTGGTCTTAATACAAAGGTGCCTCCCATGCAGGAGGGCGGGGAGGAACATGAAATGCAAGCGCAGGATCTTATCAAACGTGTAGCTGAATATGACGAAGACCTTGCGCGTGACTTGCAGAAATTTATAGGTAGTCGCAAGCTTGGGCTTGTATACGAGGAGTCAAAGCCTGAGTATGTTCGCCTCTGGAATAAGCCTGTTGTTGAAGGCGACCTCGTTAACATTCTCCCACCTCGTGGCATCGCGGAGAATCTGACAGATGACGCTGATGAACATGATGTGATTTGGCATGTCGCCCAAATCACAGATAATAAGGCACGCTTACTTAAAGTCGAAAGCGGTGAGCTTCGAGACGCCTCTTTGAGTGATTTGGTGGCAGTCGCAAGATTTGATCAGAATATCTACTGCGGGCTTCGCGAAACCGGACGAGTTGAGCGTGGCGGAGATAAGCCTTACCAAATAGTGATTAATGGTGAAAATTTTCATGCTGTTGAATCACTTTTATTTGCATACCGTGGCAAGGTCGATTGTATCTATATCGATCCGCCGTATAACACAGGTGCTAAAGACTGGAAGTATAACAATAATTACGTTGGCACGGACGATCGCTACCGCCATTCTAAATGGCTGACTTTTATGGAAGATCGGCTGACCGTTGCAAAACAGCTGCTTAATCCTGAAAATAGCGTACTCATCTGCACGATTGATGAAAAAGAGTACTTGCGTCTCGGATTGCTGCTAGAAAAGGTTTTCCCTGCTGCTCATATACAAATGATCAGCATCATCATTAACCCATCAGGGGCAAAACGCGATAACCTCTTTTCCAGGTCGGATGAGTACGCTTTTATAGTTTTGTTTGGTTCCGCGCATGTTGCCCATCCCGAAGGCAATGGACCCGAGAAGGAAGTTCGCTGGTGGTATCTCCGGCGTACAGATTTCTCTTCACGGCGTGGAACCGTAAAGGGCGGCGTAGCTCAGTTCTATCCAATATATGTTGATGATGTCACCCATAAGATAGTTCATATCGGTAGTCCCCTATCTCCTGATCAGCCGATTACTGATGCACCAGTAATCAGCGGTGCGACTGCCGTCTTTCCAATTAGGGAAGATGGGGTTGAGATGAACTGGGGGCTAACTGGAGACTCATTGCGCAAACTGCTGAAAGAAGGGGTCGTTAGGGTTACACCTAGCAACAATAAGAACCAACCTTACGTATTTCGGTATTTAAGCGCAAATTACAAGAGGAAGATAAAAGATGGGCGTTGGCGAGTTGAAGGAACACGAGAAGATGGCTCTAAGATTGTAGTTGAGACAAAAGGTAAAGTAACGCGGGCCACGACAACATGGTCGAATAAAGCTTATGATGCGGGACAGTATGGAACGTCCTTGCTCGGTTCGTTGATCGGGCCTTTTAGGCGTTTCCCATTTCCCAAATCGTTATACGCAGTTGAAGATACCCTGCGTTTCTTTGTTTCGGACAAGCCCAATGCGCTCATCGTGGATTTCTTTGCTGGCTCCGGCACCACGGCGCATGCTGTCATGCGGCTCAATCACCAAGATGGGGGGCATCGACGCTGTATTTGCGTAACCAATAACGAGGTTTCCGCCGATGAGCAGAAAGAGCTTGTCGGTAAGGGGCTCCGTCAGGGTGATTCTGAGTGGGAGCGCCTGGGCATCTGCGAGTACGTGACTAAGCCACGTATCACGGCCGCGATTACGGGCGAGACTCCCGATGGCAAGCCCATCGAAGGCGATTACAAGTTTACTGACGAGTTCCCCATGGCGGATGGTCTTCAGGAGAATGCCGTCTATTATGACCTGACCTATCTGGAACCGTCAGTTGTGTCTGCCGACTTGGCATTCGACGAGATTGCTCCGTTGTTATGGATGCGCGCCGGTTCCGCCGGCCCGATGATTCGCCACGGCCGCACATTCGAACTCACGGATTCCTATGGAGTGCTGTTTGACTTTGCTTACGCGGCCCCATTCATACGGGAATGTAGGGAGCACTCGATACTGAGCGCATTTATTGTCACGGATATTGATGCAGAGTGGCGTGCGATTTGTAGAGAGCTTCCGGGAGTCGACGTGGTGCAGCTTTATAAGCACTACCTCCGCTCCTTTGAGATAGGAGCGGGACGATGAGGTACGAGCTCAAAGAATTCCAGGACGCTGCATTCGTCAGGCTCATGGATGACATGGAATACATGATGGATGGCTACATCAACCATAACCATCCTGGTTCATGTTGCCTCACGGCACCAACGGGCTCGGGCAAGACGGTCATCGCTGCTGCTGTAGTCGAGGCCTTGATGGAGGGAAGCGCTGAGAGCGGATACGAGTTCGAAGCTGACCCCAATGCATGCGTACTCTGGGTCACAGACCTTCCCTCGCTGGCCGATCAGACGAAGAGCCGCTTTGTTGAAGCCACCGATCTAGATAATACCCGAATCGAGAGCGTGACCAATACGTTCACGCAAGACCACGACATGCTGGAACCGGGCAAGGTCTACTTCATGCATCGGCAGCTGCTGGGTAAGGGTAAGCTTCTCACCCGAGGCGGCGAGACCAGGACTTTCTGGCAGATGTTGCGCGAGAGCATTGACAGTGGGCTACATCTCTATCTTTTCCTTGACGAGGCTCACAGGGGTATCGGCAAGGGGGCTAGTGCCGGTAAGGATGATGCCACAATCTACGCGCAGCTTATTGATGGATTCGACGGCAACACTCCTATGCCTGTCGTGGTGGGCATATCGGCTACACCCAAACGTTTCCTCGAGGCTATGAAAGGCCGGAAGAACAGAGCGACTATCGATCCGGTAACCGTCAGCCCTGCTGATGTACAGGCATCTGGCCTGTTGAAGGACGACATAGTCCTCTTCTCACCGAAGGAACGGACAGCGGCCGACGCCCTCTATCTTGGCCGCGCGTGCAAGGCTCTTAAGGAATCGACCATGCTCTGGAAGACCTGGTGCGGTGCAAACGGTGTCGACACGGTACTTCCTCTGATGGTCGTGCAAGTTGGCGACAAGATTTCTGATGCATCGCTCTGCGAGCTAACCCGTAATATCCAGGAAAAACTGCCCGATCTTCCGGACAATGCGTTTGCACATGTCTTCGGCGACCATGCTGACCGTAATCTCAAGGGCTTCTATGTTCCCTACATTAATCCTGAGAAGATCGAAGAAACGACCAACGTGCGAGTCCTCTTCGCCAAGGAAGCCATATCTACCGGATGGGACTGCCCTCGTGCTGAAGTAATCTATTCGATGAGGAAGCACAGCGATATTACCTATATCGCACAGCTAATCGGACGCATGGTGCGAACGCCCCTAGCTCGCCGTATCGATGATATGGAGACCCTCAACTCAGTCTCATGCTATCTGCCGCTCTTTGACGAAAAGGCTGTCAATGCAGTGCGAGACGCGCTGACCCGCGAGGATGCGGAAGATTGGTCTGGTGTAGGGTCTGAATCCGGCAGGAACGTTTACACGAATCCTGTTACGGCGGTTTGGGACGATAGCCTGGGGCAAGGTGTTTCAGACGCATTTGAGAGCATCGTCAAGAGAATCGAATCGCATCATCCGACGAACGTCATAGAGGCCGCCCTCGAGTATGCGGGAAAGCTTGCACATTACGAGCTTGACACAGCCGCATCTGCTGCCGTTTCAAAGGGTCTGCTCAAGGAGCTTCAGGCGTCTATCGAGATCTTCAGAAGCGAGTTTGACGCTGCGGTCAAAGACACTTCGAACGTGACGTCGGTCGAAGTCCATTTCCAGTATCTGGACTCCAGCAGCTCGAAGAGCACCACGTTCACGGAAGCTGCTGACAAGTTTGCCGTAGCGAATGCCCGTGCGCGTGGAGATAGAGTATTCACCAAAGCCCTGACCAACGACTTCTTTCGTGCAAAGTACGCAGAGGGGGAAACCGGCATGGCAATCAATGTTGAGATTGCCGCAGCCGCATCCGTCGATCAGATTGTGGAGTCCGTCCAGAATAAGGCCCGCGAGCTTCTCAATGGGCTTACGGCAAAGTACGGGCGCGAGATCGAGCGTCTCTCGGAGCCGATACGCAATGATTTCGCATCAACCCTCTCACGTAACGGCATCCACCGTGTTGTCAACCTCCGCCATCCGGTGAACGAAATCCAGGACGGCGATGAGAAGACGTACGTAAAGCATGTGCTCGCAGACCCCGAGACGGGGAAAGCCCACCTAAAGCTCGATGGCACCGAGCAGTCAGTCGTGAACACCGAACTACGAAGGGGCTGCGTCGCGTTCTACCGCAATCCTTCCAACGGCATCGGCATGCACGTGTTGACGGTCACGTATCAGAGCCCAACAGGGGGCCACTACACGATGCACCCTGACTTCGTCTTCTTTGATAAGGAGGCGGACGGAGCCATAATGCCGTCAATCATCGACCCTCATGGCGAGCAGTACTCAGATGCCATCCCCAAGATGCGTGGTCTCTGCAACTATGCGGAGGAATTCGGGAGCATATTCTCTCGCATCTGGAGCGTGGACGGAGCGGCTGAGCGCTACGTCGACCTCAAAGATCCAGACGTAGCAGCTTTCATTCGAGCCGAGGGGCGAATCGATGCCGGCGAAGTGTTCGCTTCATACGGAAAACCATATATGGCGTAAAGCGCCTCGTGCCCCATCTCGCGGTGCTCAATTATGAAGAAAATGTGATTAGGCGGTATTAGCCATCGCCTTCTAGCCCTTGGCGTTCAAGGGCCTCATGCGTTTTGCCTGGTCAGAGGCATCTTGTCCCATATCTGGCAGGCTGATAGATTTCTCGTAGTCGCTTCGGGAGCAAGACTTCTGGAGACGACAAATTGTCAATAGACCGGGGTCTGGCAATGGCTGCAGATCGCAACCCAATCCGGACACAATAGCGCAGGCGAATTAACTGTCGCGAGGCATGAGCCTCAAATCCTGTGCCGGCTACTAAGCAAGCCGAGGAAACAGGATTGGTGGTGATTCCTGCATGTCTAGATTCGTCAACTATGAGGAGGACTCCCGCAGCATGTTCGACATCCTGCGGGAGGAGAGGGCCATTGCCCACCTGCGCGGCAACCCTGACAACCTCGATGCGGCCATCAGCTGCCTCGAATGGTACCTGGAGAACTTCGTCGACACCGAGATGGTCATCCCCCTGGGACCCCTCGCTCTTCTCCTGTGCAAGGAGGAAGAGGTGGCACTTCTGCGCTGGTATCTGGCCGCGCTTAAGTAAGCAACATAAACATCAACGAACAATTGAAAGGAGCTTCTCATGAAGAAGCTTACACAGTTTCAGTCCTTTGACTGGAACGCATTCAGTGACGGCAAGCTGTTCCTCGTCACCGGGACGTCCGAGTGGCAGGACTACGACACCAAGGAGCATCTTGGCACCGTCGTCGAGGTCGTCATCTACAAGGACGAGACGAAGTACGTGCAGAAGGAAGGGGAGCACGTCACCAATCGGTTCGAGAAGCTGAAGTTCAAGGTCCGCAAGGACGTCGACGTGCCCCTCAACCGGCTCGTGCAGCCGGTCGGAGTCACCGCGACCATCTACGGCGACTACCGCAACCAGCTCTCCGTCAAGGCTGATGACATCAAGGTCATCCAGACCAGCAAGCAGGGTTAGGAGGGCGAGCATGCGTTATTTCAGCAATGACGCATCCGAGCTCGTGTTCGCCGCCCCCAGCACCAAGATCGCGGTGCTCGGGGGCGTCGCCCTCGCCCTCGGCGCGTCCTTCCTGGCTGCCTCCTGGGCCATCGGCGAGGCCGGTGCCGCCAACGCCGCGCTGTTCGCCGCCGCGCTCGCCGCGCCCGCAGGCTTGCGCGGAAGGTTCAGCTTCGCCCGCAGTTCGACGGGCCCGTCGCCTTCGGGCTCGTTGTGGGCGATGCCGTAATGGCATTCGATGCACGTCCAGCCTTCGTTGCGCGCCTTCGTGTGCCACGCCCAGGCCTTCTCCGACTGCAGTTCCTCGCTGAACTTGGCCGCGACGTGGCAGTTGCGGCACTCGCGCGAGTCGGTCTCGAGCATGCGTTTCCACACGTGTGACGCGAGCTCCGAGCGGTGCTCGAGGAACTTCTCCCGGGTGTCGATCTCGCCCAGCAGGTGCTGCCACAC
>ENA-UOOK01002084-UOOK01002084.1-fermentation-metagenome-genome-assembly--contig:-NODE-2084-length-25242-cov-5.890380_pt1 | contig 25242 bp, 19 predicted proteins | sample MGYA00245777_ERZ724023 | MGnify/ENA primary metagenome ERZ724023 (study PRJEB28704, sample SAMN03018312) | fermentation metagenome | biome: anthropogenic terrestrial biome; feature: soil; material... | reverse complement strand
GCCTTATTTATATTGTCCGCAAATTCCTTTGCCTTTTCTCTTATATTTTCTATTTTTTCCACGTCCCCGGGATTGTTGGCTGTTTCCATCAATGCAAAGTATGGGGGAAGTATGAAGGTTTTATTGATGTTTAATGCACTGATAAGCTGCTCTGCTATAATGTCTCCTCCGCTGAATCCCGATACGATTATGGAATAAATGTATTTATCATAAAATTTTGTTTTGCGGTACAGGGCTGTCAGGCGATTTATTACTGCTGACATGTTTGCGCTTATGGAATCATTATAGTTCGGGCAAAGCATCATTAAAATATCGCAGTCCAATATTGCCGGGTATACCTCCTCGACCATGATTCCTCCGTAAAAGCAGTTGGTGCTTTTGGAGTAGTGCTTGCAAGCCTTGTAGGAACATCCCTTACAGTCCACAACAGAGCCGTTTTCTATGTGAATTTCTTTAATTTGACAATTATTTAAATTTTCCTTAACCATATTCCAAAGAGCGTATGTATTTGATGTTTTGGGGTTGCCTGCATAAAGCGCCAATATTTTTGGGTTTGAAATATTATTTGCTTTTGTGTTCATTATTCTGTCTGCTGTTTTTTTGCAGTCTGATAAAAGATTATCCTCCAAGGATGAATCTTCTGACGCAATAGCCTGCTGTATTCTGAAATTTTTCAGGGAGCCGATTGCCTCGGACAGGGGTTTCCCGGGAAACATACAGCCTGCCATATTCGCATAAAATATTGTTTTTCTTGCAATGGAGCGTGAAAACAGTTCATTGTCTGAGCTTATTATTATTCCTCCTACGGAGCTTTTCATGAAATCAGAACCTGATGTCATTATTTTGCTAAGCATTTTCATATGCCCGATATTTATTCCGGTATCCCCTAACTCAATCGCAAACAATATTTTTTTATTTTGCAAATCATACATGTCATCAACATTTGATATTATAATATGCTCATATTTACTTAATGAAGATGACAGCATTTTTTCCAATCTTTCGGATGTTCCGAATTTTAAAACTGTTAAACGATTCATAGTACACCCTCTCGTGTCGTTATTTACAGCAATTTTTCATATGTATCCTTAATTCTCTCAAAAAGCTTTTCGGGCATTTTTATTTTTTCTATATCGAGACCCGAGGGAAGGTTTCTGTTTTTGGCACCCATGTATACTCCGGATAAATAGTTGGAGCTGTAGTGATACTTCCCTTCTATGGTATATATAATCGATATGGCTCCTGACGAAAGAGCCGGGGCAATATATGGCTTAAATCCCGTCTTTCTGACTTCTAAATTTGCTTCCACAGCATATTTTGTCAATTCTTTCGACAGAGCGTCGTCATAGGCCGTAATACTGTTTGCAATGACCAAATCCTTCCCATGAGGACCGAATGCCCTCCCTTCTTGCAAATACATTGAAAATTTGTCATACTTTTTGGAATAATATAATGCTCTTGCATTCATTACTCCAAGACCGTAGCCTTTAATTTGCTCGGGAGCCAGCACTCCCCCGCTTTCCTTGAGTACTTCTGCACACAGCTGGTCTACCGGGTCTGAAACCACGGCAAATATTCCTTTAAATTTCCTGTCAGCCGCCATTGCCGCATATTCCTTTATAAGCTTTGAATTTTCTTCAAATTGAACCATCCTTACATCTTCTGTCCTGCTGCCTATGGGCGGAACTCCCTTTGAAGCGCAGAATACAAACATGTGGCAGTCGAATAATTCTTCCTTTTCTATACTGTGAACTTCGGGCAGACAGTCTTCAAAGGGAAATGCTGTCTGATTCATTTCGTATTCCCATCTTTTAATTTTATCCATACTTCTGTCGTAAATGCCAATTGAGCTTATGGAATTTCTGCCCAAAAGTTTAAGTCCCATAAGCAGCGTGCTTCCCACATCTCCGAGGGCAAGAATATTTACCTTTTTTTTGCCCGACTCATCCATGGAGAAACAGTCCTCATAGTCATTATGTTCCGTATTCACTGCCTTAATTTTTCTCTTTTCGATTAAGTCGGCAATCCTCACCGGAATATCATAGCTTTTGTCGGATAATTTAAGCATTTCCAAGCTTTCCTCATCAATGAATAAATCAGAGGAATGATTTACGGCAAATGACTTTTTTGAGCTTTCTTTTTTCAATCGGGTGAGAAAATACAGTTCTTCGCAGTCATTGGGAATATTATTTATTTTTGTATAGCTGTAGTCATCCTTTATTGAAAATAAATATTTATCCTCATATTTATAATAAATCATTATTTTATTATCCTTTCTAATTTTAGGAGAGATTCTATGCTTACATCCATGAAATTTGATGCTTCCTTGTTTAAATCATAATAAATATTGTCGCCTAAATATGGAAGCCGTGGGGATGAAAGAACCTCTCCCAATCTTTTTATGGTAAGATTTTTCTCGAAAATTTCCTTGTATTCCGTTTCGAGCGCCAAAAGCACATGTTTTGCATTTTCGAGACATACCATAGAAAGATTGTATATAGCCTCCTTTGCGGCTCCACGTATAAACATCGGCGAATAAAACGGAAGAATCAGATTTATCGATGGTATTAAATTCGTAATATTTTCATTGTCAAGCCAAATTCCGTCTCCCCCTAAAAATGGATACATTAAGTTCTCATTGAACCACAGCCTCAGGTTGGGAATAAAATATGCACAGTCCGCTTCCCTTCCCTGTATATCCATAAGGTCCTTGCCTCTGCCGGACATTATTCCCACTATAATTTTTTCAACATTAATGTTATGTCTTTTGAGTATTGGGTCTATTTCCTTTATACGGTATCCCTTGTGAAGTAAATCGTCAACTAAAATTACCGGCCTCTCAAAGGATTCGATTGTTTTTACCTGATTTTCTATAGGCGAATAAAAAGGATATTCTTGAATTTTAAATCTCAACGCATCAAATGAATATACCTTTTCAGTATGCAAAGATTTGGTAACCGTATTTGGTACAATCATTCCCTTTAGAATATTGCCGAAAGGAACAACCATATTTTCCCCTAAAATCCTTGGAGTCTGCAATTCATTAGGCACATTGTTCAAGCTGCATATTTTGTTAATCAGTATCTGATTTATCATATCGTTGTCAATTGACAGCACAAGGCTTCCCGGATACAGCTCCGTCATTGATTTTTGAAGCTTCTTCCTTGCGCTTACAATTGCTTTGTGTACCTTTTTGCTTTCATTCAGAGGCTCTTTAATGAAGCTTTCCAAATTGAGTGTAAGGCAAATGGGAAATTTCATGTCCGCAGCATATACGGTTTTATCGGTTCCTTCATCATAAATACCTGCAAAGCCTTGAAGCTTCAGGGTTTCAATTAATTCCTCACCGTCTCTGTCGGATATGGTATTATTGTACAATACATAGGTAAAATCATTTCTTAAGCAATGAGACAATGTTTCCGTAATAAGAATCTGCTCCATGCTGTCATATAATTTACTCGGATTTATGAAAATACCATCTATGACAATTATTCTTCCGGCGGTTTTTTCCCTGACATAATTTGCAATATATTGACTATGGAACTCAGAATAAACATCGGAGGAGCTTATTTTGTGAAATGCGGAAAATCCCAATAATTTATTGGAATTCTTGGAATCTCTGATTACTAAAAGCTTTATATTTTTGGAAATAAGATGTTCTCCTATATTTTCATATAAATTCGTGTGCATGAAAATATAATGACCTATTTCATCAACTGTTTTTTTACTTAAATCCTCTATAATTTCAATAACAAATGGCTTTGATTTCAATATTCCCTTGTTCAAGGGCTCTCTTATGTATAAATTTCTGTCGTATATAAATTTTTGAGCCATGGGGTCTATTAAATTTGATATGTCTCTGTTATTATCTATATTTTCTCTTATTTGGGTTGAACTTATATCCTCCAAATACACAGGAAGCTGAAGCTCGATAAGTGTCCCCTTTATTCTGTTTTTTGCTTCTTCCGCTTTTTTAATTTCTGCCGAGGACAATTCATCCTTTGCTCTTTTAAAAACTATGTGATTAAAGCTGTGGATTGTATTCTCCCCCGGTTTGTTCTTATAGGCTGTTGCATTTATTATTACATCACTTCCCACAACAATGTGAACATCCTTGTTTGGAAACAAATCCTTCAGCATTTTTAAATCTTCGCTGTTTGATAAATTTATCGGTATTTCATCGGAAAACAAATACACGCCCAATTCATCGGCAATTGACATATTGATAATTTGTCTTCTTATCATTCGGGGCTGGACTTTCTTTGACCATGAAAATTCATCTACTGCCAAGTATACGTCATAGCCTAAGTTTCTTATTTCTGTAACGATTCCCTTATGGCTTAAGGAAAACGGGTCAAAAGTTCCCGGAAAAAATGCAATATTCTTATTTTCCGTTACATTGAATTTGCCGTTAAAAAATTCGTAATCACTTATAAATCTGTATATGTGGTTGAAGGATGCCGAGTTATTGAAAAAGAACAAGTCACTTAATTCCTTTTCATTTATTAATGTCAAAAGCTTTTTATAAATTAAAGAAAATATTTTATGCTTCTCTCTAAGAGACAATACCTTGGAGCCAAAAATATACTGTCCTATTACCAGAAATGCTTCCTGTTTTACCTGTGTATTAAAGTTTGCCAATCCTCCTAAAATAATCCCAAGTATTTTTATTAACCTTTTCTCTATAATACTGTTATCTTCACCGAATCTTTCCTTGTATTCCGGGTAATACTGAACCATCACTCCGAAGGTGTCTATAACAAGGGCACTGGTCCTTTCGTTTGTATTGTTGTATATATTTTTAAGGTCAATAATAAACTCATCCAATTCTTTTGGCGACAGCAGCATTACAAAGCGCCCTAAATATTCGGGGATGTACTTTGCATATTGCATTTCATCAATTTCAAGACCTTTTATAAGCTCGAAGGCTATTTCATTTCTTTGGTCGATTGTAAGCATGTGACCTAATTGTACCAACGAGTTTCCTGCCTTATTTCTCACTGATTCCTTGGCGCTGACCTTCACAAGGTTTGCCAGGTGAGTTGCCGCCTGAAGAAGTGCTACCTCATTCTTTTTTGACAATGTTTCCATTATATAATCTATACTGATTGTTTTAACATTCCAGGGTGTTGCCGCCTTTAAATTATTTAAGAATATATCTGATGTTTTGTACCAATTCCCCGTTAAAAGCGCAGAATATTTCTTAAGCAAGGAATCAGGTGCATTCAGGGCTTGTGCTATCTTGAATTTTAAATAATTCATGCACAATCCTTCATCAGGAGAAAAATCTGACACAACATCCAATATGTCCCCAAGGGATTTTCCTGTTATTTTAATCTGCTGCACTGTCTTGTATAAAAGCTGTGCAGCCATAAGTCTTACGCTGTATGAATGAGATTTGAAAGAATTTACGGAAAAATTCAATGCAAAGGATAGTTGCTCCTCATCATATAAATTTAGGGGTATGCTCAGCATGGAATTTAAGCTGTTGAGCTTAGCAACTTCCTCATTCATACCACAATGAATATTTTTCAGGAAAATCTTCACGAATTCTTCTTTAATTTTATTTCTTTGGGAATTTATAACGGAATCTACAAAAATTCTTAAGGAATATCCAATCCATTCTCTTTGATTATCGGTTACCTTGTATCCCGGGTCGAGAAAAAGTCCCAAATACCTATCCCACAGGGATAGGCATGGTTTTTCCTCAGTGTGGTCTATTTTCACATCTTCAGGTATTTCCTTTGTATATTCCGTATCATAATTAACAATGATTTTCCCCATTAAATCAGCTGCCTGACGCCTTATATCTCCTTCCCTGTGAACTAAAAGCTCATATAAAAAGCTGAGAGAAAATAACTTTTCCTTTTGAGACAAATAGATGGAATATTCCTCTAAAATATTCAGATATGCACGGATATTCTTCCAATCCTGCTCGCTTCTTGCTGTCTCAATCATTCCGGTAAACGTGACTTCATTATTAAGCTTGCTCATTAATGAAATATTATGTTCAACCGACATAAGTTTAAAATTCTTAACAACTTCATAACCATCTATGAGAGCAAAATCAACAGCTCTAACAAACTGAGGCTCTTCGGATTCAAGCTCTGTATTTATTCCCTTGCTCAATAAATAATCTTCAAAATCCTTAAGCTTGGAATAAACCCTCATATATCTTTTTTCCTTTGCATCATCAACATTATCCAGCTTGTTCAGGATGATGCCAAAGGATTCTTTTAATGAAAAAATATGCATTTCCTGCCCGGTCTCGGTTTGTCTGTTCTTTACCCTGAAGTCGGCATAAATCAACATCAATGACTCCAATGATAAATTTTCAAGCTCTAAGTCCCAGGTTGAATGATTTGCCGCAATAAGAGCAATTCCCGGCATTTTGTACCTAATAAACCACTGGTCTGTATAATAGTAATGAAGATATGCAACCCTGCGCTTTTCCAATCCCTTGCATCCGTATTTTCCTATATCGTGACCTGCTGCCGCACCGGATACAAGACCTAAGTTTACCTGAATTCCAACCTTTTTAAGCTGTCTTGCAACATGCATTGCAACAAAATGAACACCGTCAACATGCTCTAAGGTATTGTACCCGTTAACCTCCCCGTCAAGCATCATCAGCTCATATACGTAATTTTTTTCGAACGCATCCAAAAAATTTAAATATTCCGAGGGATTGGGCAGATCCTGAATTTCTTCATCATTTAAAAATTCAAACTTTGGTATTTGGCTCAGGTTATTATGTCGGACATATTTTAAAATAGTCTGCAATATTTCAAGATATATAATAACGGGAACTTCATATTTCGGATTCAGTTTTATTGTAACCGCCCGGGGAAACGATTTGCTTAAAACATATTGAAATATATATGCAAGCCAATCTTCCGGAGGCTCATCCTGCTCACTGTTTAAAATATCAGCGGACAGATCTGCAACACTTTGGCATGTAATTTTTTTATTATTGACTAAAGTTAACAGATTATCTGCAAATTTTGTATTTATCAATAAAGCTTTAACTCTTTCTTCGGAAATACCTGTACGAGTTAAAAAATCTTCCCGAGTCAAGACGGACAGAATTTCCCTGTGTAATCCATTTAAAACTGACCTGCTCATATTATACCTCCCTTAGAATATGGTGTGTCCCCTTTCTTATTTTACCACACCATCCCTTATCCTGCAATATTCAGATAAATCTTGAAAAAAATTCGGAAATGCATTATAGTTTATATATCAAAATTTGGAGGTGTATATGTTTTTATTGACTTATTACCATAATAATATTGAATCCGTAGGATTTCTAAATGAAGAAAAGAACGGCATAATTCCTGCTTTAAAGGTTTTACCGGCAAATGCGGAAGCCTCGGATATGATTGGTATTATTGAAGCTTTTAATAAAATTGATTTGGAAGAATTAAAAAATGCAATTAAAAAATGCAAGGAAGAAATCAAGCTTAATGAGGTTAAAATCCTATCACCCATCCCTTATCCCAAAAGAAATGTAATTTGTTTGGGTAAAAACTATATGGATCACATTAGCGAGGTTAAGGGTTTAAAAAACGTGAATTCGGATATTCCTCAAAAACCGATATATTTCAGCAAAATTGCCTATCCCGCAATAGGTCATAACGGCATTGTAGACCCTCATTCACATGTTGTAAAGCAGTTGGATTATGAAGTTGAATTAGCCGCAGTAATAGGAAGGGAATGCAAAAATGTTCCTGTGGAAGAAGCAGAGGATTGTATTTTCGGATATACCATTGCCAATGATATTTCCGCAAGAGACATTCAGACATCCCACGGTCAGTGGCACAAGGGTAAATCCTTTGATACCTTCTGTCCCATAGGTCCCTGCATAGCTTATAAATCAAACATTTCATTTCCTCCGAAACTAAAGATACAAAGCTACGTCAATAACGAATTGAGACAAAACGGCAATACCAACGATTTAATATTTGATATTGCCTGTATTATAAGCGATATTACTTCAGGCATAACATTATATCCGGGAGATATAATATTGACCGGAACTCCGGCAGGTGTGGGAGCAGGATTTGAACCTCCGAAATACTTGAAATCCGGAGACAAAGTTGACTGTGTTATTGAAGGAATAGGAACACTTACCAATATAATTAAATAATTTGGGGACATTCCTTTTTCCTATTTAAAATATATTTTCTATTGTTAAGCATTCATTTTCATCAATTACATAAAATAAAACTATTAAGTGCTCAAGCTCAGCTTGAGCCAATATTTTTTCCTTATTTTCAATATACACGCCAAGCTGCCTTATGGAAGAATCAATATTATCAAGGTCTTTTTGATTTACGAAGAAAACCCATAGTTTTTTAGCTTCATACCATTTATCTGTGTATACCGCAATATCTTTACTTGCTCTTTCCCAATCTTCATTCCTGACTACATCGGTTAATCCGGTCAGATTATCCCAATAGTAAGTTGTCACAGGACCTATTGAGGTATAATAAACCCATGCCCATACTCCTATTATTAAAATCAATATAATCAGCGAAATAACAACCATTCTCATAATTACCTCTTATAAAAAATAAATTTATCATTTTCATCAATAAAACCGTATAACACATCTCTATACCGTAATTTTTCCTTTTTCAGGCTATTTTCTAACTTATCTATTGGAATATCGAATTTTTCCAAGTTATTACGCATTATCTTTCCGTCTAAAATTGTTGCAATGGGAATTCTCTTCACCCTTTTCGCCGTTTTGCTCTCCGGTGCAACAATGCTCACGTCTCCGTTTGTTTCCAAAATAAGATAGTCTATATCCTCGAAATTATAATATCCCTTCAGGCGCATTTGACCTAAAATATCATTCATATTAATCCTCAGTCTATTCATATCCTTAACATTAAATCTGCCATGATCATAAATTACCGAGGGAACTCCGCATATAATTTTTCTTGCAGTATTGCTTTTAAGCGAAACATAGGATATAAGGCACTGCAAAAACATAATTACCACAGTTGCCATAATGCCGTGAAACAATGGCGCATCCAGGTCCTCCATGGGCATTACCGCAAGCTCCGCAAGCATCAGTGATACGACCAGGTCAAAGGGCTGCAGCTCTCCCAAATCCCCTTTGCCCATTATTCTCATGGAAATCAACAGTATTGTATATAATATTATCGCTCTGACAGCAACAATCATTCCGCCGCCTCCTCAAACATAATCAATGATTATCCTTTCCTGAAATCCCTGATAATATACATGCAGCGGAACAAAAAAACACACCCGAAGGTGTGTGGGTTATACTGCTTTATTAATCACATTTTTTAATTTTGCAAATATCATTCTTCCCGCCGCTGTTTGCAAAACACTTGTCACTGTTACCACCACGGAGTCGCCTATGCATTTTTTTCCGCCTTCAACAACTATCATTGTACCGTCATCAAGGTATGCCAACCCTTGACCGGATTCCTTGCCGTCCTTGACAATCATTACTGTCATTTCCTCTCCGGGAAGTACAACAGGTTTTACAGCATTTGCCAACTCGTTGATATTCAATACCTCCACACCTTGAAATTCAGCAACCTTATTTAAGTTGAAGTCGTTTGTCAGCACCTTGCCGCCCAATTCCTTTGCCAATTTTAAAAGCTTTACATCAACTTCAATGTTTTCGCCGTAATCCTTGGATTCAATCACAACATTTACCGAATCGTCCTTCTGAAGAATATTCAAAATATCCAAACCTCTTCTCCCTCTGTTTCTTTTAAGGCTGTCAGAGGAGTCCGCAATATGCCTCAGCTCCTTCAAAACAAATTCCGGAATAACCAAGGTTCCCTCTACAAAACCGGTTCTGCAGATATCGGATATCCTTCCGTCTATTATTACGCTGGTATCTAAAATTTTGGGGGATATTATTTCTTTTTTATTCTTATCATGCTTTTTAACCTGAGACGATTTTTTTAAATTTAACGCTTGAGGCCATAAAACATCATCTTTTTTCCTGGTTGCAATCTTTATGCCTAAGTATCCGAAAACAAGGTATGAAATAACCGAAACTATTGTTCCCACATACTTAATTGAGGAAAGAGGCTGGCTTATAAGAAATGCTATTATAAATCCCACGATTAGCCCCACAGCACCCAACAATATGTCAGTAGTGGAAAACTTCAAAATTTCCGTCTCAAAAGCCCCTACAATTTTCAGGCCGGTCTTTTTAATTTTAGTTGAAAGAAAAAAAGATATAATTCCAAAAATTAAACTGATACCTATAATAACTAATACATTCTGAAAACTTGATAATTCAAGAAGACCGCTGTTAACCAGCATCACACCCAATACTGTCCCTAAGGATGCGCCTATAACAACAATAACTGCTTTGATAATTTTATCAATCATATACTCACCTCCTTACAAGTATACCCATTAAATGCAATATTATTTAATGCCACATTAATAAATGTAACATATTTTTAACTATTTGGCTACACCTATTATTTAAATATTATAGTACAAATTCATTAAAATTCCCTTAATTTTGACAAATAGCCTTAGGATATAAAATTCCGTGAAAAGTAAAATGCATTAGAGCATATTTTACTATTACTGTTCTAATGCATCCTCATTAATAATTTCGTCCATGTAATCCTGTATACCCACGCTGTCCATGTCAGTTGAAAGTGAAATTTCACTGATAAGCATTTGCTTTGCACTTACAAGCATTTTCTTTTCGCCTGTGGAAAGACCTTTCTCTCTGTCCCTGTAAGTTAAATCTCTTACAACCTGCGCTACTTCGAAAATATCTCCCGTCTTCATTTTTGTCATGTTATCACGATATCTTTTGTTCCAGTTGGAATCATTTATTTCTGCTTTTTGCTTAAGAATACCATATACTTTCTCAACTGATTTTTCATCGATGATGTTTCTTAAACCTATATTATTTACATTATCCACAGGTATCATCAACTTCATTTCTCCTATGGGCATTTTCAGTACATAATAGTTTTTAACTTCACCTAAAATTTCCTTAGATTCCATCGTTTCAATAACACCGGCTCCGTGCATGGGGTATACCACTTTGTCGCCTAAATTAAACATACCGCTACCTCCTATATGCATATTATACACCATTCGGTAGCAAATGTCAAATTGTTAATTATACCCTCATACAGTATGCTTGTCAATACAAAATATACATATTTATTATAAGTTTTTGTAAAGTTTTTGTAACTTTTATAACAATAATTCCAAGGCTATCTGGTTAAAATCTGCAATACTTCCTTAGGCTTAATTTTAATATTTATACTGTCACGATTAAATTTGCAGTCTCCGTCTCCCAATATAATCTCTGCCGAAGCACAGTCGCCTTGGTATAATTTAACATCAGCTTCTGTTAATTCGTCGCTGTCATTATAGAATGCATATATTTTTTCTTTATTTTTGCCGCTTTGAAATATGTTGCAATACAAGCTCAACGTGTTTGTAGGATAAAGAGGTATCGGCTTAAGCCCGTGAAATATTTCCTTATATTTAAGGTAGATATTTTTCCATTTTTTAATTTCTTCTTTTTGTGATTTTTCAAAAGGCATCCATCTTCCGAATATATCCTGCCAGATAACTATGGGTGCTCCGCCGAACTGGCTTCTCCTAATCAATATATCCCTGTCTTCCTTCCTCAGCCATCTGGAAATAACCGGTGAAACATGCTGAGGACACATGAATCTTAATACATCTACTTCAGGCATTGGAGCAAATCTCCAGAATTCATCCCAGGATGCGGTCAAAAATTCCATTGAATGTTTCTTTCCCGGATGATGCTGAGTCATAAGAACTAAGCCCGGCCGCAGCTCATCAAGTCCTTTTCTGTACGAATAAGGAAGATTCACCATTGTATCCAAATGATAACCGTCGGCATTTGTATCCTTTACAATTCTCACAAACTCCTCTCCCATGGAATCAGTGCTTTCATTTCTGCCCCTGTCCCACGGAATATAAGGCAGGAACACGTAGACTCCATTTTCGTGGAATTCGTCAACTGCTTTTCTTAAAGCTTCTCTTCCTCCCGGAAAATCATCATAAAAATCCCACTGAGTTCGTTTGTCAATTCCTAATCTTGGATACAGATTCCACAGTATAACCGAATCGTATCCTCCGAATTCTTCTCCCTCCTTAAGCAGCCTTTCTGTATCTATTACTTGATTATCGTGGTCAAATGCCTGCTTGCCGTACAAAAAAGTAAAATTATGTACCGCACAATCTTTCCACCATTTTAAATCTTCTCTGTCATATTCGCTGAAATCATATTCAGCAGCCCAATAATCCCTGTATCTGTCAAATGCTTCAACCCAGCCTTCTTTAATTCCGGTTACGGTAAGCTCTAATGTATCGTTAAATGAAGCATCGGGATTTATTCTCAAATAGTGATTTTCAAATTCCTCTTTAGATGACATTCTTGATAAAAGCTTGCCTATATTCTGGGTTGCTCCTCCGTCGTTTAAATCGCTGATATTAGGAAATTGAATACTGTAGCCGTATTTATTATCCTTATCACATACAATCATCGGAAGCTTTATATCGGAATCGTAAAATGCCTCCCTCATCGGCATGATTATTTCTTTGCCTTCCGGTGTTTTAACGGGATTACCCGGACAATATACCAAATCCTCTCCATCGCTTGCTCTCATTTCTGCCAGCAGAGGTATTCTAAGCATTGACACATACGGAACACCATATTTATACCCGTCATAAACCTGGTAAAGAATTCTGATTGTTTCCTTTTTATCGTTTATAAAGTGAACCTTAACCTTGATTATCTCCTCTTTAAGCTCAAACAATACAGTTATCAGCTCTTCCGTTTCATCAACTGCCGTAATAATATCCGCAAGTTCAAAGTCACTGCTTTTATATTCTTTTTCGTATATTTTCAACAAGAATAATTCTTTGTCCGTATTTATTTTCTTGCCTGAATATATATTGGTAAATTCTTTTATTACCGTACCGCTGCTGTAATCTAAAACTGCTTTCAGGGCATTGTTTGTCATTTTTATTGTCTTGATATTTACATCATGATTTATCATTTATTCACACTCCTTTACACAGCGAAAGCCTACGGTTTCATACCTGTTCATTGCGTCTCCCAAGAGGTGCACCTTAAGATGATAATTGTTTTGTACTGCCCCGCCCTCTGTATGCCAGTAGTCGGGCGCATTATAATATGAGCCGCCTCTGAGAACTATAAAATAATGGTCCATGTCGCCGTCGTAGTGAATTTCATTTGTATATTCCCAAACATTGCCGCACATATTGTACATGCCGAACGGGGATACTCCTTCGGGCAGGCTGTCAACAGGCAAAAGTTCTTCTCCGTATACATTGCATTTAGAATAATCCTTTTTATTGCCCCACGGCCATTTTAACTTGTCGGGTCCTCCTGCAAGGTACTGCCATTCCTGCTCAGAGGGCAGCCTCATTCCGTAAAATTCCGCATAAGCCTTTGCATCTTCCAAAGATATATTTACAACGGGTAAATCTTCTTCGCCGGCAGCATATTTTCCGTTAACCCAATGCTTAAGAAAGTTTTCTTCATTTTTGGGCTTATATGAGCTTTCCTTTATAAACTGATAGTACATTTCATTTGTAACCGCATATTTCTGAGCCATAATAGGCTTTATTTTAACAAGGGCGGGACCGTGATCCATCTGGCAGTCGCCTTCCATAATTCTGTGAATAACACGATAAATATAACTATTACCTTCAATTTTTACAAATTCCTGTTTAACCACTTTATCCTCCTTAATTTATATTGTATCATTGGAAATATCCACTGTTCCCTTATAAGACCTAAGACCGGATATAAACAATACTACGAGCACCATTATATAAGGCAGCATGTTTAATATCTGGGTAGGCAGATTGTAAGTGGAGAAAACCAGCGTCAATGAGCTTGCATAAGCAAACAAAATTGCTACCAATGTGGTCCTGAACGGATTTCCCTTTCCTACAAGTATTGAAGTAAGGCATAAAAATCCACGTCCTCTTGTCATGTTCTCCGAAAACATGGATAATCCCGACAAGGGCATGTATGAACCCGCCAATCCCATTGATATTCCCATAATCAAAAGGCAAATCCAACGATATTTCAAAACGCTTATTCCCGCAGATTCAGATGCCTTGGGATTTATTCCGACACCTCTTAAGCGCAGTCCGAACGGAGTTTTATACATCACCATATATCCTGCCACAGCAAAAATATAAGCAAAATATACGAGTCCTATATTATTGTTAAAAAGAGTATTCAATACGGGATAATTTTTCAAAAATGCCCAGTCCATAACCTTGTAGCTTACAATTGCCGGGTCCGTATAAAAACCTCTTACTCCCCAAATGTTAACAAGAAGCAATGTGGTCATTGCCCATGCGCCTGTATTGTAAGCCAAGCTGACAATCATGGGATTGCAGCTCAGATGGTATACCAGCACTCCGTAAATCACAGCCAATACTACGCCGGACAGCATCGCCACCATGGAGCCTATGAGAGGATTTCCGGATATAAAGCTGCCGTATGCTCCGAAAAAAGCACCTACTAACATAAAGCATTCATACGAAAGGTTTCCGGTACTTGTTTTTTCATTGAAGCATCCGCCTACGGAGCCTATTATGAGAGGACATGACAATCTTATTGCCGCGGCAAATGTTACCGAGCTGAAGCATGTTGCCAAAATTTCATTGAACATAATGTCCCTCCTTAGCTTTAGCCATTTGATTTTTCATCTTTCTTTTGTTCCACTTATCTTTTATATGATTGATAATTCCTTCATAGTTTATTGATACAAGAAGAACAAATATCATCTGCAGAAGGTTAACAGTAAGCCTGTTTAAGGTTGTCGCACGTTCCATGTGCATTGCACCGGTTTTAAGCATGCCCCATACAAATGACACGAATATTAATGCTATAGGATTTCTGCCAGAAATATTTGCTATCATTATCCCATCCCAGCCCATTGTGGAGCTGAAGTTGGAAATATACCTATAATATCCGCCCGTTACCTCTATTCCTCCGCACACTCCCGCTATGAATCCCGATAATACAAATATGGATATGAATGTTCTTGTTGTATTGACTCCACCTGCTTTGGCGAATTTAATATTGTCTCCTACCTGCTTAAGCTCATAGCCTTTTATGGTGTATTTATATAAAACATAAACAAATAAGCAAATAAATAGCGCTATATAAAACCCATAGCTTGCGGAGGTACCCCTTATTATTGTGGGAAGCTTCGCCGAGCTTAATATGCTGGGAGTTCTGATTGTTGTGGATGTTTCCTTAAACCCTGGCATTATAATCCACAGAGTTATATAATCGGTCAAAAGCATTGCAACAAAGTTCATCATCATTGTTGTAACATATTCATTAATATTAAAAAACAATCTCATCAATGCAGGCACCAATACCCATAAAACACCTGCTATACCCGCCATCACAATACACGCGGCAACATGCAGAACCGGAGGCAGCTCAACCGCAAATCCCACGATTGCGGCAGTAAGTGCTCCCACATACATTTGCCCTTCAATACCCAAGTTGTTTATTCCCGATTTAAATGCAATTATTCCCGCTGCTCCCGTAAGCATACACGGGGTTGTCCATCTCAAGGTATTTCCTATTGCAGTCATGCTGCCAAAGGAACCTTCAAGGATTAGTTTCGCAGCATTTACAGGATCCTCATTTTGAAAGATTATCAATGCCGAGCCTAATATGATAACTCCGAAAAATGAAATTACATATCTTAAAATACCTATCTTGACTTCGGGATTAAACAGATTAACAAAAATCTTTGGAGTCTTGTTGTTTTGCATTTGAAACTTCACCTCCTAACATTAGTATTCCTATCTGCTCTTCGGTAAGCTCTTTGTAGCTTCCTCCATCCCGGAGCATGCCGTTGTACATTACCTTTATTCTGTCCGAAAGCTGCATAACCTCATTTAATTCATGGCTTATGAGAAGTATGCCGACTCCTGACTGAGCTATTTCAATAATTCTTTCCCAGATAAATTCTATAGCCCCTACGTCAATTCCTCTTGTAGGGTCTTCTACAATAAGCAGCTTGTTATCCTGAATAAACTCTCTTCCGACAATTAGTTTTTGAATGTTTCCCCCTGATAAAGTATTTACCTTATCATCTATATTTTGAATCTTAACATTGTATTGTTCTACAATCTTGTTAGTAAAACTGTCGATTTCGTTATGATCAAGAAATATTTTATTTTTAAATCCATGGGCTATATGATAGCCCATAATTGAATTTTCCCAAATATTAGATAACACATTTGAACCGGATCCTAATCTGTCCTGAGGAACATAGCCTATACCCATACAGCGTCTGACAGCAATGCTTTTATCAATAATATTGCTCCCCCGGTATATTATTTCACTGCCTCCCTCAGGCTCTCTTATACCAAACAAAGCTTCTACCAGCTCCTGTTGTCCCGAACCTGCAACGCCTGCTATTCCTACGATTTCTCCTGATTTTACTTCTAAATTCACACCCTTAACTCTGAGAACTCCGTCCCTGTCTTTAACCTTTAAATTATTGACGGAAAGAATCACCTCCCCGGGATTGGGTTTTATTTTTTTTGCTTCAAGTATAACATCCCTTCCGACCATAAGCTTAGCAAGCTCATTTTCATTTATTCCGTCATTGGCAACATTTCCTGTTACCGTTCCGTTTCGTAATACTGTTATATAATCCGAAATTTCTATAACTTCTTTAAGTTTGTGCGTGATGAATATTATTGTTTTTCCGTTTTCGGCTAAATACCTTATAGCTTCAAATAATCCCCTTATACCTTGAGGAGTTAAAACGGATGTAGGCTCATCCATTATGATTATGTCAGCACCCTTGTATAAAACCTTAACTATTTCCACCTGCTGTAAAATAGCAACCGGCAGGTCATTTACCTTTGAATCCAACGGTATATTAAAATGATACTGCTTGCATATATCTTCTATTTTTTGTCTGCATTTTGCTTTATCGATAAAAAATCTGCCTTTATTTATTTCAAATCCCATTATAATATTATCAATAACGGTCAAATCCCTGAAAAGCATAAATTCCTGATATACCATTCCTATACCAAGCTTAGCAGCATCAAATGAATTTCTCAGTACAACTTTTCGTCCCTTTATAATTATCTCTCCGCTATCAGGTTTATGAATACCGGTCAAGATGTTCATCAACGTACTCTTGCCTGCGCCGTTTTCTCCGATTAAGGCATGTACCGTTCCCTTTTTAACATTAAGGCTAATATTGTTATTTGCTGCTAAAGCTCCAAATGTTTTGCGTATGTTTTTCATCTGAACAATGCATTCGCTGCCATCCATAAACCAATCCATCCTTTTCAATAAATTTATCATAGGGGAATGCATCAAATTTGTTTGCTCCTTACGTCGCACAAATTTGGCATTCTTTGCGTTTGACCTGCCATCAATTTCTTCCTCCTTTCAGTCGAAGAAATTGGGTTAGGTCATAAAGGTCATAAAAAGAGAAGCGGAGATTTACTCTCCACCCTCTATTAAGTTAGTTATTCTCCATTCTTCATATTCGCCTGAAAATACATCAACTTCTCCGCTGATAATATCGTTTTTAAGTTTTTCAACAGCTTCCGCAAGTTCGGGAGAAAGATTTTTCATATCAACCTCGGCATATGCATATCCGCCGTCAGCTAAGTTAAGCTCCATTGCAGGAGGAAGTTCTTCTTTATTTTCCCACATTTCTGCAGTGCTTGTTACTGCAAAGTCCATAGATTTAATTGCCGACCAGAATACGATGGGGTCAATATCTCCCTGCCAGTCATCAACACCGATACATGGAAGTTTTAAGTCCGCGCATGCGGATATTACTCCGTATCCGGATATATATGCAGCCTGGAACAATACATCAATATCATTGTTTGCTTTCATAGCTGTTGTAGCTTCATATCCTTTTGTTGTGTCAACCCAATCAGTTGTATAACCTGTAACAACTTCCACATCCTTGTTGGCATAGTCTATTCCTGCATAATAACCATACTGGAATCTTCTCATAATAGCTGTGTCCAACGGAAGCATCAATCCAACCTTACCTGTTTCTGTTTTGTTAGCCGCAACATATCCTGCTATAAAACAAGATTCAAACGGATCTATGGTAACTGTTGTAGAATTAGGCATTTCGGTTGGCTTATAAGTATCCAAGAAGAAGAAATAAACATCAGGATATGACTGCGCTATTTCATCTTTCAAGTCATGAACAGACATCATAACATCATCGCCGTTTGTGTATATAAGATTGTATCCGTCGGCGCAAAGAGCACGAATTTGTTCTGCCTGCTCAGCAGTTTCAAATGTTTCTATACATTTGATTTCCCAGCCCTTCTCCGCTTCAAGCTTTTGGAAACCAGACCAAATAAGATCAATAAACTCATTTCCTCTTGGTGTAGATGTAATAAATGCTGCTTTGTATTTTTGATCCTCATCGGCAGAGTCCCCTTTAGCGGGAGCCGGGGGTTGTCCACATGCTGTAAATAATATAGATAAAGCTAACAGCAGTGAAAATATACGTAGTTTTTTACTCATTTCTTCTCCTCGTATTTTAATTTTATTACTAAAACCTTTAAGGTTTATAGCCGTTTGTTATAAAGCTTCCCAGTCAAAATTCCTGATTTCATCCATTGTCGGAATCGAGCTTTGAGCTCCAATCTTCCGAATAGCCAAGGCTGCCGCCTTTTGCCCTAACTCTATGGATTTATCCACATCCTTATCATTGATATAGGATGATAAAAATCCTCCTATGAAGCTATCTCCGGCAGCCGTAGTGTCAACAGCCTTAACTTTGAACGCTTCATAAAATTTATATCCGTTCTCATTCATATGCAAAACACCTTTACTGCCCAATGTAACAATCAATTCTTTTACTCCCTTTTTTATCAGGACGTTTGCTGCTTCCAGCAAGCTATAGTTATTTGTGACTTTTATATTTGCTATTTTCTCCAATTCATGTTCATTTGGTATGAGGATATCCGTGCTTTCAATTATCTCATCATCCAAGTCATGAGCCGGCGCCGGGTTTAAAACAGTTATTTTACCTGACTTCTTAGCTTCCTTTAATCCTTCCTTGACTGTTTCCAAGGGAATTTCAAGCTGAAATAAAACAATTTCTGAACTTTTAACAGCATCAATATTCTTATGCAAAAAGTTGATATCCACCTTTGAATTCGCACCGGGGATAACCACTATGTTGTTATTGCCATCCTTATCAACATTTATTACAGCTATGCCCGAATTGCAATTTTCTTTTTCAATGCGGCTTGTATCAATCTTTGCAGCCTTAAGAGAGGAAACAAGCATATCGCCGAACATGTCATTACCGACTTTGCCGATAAAAGAAACCTTTTTGCCCAACTTTGAGATTGCCACACCTTGGTTGGCTCCTTTTCCTCCGGGCACCTGTATCAGCTCCCGACCCAATAGCGTTTCGCCTATTTTGGGTATTTCATCGGTCTTAACCACCAAGTCCATATTAATACTGCCTATTACTACTACATCAGACATTTTTGCCACCTTTCACACACTTAATCTTCTTATTAATTCAGTTTTTAAAATAATAGTTTTTTCCACATTTTTGTTGCATATTAAATCTATAAGCATCCTTACTGATTCTTCTCCCATTTTATAAGTAGGCTGCTTCATTGTTGTTAAAGGAGGTTCTATATATTTAGAAATCAAAATATCATCAAATCCGATTACCTTCATTTGCTGCGGAATTATTATATTCTTCTCTTTAATTGCTTTAATTGCTCCTATTGCAATTAAATCATTTCCACAAAATATTCCGTCCAATGTTGTTCTGTCAAGAAGAATATTTATTCCTTTATAACCTGTCTCAATAGTATAATTGTTTTGATAAACTTTATCTTTGTCAAAATAGATGTCATTTTCTCTAAGTCCTCTAATGTACCCGTTCAGTCTGTCTAACGATGGCTTATTATTATGACCCGATGATATAAAGCCTATATTCTTGCAGCCGTTTTTTATAAGAAAATCCGTAGCGGTAAATGCTGATTCTTCATTGTTTACTAAAATACGTCCAGCCTTTTCATGTAAATTAATTTCCCTGTCAACCAAGACCACAGGAATAGTACATTTTGCCAGAGATTTCTCGAAGCCATTCTCCGTTGAAGCCAATATTATTCCATCAACCATTTTTTCCTGCAATATTTGTATGTATTTTTCTTCCTTTAAAATATTGTTGTCCGTATTGCATATAATAATTGAATAACCCATTTTTTCCGCAATATCTTCCGCACCTCTCACAAGTTCAGAATAAAACATATTCATAATATCCGGAACAATTACTCCTATTGTTTTAGTTCTTTTCATTTTGAGGCTTTTTGCCACTCCGTTCGGTATGTAACCTTCTTCTTCAACAATTTTTAATATTCTGTTTTTAGTAGCCTCTGATATATTTTCATCCTTTCCGTTTATTACTTTGGATACGGTTGCTATGGAAACATTCGCCAGCTCAGCTATTTTTTTAATACCGATATTATCACTTCCCCCAAAATTCATTAGTATATGTTTAGTTTGTATTATGCAAAAGCATTATATTATGCGAAAGTGTTACATTATTTATTTAGTTAAACGTTTAATCACAAGAAATAGTGTATCACATATCCGAAAAAAATCAATTGTTATTTTATATATGACGAAAATTTAAATATACTAAATTTTTACAAAAATATAGCATAAAAATAAGATGCCCATCTACGATTGTATTATCGAAATTCAGCATCTTATTGTGATTATGATGAAATAATTTATTTCAATTTTATAATTTCTTTTGTCTGATTAATAATTTCTTCCGCTGTCAGCTTATATTTTTTCAGGAGATCCGAAGGTTTCCCGGATTCTCCGAATGTATCCGGAATACCGATTCTTTTTACAATTACAGGACATTCATCCGACAACACTTCTAAAACCGCACTCCCCAAACCTCCGATAATGCTGTGTTCTTCGGCGGTAACTATTAATTTGGTTTCCTTTGCCGCCTTAATAATTATATCTCTGTCAATCGGTTTTATTGTATGGATATTTATAATTCTGACATCAATACCTTCTTCTTTTAAAATACTGCCTGCTTTCAGAGCCTCCTGAACCATCATACCGGTAGCAATGATGGTGGCATCCTTGCCGTCTTTTAACAAAACTCCCTTACCTAATTCAAATTTGTATGACTCATCATATATGTCATCAACTGCCATTCTGCCAAGCCTTATATAAACAGGTCCCACAAATTCGGCGGCTTTTAAAACAGCCTGTTCCGCTTCCCTGCCGTCAGCAGGATTTATAACAGTCATATTGGGTATACTTCTCATCAAGCTAATATCTTCAATTGCCTGATGGGACCCTCCGTCTTCTCCCACCGTAAGACCTGCGTGTGTAGCTGCGATTTTCACGTTCAAAGCAGGATATGCAACCGTATTTCTTATGATTTCAAATGCTCTTCCTGCCGCAAACATTGCAAAAGAGCTTGCAAAAGGAACCTTCCCCGCTAAAGATAAGCCTGCTGCAGTGCCTATTAAATTCTGCTCGGCAATTCCCACATTGAAAAATCTTTCGGGACTTACCTTCTTAAATTCCGATGTCTTTGTCGAGCCGGACAAATCCGCATCCAGTACCACTATGTCCGGGTTGCTTGCCGCCAACTTCTTTAATGCTTCACCGTATGCTTCTCTGGTTGCCTTAGCCATTTAATCCGCCTCCTTCATTAACTTTATCTCCGATGTCTCCCATTTCCTCCATTGCTCTGCAGAATTCTTCATCATTCGGAGCCTTTCCGTGCCAGCCTGCCTGATCTTCCATGAAGGAACATCCCTTTCCCTTTGTTGTATCCGCAATTATTATTGCAGGTTTTCCCTTGATAGTTTTTCTTTCTTCAAAGGCTTTTTCAAGAGATTCAAATTCATGACCATCCGCCTTTATGACATGCCATCCGAATGCTTCAAATTTTTTGTCTATCGGCTCGATTGTCATAACATCCTCATTTTTACCGTCTATTTGCAGCCCGTTATGGTCTAATACGGCAGTTAGGTTATCAAGATGGTAGTGACCCGCAAGCATTGCCGCTTCCCAAATCATACCTTCGTTTAATTCGCCGTCTCCAAGAAGAACAAATACTCTGTTGGGTTTTTTGTCGATTTTAAATGATAAAGCCATGCCGTTTCCAATTGAAAGCCCCTGTCCCAAGGAGCCGGTAGATGCTTCCACCCCCGCAAGCTTTTTCATATCCGGATGCCCTTGAAGCTTGCTGTTTACTTGTCTTAATGTAGGAATCAAATCCTTGCTTACAAAGCCTTTTTCCATTAATACCGCATATAAAACCGGTGCTCCGTGACCCTTGGATAGTACAAATCTGTCTCTGTTTTCATCCGTTGGAGAATCTATGTTCATTTCTCTAAAGTATAAATATGTCAGTATTTCCACCGCGGAAAGAGAGCCTCCGGGATGGCCTGACTTTGCCTTATAAATCATAGTCAATATATTTCTTCTCATACTTTTGGCTATGACTTTTAATTCATTGTATTTCATTTTTCCTCCATTGTTTTTATTGTTTTGGTACTGTATCCCAGTCCTTCAAAAACTGGTCTATTCCTTTATCGGTCAAGGGGTGCTTCGTAAGCTGCAATATTACCTTATAAGGTATGGTAGCAATATGGCAGCCTAATTTTGCAGCCTCAATTACATGCATGGGATGTCTTATGCTTGCAGCAATAATTTCAGTATCAATTTCATAATTCCTGAAAATTTCAACAATTTCCTTTACAAGATTCATTCCGTCATTACCAATATCATCAAGTCTTCCCGCAAAAGGACTTACATAGGTTGCGCCTGCCTTTGCAGCAAGAAGAGCCTGACCTGCCGAAAATATCAATGTAACATTTGTTTTGATTTTTTCTCTGCTTAAAACCTTTACAGCCTTTAATCCTTCAACCGTCATTGGTAATTTAATGATTATATTTTTATGTATTTTCGCAAGCTCCACAGCTTCCCTGATCATTCCTTCGGAATCTAAGCTTATTACTTCGGCACTTATAGGTCCGTCAACGATGGAAGTAATTTCTCTTACTACATCCTCAAATATTCTTCCTTCCTTCGCTATTAAGGATGGGTTTGTGGTAACTCCGCAAATAACTCCCATATCATTGGCCTTTCTTATTTCATCCACATTAGCCGTATCAATAAATAATTTCATTCTTTCTCCTCCATATTCTATTATTATAATCCAACATCGCTGTTATGAATAACCGTATCATTCTGAGCATACCGATCCATCGTTACACTCCGGATAACAATTTACATTTAAATCATTCTATTTCTTTTACAATATTTTTATTTCCAAAAATCACTTTTAACATGAATACGGGCAGCACAATTTGCCTTTTTATTCTCTTCGGCTCCTTCATAAGTCTGTACAGCCATTCTAAACCAAGCTTAATAAATATATCCGGTGCTCTTTTTACAATGCCTGCCAACCCGTCCAATGTTCCGCCGTTTCCGATTATAACATTGGCATTTATCAAATCCTTGTTATATTCTATCCATAGTTCCTGTTTTTTTGCACCGAATCCCACAAACAATATGTGAGGCTGATGCTTGTTTATATCTTCAATTACGGCCAATTCTTCCTCATGACCTTTTTTTCCTAAATGAGTGCCCTTAAAATATCCGTGCTGAGCGCCGACTATTTTAATTCCCGGATATTTTTCCCGAACATTTTCCATTGCGGCTTCAGCCACACCGGGCTTGCCTCCCACCACATACAGCTTAAGACCTTTATCATTTGCCATTTTCAGCAAATTTACGGACAAATCATACCCGCCCACCTTTTCCTTAAGAGGATGCTTTTTAATCTTTCCCGCATAAATCAAACCTATTCCGTCAGGAATATTAATATCCGATTCATTCATCAAATTCAAAAATTCTTTATCCTTTTGGCACATCATAATAAATTCCGTATTGGGAGTATAAATTATGTACTGCTCATCTTTTTCTATCTTTTCTTCCGCAATTTTTAAAACTTCATTCATTGAAAGGTTGTCTATTCTTACACCCATAATACTTAATTTATCCATCGGTTATTTCCTTTAATATTTTATAATTAATATTTGTTAATTCTCTCAGCTTTTCGACACTTTTTAATAGCTTTTCTTTTTCTTCGTCTTCATTGTTGATTTTATTGATTATTTCGTTATATACAATATTTTCGTCAATATCATCTATAGTACATGCTATTTTCATGTTTACGCTGTTTACAAAGTGGTCTACCTTGTGGTCATATGAAACAGCGACTATCGGTACATTGGCAGCTGCCGCAAATATTAACGAATGAAGCCTTACTCCAACCATTACATCCATAGTTTTTATAATTTCAAAAGCATTGCCGGTTGAAAGTTTTTCCTTATAATAAACAGCTTTATTTCCTAAAATTTCTTCAACCTGGTCGATAAGCTGCAAATCTTCTTTATAGTAAAAAGGTATGAAGTGGCATTCCATTCCATTGTCAATTAACTTTTTTGCAACCATGCTGATTTTGTGGCTAACGTCGGAATCCTTCCAATTTCTCAGGGAAAAACATATCTTTTTGGCACCTTGCTTTTCATCTTCAAGATCACTGTCCTTCCTTATATTTATAACAGGGTCCGTCGAAAGAAAAATCTTCTTTTCATCAACTCCGATACTTTCTAAAAATTCTTTGGAATAATTATCTCTCACTGTTATGTAGTCAACCAACGGCAATGTGCTTTGAACCGCTTTTTTGCTTCTTTCATTAATTATGGGTCCTATACCTTGGCTTAGCATTACAATTTTATTTTTCATAAGTTTTGCCAGCCTTATTAAAAATAAATAATAATAAATGCTTCTTTTGCTGGTCACATCCTGCAAAAGGCTTCCTCCGCCGAAAATCAGAACATCCGAATGCTTCAACGCACATAATATGGACAATACATTATACCTGTCAATTGTATTTACATTGTATTTTTTTCTTGTTACTGTTTTATTTCCGGAAAGAACTGTAATGTTTTCTCTGTCGGTTATTTCTAAAATTTGTTTCAGTGTCATTTCCAATATTGCTTCATCGCCTAAATTGCCGAAGCCGTAATAGCCTGCCAACAACATTTTTTTCACTTCAGTCTCTCCTGTATTTTCACAAATAATCT
>ENA-UOOK01002083-UOOK01002083.1-fermentation-metagenome-genome-assembly--contig:-NODE-2083-length-25242-cov-11.656450_pt1 | contig 25242 bp, 24 predicted proteins | sample MGYA00245777_ERZ724023 | MGnify/ENA primary metagenome ERZ724023 (study PRJEB28704, sample SAMN03018312) | fermentation metagenome | biome: anthropogenic terrestrial biome; feature: soil... | reverse complement strand
ACAATCTCAACAGCTTTCTTTGCGACTGATAAAGAATGCTCATATCTGTTTTTAGCATCAGAATCATTGCTAGATAAAAATTTTTCTAAAAGTTTTTCTTTAATCATTTCAATACTTAAATCATTCATAATATTGCCTTTCTTACAACTATTTTAATATTTTCAAAAGTTCTCACCAACGCTTCACCAACTCCAAATACTGTAATAAACCCTAATCCATCAATCACAATATCTATTTTATTCCTTTCATTAAAAGTTACTAAACGAGTACTGGTAAAACTCCCTAATTTATTTCGATCATCTTTCGACGGAATTTGTAAGACATCATCAAGATGTGCTTTATAAAAATTATCAGCATTTTCATATTTAGTACGATGTACTAATAAATCATTTGAAAAATTAGTAATAAACGATGATTTGACCCCTTTAGTAAAATCAATTCTCACGAATCCACATATAAATAAGGTTTGATTGGGATTTAATTGAAAAGTTTTTGGCTTGATATAAATTCTTGGAGTAATTTTACTCAAAGTTTCCTTAGATATGAAATTAGTTATACTATTCTTATTAATAATTCCTGGTGTATCGACGATAAAACTATTATCATCTAAGGGAATGTAAATATTATCTAATGTTGTATTAATCATATTACTAACAGTAATTAAATTATCAATATTAGTATGAACTTTAATTATTTGATTAATCAAACTTGATTTACCAACATTAGTCATTCCCACAAAATACACATTTTTATTATTGCGTAATTCATTAATTCTATATATTAACTCTTTAATATCCTTTTGTTTATATGATGATATTAACATTAAATCAACATAATTAATTTTTTTACTTTTTAAATAATAGCGTAAATAATCATCTGTTTTATTTAAATTGATCGAATTTAAAAACAAATCAACTTTATTTGCAACAATCAAGATGTTTTTGGAATTATAAATTTGATTAATATTATCAAAAAGCGTACTATCCAAATTAAATAAATCAATAACATAAACAATTAAACCATTACCATTACGAACATCTTCTATTGCTTTTTGATATTGATTTGAATCAAACTCGTAATCTATATTGCGATTATAATGTTTTAAGGAAAAACATCGCTGGCAATAAAAATCATCTTGTCTTTTCTCATAAACTGGTTTTGAAATATACCCAGGTTTATTAGGATTATTTGTTTGAATAGTTGCACCACAACCAACGCATTTTTCACTCATTAATTTCCTCTATCTTTTTTATTTTCTCATAAGTTTCCGGATAATGTTTTTTTAATCTTTTCAGAACTTTCGTTTCCATTTTTCGATTAATTCTTGTATACCATTTTTCTATCTTTTTCTTGATGGGTTTTACAAGAATACAAGGAATACCTACTCGTGAAGAACCAAGTACATCAGTCATTATTTGATCACCTATTGAAATTATTTCATGATGATCATAGTTTTTTAACTTCTTCAATGCTTTTTTATAACCTTTTTTTAAAGGTTTCAAAGCTGAGTATATATAATCACAATTAACTTTCTCTGCGAATCTCTTGACACGGTTTTGTTTATTATTAGAAATAATAATAACTTGTAACCCAATTGTTTTAATTTTCTTAAATAACTCAATGTGAATAGGCTTAGCATCAAATTCATCATATGGAATTAAGGTGTTATCCAAATCTATCAGTATTATTCTTCTGCCATTTTCATATAATTTATTATAATCAATATCAAAAACAGTCCTAAAACAAGCATTTGGTACAAAGTTTGAAATTTTAAATAAATAATGTATCATAATACCTCCATTATTATTATAACATATTTTATTAATATTAAAAGGAGACAAAATGATTAATTTATTACTATGGTTATTTTTACCCCTTTTTGGTAGTGTTAATTCGGAAAGTTATCCTGAAGTATTATCCCCCGAAGAGGAACAAAAACATTTACTGCTTTGGCGCCAAGGTGATGAAAATTCTCGAAACATTCTGATTGAACATAATTTACGCTTAGTTGCTCATATTGTAAAGAAGTTCAGTAATACACGCGAAGATAAAGATGATTTATTATCCATTGGTGCCTTTGGCTTAATTAAAGCTGTTGATACATACAATTTTGATGCTCCAACAAAACTAGCTACTTATGCTTCACGTTGTATTGAAAACGAAATACTAATGTATTTACGCTCCTCAAAAAGAAAAAAGCAAACAACTTGGTTATACTCATCAATTGGGCAAGACAAAGAAGGTAATGAAATTCGCCTTTGTGATGTAATTGAAGATCCACAAATGTCAGTTAGTGATAGAATTCTCTATGATGAAAACAAAAACCGCATTTTAAAAGCTTTAGAAATATTAAATGAACGCGAATTAGATATAATATCACGTCGCTTTGGATTAAACAATCAAAATGTTGAAACGCAGCGAGAAATTGCGAAATCATTAAATATCTCACGGAGTTATGTATCGCGAATTGAAAAACGCGCTTTAACTAAAATTTATCTCCAACTAAAAAAACAATAACAAACAAACGAGCGTTGACTATGTCAACGCTCTAAATCATTCCCTGGTTATAATATAAGCGCAGAATAATTCTTTGCAGCTAATATATCTTCTTCATTCCAAGTTGAAACTTGAACTTCGCCAATATGTAATTTTTCTAATAATATTAAGCATAATCGTGATTGACCAATACCACCACCAATGGTAAGTGGTAATTCATTATTAATAATGGCTTTATGAAAAGGTAAAATTTGCCTATCTAAACAATTGGAAATTTCTAATTGCCTTAATATTGCCTTTTGGTCAACTCTAATTCCCATCGAAGATAATTCCACAGCCATATCTAAAAGTGGATAATACACTAAAATATCACCGTTTAAACCCCAATCATCATAATCGGGAGCTCTATTATCATGTGGTAAACCATTACTTAATTTATCACCAATTCCAATTATAAAGACTGTTTTCTTTTCCCGACAAATCGCATTTTCTCGCTCTTTCGGAGAAAAATCAGGATACATCTTTAATAAATCTTCACTTGTGATGAAATACACATCACGTTCAACTTCAAAACTTAACAAGGGAAAAGTTTGCTTTAACAGATCATTTGTATCAGCAAGACAATTAATAATATTTATAACTACTGCCTTTAAATAAGCAATTGATCGCTCATTAATATTAATGACTTTTTCCCAGTCCCATTGATCAACATATATAGAATGGAGATTGTCTGTTTCTTCCTCTGGACGAATGGCATTCATATCAGTGTATATTCCCATACCTTCTGAAAATTGATATTTTCCTAAAGCAAATCTTTTCCACTTTGCTAGTGATTGAACTATTTCAACTTCTTTATTTAGTTTCGGAAGTTTAAAACATACTGGTTTTTCGATTCCATTTAAATTATCATTTAATCCAGTACCGGGTTCAACAAACAAAGGTGCTGAGACTCGTGTAAGTTTTAAGGAATCAGCAAGTTTTCTTTCAAATGAATCTTTAACGAGTTTAATTGCCTTTTGAGTTTCAATAATTGATAATTTTAATCTACATAGAAAAAGATTTGACCTTTTTGAAAAAAGTCCTTATCTTTCTTTGGCTAATCTAAAACTTAAAGAGAATTTCATCTCTTTTATTTTGTATCATTAAGTATCTTGCAAGACAAAAAAGATAATCACTTAATCGGTTGATGTATATTAGCACTTGTTCACAAATCTCACTCTCGTCATTTAATCTGCAAAGTTGTCTTTCTGTCCTGCGACATATTGTTCTACATATATGGATATGTGATGATATATAATAACCTGTTGGCAATACAAAAGATTTGAGTTTAGGTAGCTTTGCTTCCATTTCATCTATTGATTTCTCAATATTTTGAATATCCTCTCTCCTGCTAAGCCACATTTTATTGCATATCTCTTCTTGTTCTTCTTTGGTTTCAGAAGATGATGCCACTATACTTTGAATTTTAAAAAGGATATTGATGTTTTTAAGGAGTTCTACACATATAGGATTATTTTCTGCTTCAATTAAAGTCTTTCCCTTTTTTCTATCTCTTTTGATAATAAGATCTCTGATTAATCCTAAATGGGAATTGAGTTCGTCTAATGTTCCATAGCTCTCCACTCTTATGGAATATTTTTTAACCCTTTTGCCTCCTATTAAAGAGGTTGTTCCTTTATCTCCTGTTTTGGTGTATATCATTACATGTATCTTTCAACCGATTTTATTTCTGGTAACTCTTCTATGACGGCTTGCTCTACTCCTTGTTTAAGTGTCATCATTGCATGCGGACAACTTCCACAATGCCCTTGTAATTCTACATACACTACCTTATCATCTGTCAATTTTACAAATCGTAAATCGCCTCCGTCATTTTGAAGATATGGTCTTATCTTATTTAGAACTTCTTTTACTTTTATTTCTAATTCTTCTTTTTCTTTTGGTGTCATATTACTTTAATTTATTATTTATTTTTGTTGCTAAGCTCATAAAGTGTTGGGCTTCCAAACTATCATTATCCAAACTTATTGGGTTACCTGAGTCGTTAGTTAAGGAAATGTCTTCTGTGATTGGTATTTGTTCTAATAGTTCAAGATTAAGTTCTTTTGCAAGTTTTTTTGTGCCTTCTTTACCAAATATATAGTATTTGTTATTTGGAAGTTCTTTTGGAGTGAAGTATGCCATATTTTCCACTAATCCCAGTATTTCTACATTTACATCTTTATTTTGGAACATATTTATTGCCCTTCTTACGTCTGCAATTGCAAGTTCTTGTGGTGTTGAAACAAAGAGTACGGCATTAAGATAAAATTCTTTTGCAATAGTTATTTGAATATCGCCTGTTCCTGGTGGCATATCAAATATAAGATAGTCCAATTCACCCCAAAGAGTTTCTGAGAGCAGTTGTGTTATGGCATTTGAAGCCATTACTCCTCTCCAAATTAATGCCGAAGGCTTTTCTACAAAGAATCCTATTGAAATTAACTTTACTCCAAACTTTTCTATGGGTTCAAAATAAAATTTTTCATCAATTTCTTTTCCTATAATTTCTTGGTTCTCTATATTGAAAAGGGTTGGAATTGAAGGTCCATATATATCAACGTCTGCTAATCCGACTTTAAATCCTTTCTTTGCAAGTGAGATTGCTAAATTGACTGCAACAGTTGATTTGCCCACTCCTCCTTTTCCACTACCTACTGCAACTAAATGTTTAATTTTGGAGATGGATTTCTTTATTTTTTCCTCTTTTTCTTTCTTTTTTTCAAATATATTCACTGAGTTGTCTCCTATTTTTCTTCGTCTTCATCCTCATCATCGTCATCCTCATCATCTTCTTCGTTAATGTCGCTATTGGAATAGTCTCCATGCACCAAAACAAAGGTATCTTTCCCCTGCTTATCTTCTTCCTCCTCCTCTTCTCTTTCCTCTGGAGCATCAAATTCAACTCCTTTTGAGGCCTTCAATATTTCTTTATCAAACTCCTCTTCTGTAAGTTTGGCATCAACCTTTACATCCACCTTCACCATGTATATTGTATCCTCTGTTTCAAAAGGGACAACATATATAACTTCCGATGATGGTTTTGTGATTTTCTGTAATTTTGCTGTGTATCCTTCTGGATATGCTTCACTAAAAAGCATCATTTGCTCTGGCGTTAATTTAGCGAAGCTAATAATAATTCTTTTCTTAGTTTCTTTTACTTTTGGTTTCATATATACTGCAAAAAATAATTTGCAATATTAACAACTTTTCTTAATACAAAAAGTATTTAGTGTATATTTTTATTGAAAAAGATTATTTTGAAGATTATTTTCTAAGTATTTCTACACATCCAACTCTTGTTTCTACCTTTTCTAAATGACTGTATTCTAATTTATAGAAATAAGTTCCTGCTGGCAAGTTCTGACCATTAAAATTATTTTTATATCCTGTATAACGTGCAATAGTATTTCCTGTTCTATCAAATATTATTAGATTATTTTGAGGATATTTCTCTATATTTATTATCTCAAAATAGTCATTTATTCCATCACCATTTGGAGTAAATACATTTGGAATTATTATTGAAGGAAGAATATTTTCACCTGAGTTATGTTTTTCTTTTTCAGCAGTATTAGAATATGGTGATATATGTTGCGGAGTTATAGTTTTTTGGTTTGAAATACTACTTTCTATTGGTTTTATAATATTTGGTGAACTTGGAGCTATAGTTTGAAGCCTTTGCTCCACAACTTCGTATTCGTTGTGTTCAAATACCTGTTCTATTTCTTTTGAATTGGAAGATTTTTTAACGGATTGGTTTGTGTTTTGAGGAATTTCTACATGGTCTTCAACAGGATTTGTATAGATTTGTTCTGAAATTGGAGAGCTGGATGTTGGAGCTTGGATATGATTGGTTGATATTGGCGTTGGGTTTAAGCTATTTGTGGCATCGTCGCTAACAAATAAATATGTTGCTGTACCAACTATTCCTATTGCTCCAATAATAGTAACTGCTTTTATAATTACAGAGGAACTAACCTTCGAAGTTACTGCTTTATTCAAACTATTTCCTAAACTACTTTCCATTCCAGTAGTTGCTCCGCTTTGTAATTGGGCATCAATTTTATCCCAAATATCTGGTGCCTCTACCTGATGGTTTTGTAATTTGCTAAATATTTTATCTATATCGTTCATCTGATGCTATTTTTTCTAATTCTTCTCTTAATATTTTTCTTGCTTTATATAGATTTGATTTTATACTATTGGTAGTGATATTGAGTTCTTCGCTTATTTCCTTATGACTATATTGGTCTAATGCTGACATATTAAAAACTAATCGTAGGGCAGGAGGCAGTTTTTGCACACATTCAATAAGCTGTTCTTCTGAAAATGCAAATCTTGTATTCACTGGCTTAGTATTTAAATCTTCTTTTTCATCATTATATTGTTCTAAATGGATATGTGGTTTATTAATTCTATATTGATTAATGGAATTATTAATAATTATCTTTCTCATCCATGACTCAAATGCTGCTGGTCTAAAATCATTCTTTACTTCAAATAAATCTATCTTACTAAATATTCTCAACCAACCAGTCATTAACATATCTTCGGCCTCTGCACTACTTGTAGAATACCGCAAACATATTGCATAAAGCATATCTTTATAGCACTTAAATAGCTCATGCTGTGCTTGGGAGTTATTCTTTTTGCAAAGATTTACAAGCTTTTTTAAGTCATTAGGTCTTTCCATAAATCCTCTTACAACCATAATAACAACCAAAAATCAAAAAAAGTAAGCATCAAGAGTAATTTTTTTATTTTATCACTACCATCTTTTCTCTTAAAATAACTTGTTTGTCATTAGAAATCACATTAATAATGTATATTCCCGAAGATAAATTAATATTATCTATTTGTTTATTTTTTATTCCCCTATTAATAATATTTGAATAGACAATTTTACCACTATAATCTAAAATTGTAAGATTTACATCCTTATTTAAATTATGAAACTCTATGTTTAACTTATCTTTAACTGGGTTAGGATATATATTCATTGAAGTTTCTGTATTTTGGGAAATATCATCTAAACCTATAATATTAACATCACCTATTGCCATAATATAATCGCCTTCCCACAAAGCATTTAAAGTAAGATAGCCCGATGTATTATTAGTTCGTGTTGTTTTAACTGCAATCCAATCAGTTTCTTGATTGGGTCTATAAAGCAAGATAAGAGAATCCAAAGAATTGTATTTACTAATTAAATCGTTATCAAAATTATTTGTTCCTGCAAGTATTCTAAAATGGAAATTACCTTCTATTTCGCAGTTATTTAAGCCCTCTGCTTCAATTGTCCAATAGTGTTTTCTACTAATTCTCTCTATTCCCGCAGGCAGAGGTTTACTTTCATTCTCTCCCACCCAATGAAGAGTTGTTCTCAGAAATACTGAATCAGGATTAGACTTAACGTTAGCATAGAAATAAGTATTTGGAAACTCTACATAGGAGGAAGTAGTATCAATTATTTTATAGTTATCTAAGGTTGCATCAGCAATTTCTTCTTCAAGGTCTATAAAACAATTTATAGGCAAAATGCTTAGTTCTATTGTTTGTGTTGTACTTTCTCCATTGAAACTAATAATTCTTTTCTCTTTATTCCAGTTGGCATCAATAAATGTTACTGGAACCCTGCTTGTATTGCACCCTCCATTAACATTTGCAATAGTTCTTTGATTGATTTTTATGGTTGCATTATTACCTTCAAAGGATTTGTGTGCTATTGAATAATGGTTATAACCACTATCCAAAACATAGAAATTAAAGAAATCAGTCAAATCAATATTAGTTGCCGTTGATAAAAAGTCTCTCATTTGAAAAGTATTAATTACATCATATCCATAAGTATTTAGCATTTGTCTTACAGCTGGATAAAAAATACTATCACCTAAATAACCTTTTAGGGTGTGAACAACAGCAGATCCCTTTCTATATGTTGTTGTGGAATACACATCAGTTCCCGTTACTCCATATAAAATTCTATAACCCTCATCTTTTGGCAGACGGTTAATAACCATTTCCATATTGTTTCTGAAATATTTTTTTGCATAATTAGTTCCATAATGAGCCTCAAATGATAAATTCTCTGACCAAGAAGTCCAACCTTCCTTTATCCACATATCAAGCTCTGAGACACCTCCCATATAGTTACCAAACCAACTATGCCCCAATTCGTGAACAATATTACTATTATTTGCATCTCCTTGCCCAATTGCAGCACTACGAGCCAAACTAATATTGTCCACATGCTCCATGCTTCCTAATGGTGTTACACAATAACCTACCCTATTGAAACGAAACTCCCCAAACTTATTTTCCAAATTATGAAAAGCATCTTTAATTAAACCTATCTTTCCTCTTACTGCATTAGTATCAGCAGCAAAAGAATAGATTTGTAAAGGGAAATTTTGAGCTATTCCAATAAGAGTATCAGCAACCAAACAATAGTCTGCAATGGTAACTGCAACCAAATATGGAGCAATTCTTTGAGGAATACGCCAATGCCAACAAGAAGAGGAATCGGAAATAGAAGAAATGCTATCTAACAAGCCACCACAGATTGCTTTTCTTGAACTTTGGGTAGTAATATTTAGATTAAAGAAAGCCTTATCACTAAACAAATCTTGTGCAGGGAACCAACTCCTTGCAAAGGAATGTTGAGGGTCCATAATGGCTACATTCAAAGAATAGATTATATCAGGGTTATAATGTATTCCACCCCAACCATAAAGCTCCATAACCTGAGAACCATTATACCAAACGCATATATCTACAATATCATTATTCTGAACATTACTTGGAATAGTTATGCTGATATTAGGAGTATTATAATAGTATATGGCAGGAAAACCATTGACATAAATAGAATCAATTTGGTGATTTAGAAGGCTAAGTTTTATTATATAATTGATTGGATTAATAACTTTTGCCTTAACAATACAATATCCTTTATGTTTATTTTTGATAGTATTATTAATATCCAAATTAATATCATAATGCTGAATGTCAATTGAATCGGTTTGAGCATTTATCTGAATTGCTAAAAAGCATATTGCTAAAAAAAGGAGTAATTTCTTCATTGTCTTTTGAATTTCTTTTGATTTAATTATAATTTTTGTTTTGCAAATATAATACTTAATGTTTTACATTTACCAAAAAATATTTTGAGAAAAAACAAATCCAATGAAGCTTTCTCAGGGAAAGTGTTTATTAAGCTAAATTTATCTCTTGAAAAAAGCAAAATGAAACTAAGTTTTAATTTTTTGTCTTCTGAAGATATTTTTTTGTCTTCTGAAGATAATTTTTTTTCTTCTGAATTCATTTTTGATTAATTTCATATGCTTTCATTCTATTTATAACCAAACATTAGAAAATTATCTGAAAATTAAATTTTGTGAAATTAAGTGTACATTAAAATATTTATCATTACTAAGGAATAAATTTCAATGTAAGTAATTTGTTATTCAAAGACAGAGATATAATATCTCTACAACTCATCAGCAAGAAAGACATATATAAATAAAAAACGCCATACCCTTAAAACAAGAAATATGGCGTAAAAAAGTTATTATTCTTAGTGACTAAGCTGGGATTCGAACCCAGGACCCCATCCTTAAAAGGGATGTGCTCTACCGACTGAGCTACTTAGTCGTTTGTTTTGCGTGTGCAAAGGTAAAACTTTTTTCCATTCTGACAAATCATTTGATAATATTTTATCAACTTTTTGGCACAATCAACTTTTAATCAAAGAAATAATTGAGTAACTAAAATGGCTTAAAAAATAAATTTACTTAAAACTTGTTCAAATAAAAAATAATATATATTATTGCAAAATCATAATTAATGAGTATTTATCAACATTAGTTTTAGAATTTTAATTGATTTGTTTTCTTTTAAAGAAGACTTTAAAAAAGAGCTTAATTATTAAATAATAGTGTTATGGATTTAGAAATTAATTTAAAGAAAGGTATTGGCAAATTAGAGTTTGGTTTATCTATTGAAGACGTAATTAAGGAAATTGGCTCTCCAAGCGATGTAGAGGAGTTGGGAGAAGATATTGATCGCCCTACAACAATCCTGCATTATGACCAATTGGGTTTGAGTTTATTTTTTGAAATTAGTGCCTGCACCAAATTATCTTGCATAGATTTAGATAGCAAGAATGCCATTTTGTTTGGAAAGAAAATTATTGGTTCTTGCTCAAAGGATATCGAGGAGTTAATGGAAAAGAATAAAATTTCTAATGTAACCAAAGAGAAAGAAGATTGGGGAGAATTGCGAATTTCGTTTGAGGATTATAGCATAGACTTTTATTTTATTGATGATGAATTAGTGTCTGTTACCTTTGGAAAATAAGTCTATTCCAATTTTTCCTTGTTTTTTCTTTCCAAATATTGAATACTTCCAATATTTGAATGGTTTTGATAATGTTTTAATTGAAACCTGCGAAACTTTTCCCAAGCAAACCTTTCGCAACAGAACGTATATATTTTCTGCAAATGGAGTATTGAGTTTGAATATCCCTATTATTAAGAATACAAATTTAAGAGAAAAAACCTCTGAGGTTAGGATTTGCTATAAGGATAATTGGAACATAAAATCATATAGAGCCATTACTTCATCTTATGGAAGGAGTCCTTACTTTGAATTTTTTGAAGAGGATATAAAATATTTCTTCATGAAAAAATATGACAAGCTATTAGATTTGAATATGGATATTCTACTCTATTTTAATAATATCTTTAAGATTAATGCTAATATTCGGATGACTAATTTTTATGTTAATTCAGAAAGTATTGAAAAAAAAGAATTAGATTTTAGGAATTACTTCCATACAAAAGAGTTGCTCAATAAAAATTCTGACAGTCAATTCGTAAAATATATTCAATGTTTTGAACAAAAACATGGCTTTATTGCAAACCTTTCTTGTTTAGATTTATTATTTAATATTGGGTTAGACAGCATATCGTACATAAAAAATACATCTAAATCTATCATTTAGAATAACTCTTTTACTATCTTTGCAAAATCATTAATATTATTTATATGACATTATTTTATTCTTTTTTAATTTCTTTCTTGGTTGTCTTCTTTATTATGCCTTTCTATATAAAGATTATGTTAAAGTATAGAATATTAGATAATGCTGGCGGAAGAAAAATACATAGTGGCAATAAAGTTAATATTGGAGGCAGTATTATTTATCTTGGGTTCTTAGTTGCTTACATTATCTCCCTACCTTTTCTTGCATCTTACGATGATATAGATTTAACTATTGTCTTTATATCTGTTATAACTTGTATGATTATCGTTGGGATTAGGGACGATATGAACTCTTTGAGTGCAAAAACGAAATTGGTTATTGAAGTAATATTAATTCTCTTTCTTTGCAGGATGGGATTAGTTATAGACAATTTATATGGTTTTTTAGGAATTTACGAATTACCTGTTTGGGTAAGTTATTGCATAACCATATTCTTTTATGTTGTTATTCTCAACACTTATAACTTGATTGATGGAATTGATGGTCAAGCCGCAACACAAGCTCTTATTAATTTCATCCCTTTACTTTTATTTTTTATTTTTATGGTTCCAGACATACGTTGCCAGGATATATTTGGCAGTGTATTCTTTTGGTCGCTTATATGTGTGGGTATAATTGGAGGATTGCTTGCTTTCTTGTATTTCAATTGGGAACCTTCAAAGGTATTTATGGGAGATACAGGCTCCATTTCTATTGGTATATTATTGGCTTCCGTTATGGTAGCAGCAATTAATTATAATGGTCACTTCGGTAAGGAAATTTCTATCTTTGGCTCGGAAATCAAATCTAATATAGGTGTTGTTGTGGTTTTATTTTTTCTCCCTTTGGCAGACACTTTAAGGGTTTTCTGTGCAAGATTAAATAAAAAGAAATCCCCCTTTTCGCCAGACAAATCACATATTCATCATTTTTTTATCCGAACAGGAGCTTCGCATAAAACGACAACCCTAACAACTCTTACTTTTTCAATAATAACATCAATAATTGGTATAGCCCTATCTACAATAGTTAATGATAATATTTTTATTCCTTTATTTGCAATTCTATTTTTTATATACGTGATAGTATTGCATTTAATTACTAAATCAAGGATAAAAACAATGAAAGCAAAAAAATTATGTCAGAAGAATTAAATCAAAATCCAAACGAAATAGTTGAGAATAACGAAGAAATTACAGAAAATAAAGAGGAAAGAATTGACGGTGAAGGAAAAACAAATTCAATTATCCGATTTGAAAATGCAACCATAACTCAGGGAAGAGTTGTTTTAAGTAATATTAACTTAGAAATAGCAAAAGGAGAATTTGTTTATTTAATTGGTAAAACAGGCTCTGGAAAGAGTTCGTTACTAAAAACAATCTATGCCGATATTCCCTTAACCTCAGGAATAGGAATGGTTTGCGATATGCCTCTTTTCAAGATAAAGAAGAAGAATATCCCTTTACTCAGACGCAAACTGGGGATAGTTTTTCAAGACTTTCAATTACTTCAAGACAGAAACATTTTTGATAATGTAGCTTTTGTGCTCAAAGCCATCGGTATTAAAGATAAAAACGAAATTCAGGATAAGGTTACACTTGCATTGGAAAGCGTTGGAATGGATCAAAGGAAGGATGAGATGCCATATAAACTTAGCGAAGGTGAAATGCAGAGGGTTGCAATTGCAAGAGCCATTGTTAATCAGCCTGAAATAATCATTGCAGACGAACCAACAGGTAATCTTGACCCAATTACTTCCGAAGAAATTGTAAAGCTATTATTGAAGATAAATCAAGAAAATAACACCTCAATACTTATGGTTACTCATGATTATTTGGTTGTTGATAAATTCCGATTTAGAGTTATCTGCTGCGAAGACGGGAAACTAATTGCTTAGACTTGCGAAATAGAAGGTCTGAATTGAGGTTTTTTTACAATATAGCAGTAGTATCCCAATTTATATGTATCTAATAGGCATAGATTAGGACGTTTACTACTAAGGTTTCTTTCAATTGATTTGGCAAATAGCCTAAAATACAAACTCATCAAAGGTCTTAAACCAAGCCTATTGACAATAAAATATGTCTTTACAAGTTTTATATCAAAGAAATCTTCTATCTTGTATTTATTATCAATTATCTTAACAAGATTTTCAATAGAATTTCTGGTGTTTTTCAAGAAATCGCCAGCCTCATAAAGCCCTAAATGAATGATAGGGTTCTTTATGATTTTGAACTTATAACCTTTCTGTTTCAATTCAATTCCAAAGGCTGTGTCTTCGTGTCCATAACCCACCATAGTTTCATCAAAACGAGTTGAATTAAAGACTTTCTTATTGATTAAAAAGTTATTAGTCATAAAACTCTTAGCATCGGTTCTATTACATAAGGATTCCCTTTTTTTTCCGTAGTTCCAATGGAGAAGATGCTTACATTTTATCTTTTCTCTTGCAGGATAAATCCGTCCTCCACAAACAATATCAGCATCATCTTTAAATTTCATATAAAGATTAAGATAATTCTTTGAGGCAATCTCTCCATCACAATCTAAAAATAATAGATAATTGTACTTAGAATCGTCAGCCATAAGATTTCTTATTGCAGCACGTCCATAATTTTTAGGGAGTTCTTTATAGATTACATTTGGTAAAGATGCCAATTCTTTATTATCATCATACTTATTAGGAGAAAAATCATCATAAACCAAAATCTCAAAATCAACACCTAACTCTGAGGCTTGTTTTTGAAGACATCTACATAGCTTAGAACAATTAAAATTATATGTAGGTATTAATATTGAAAGCATTATCTAAGATTCCTTAATAAATCAATAATTTTCTTTTCTTCCTCTTCCCAACAAAGCACTTGTTTAGCTTTCTTGCAATTTTCAGAATAAAGTTCTCTTTTGTTTTTATCGTTTAAAAGAGCATTAATCTGAGAAGCAATATTGCTCGGATTGTGATTAGTTAGGAACTCACATATATCAAACGCTTCAATAGTATGTTTTATTTCACTAAGAGGAGTAATAATTATTGGGATTTGAGCATGTATGTATTCAAATAGCTTATTGGGCAAGCTAATTGCATAGTTTTGATTGGTGTCTTTATCCAAAGAAAGACCTATTGTTGCATTAAAAGTGTATTGCATCATATCCTCAAAAGGTATTCTTGGGACAAAAGAAATCTTATTCCTAACTCCGAACTCTATGGATAAGGCTTTTAGGTCTTGATACACATCCCCATCGCCAATAATATACAAGTAGGCATCAACCCATTGCATACTCTCAATCAACTCTTCCATTCCTCTTTCAATATTGCAACCACCACCCTGCCAAATTAATATAGGCTTATCGGGCATATTCAAATCTGCCTTTGTTTTAGTCTTAGTTACAAAATCCTTCTTAGGACAATTTCTAACAATTATAGAATCTATATCATATTGATTTTTAAAATAGTCTTTGATAGGCTGACAAACAGTTATAACATTATTAAGATTTGGCAGTATCTTCCTTTCTAATTTCTTCCAAAACCACTTTGCGAATTTATTATATTTGAGTTCTGGGACTTCTGTAAAATGTTCGTGAGAGTCAAATACAAGTGGTTTGTTCCTAATTTTAGAAACAAGATAATTTGCCCAAAGAGTATCTAAATCATTAGCCCAAAGCAAATCCATTTTCTTGAAAAGGAGTTTAAAAAATAGCCTTAAATTAAAATCGGCATAAAATAGGAAACTCGAATAAAAGCATAGGTGCATTCGCAAGTAAGAGTAGGGCCTTGGATTCATTTGAGGACTATTACTTTTCAATCGCCCAATCAAACAGACCTCATAACCTGCCTTTACCAAAGTTCTGCAAGTTTTATCGACCCTATTATCTGTAACCAGGTCGTTACTAACCGAAACAAATACTTTTTTCATAATCTCTTAAAAACAAAAAAGACCTTCTTAGTTCAAAAAGGTCTTTCTAATAAAAGTGGTCCCACTTGGGCTCGAACCAAGGACCCCCTGATTATGAGTCAGATGCTCTAACCAACTGAGCTATGGGACCTCATCAAGAGCTTTAAAGCATATCTTGATTTAGGAGTGCAAAGATACAACAATTAGTAAAATCACCAAATAATTAAAAGAATTTATTTTGTTTTTTTGTTGTAACTCACCTATTCTAAGCATATTTATTAATATAATTAGGCTATTAAAAACTCGTTTTTATAGTAAAAAAATTAAAACTAAGTTTTAGAAAATTAGAATCAAGAGTTAGTAAATTAGAATCAAGAGTTAGTAAATTATCTTCTGAAAAGAATTTATTAAAACGAAGATTCAGTAAATTATCTTCTGAAAAAAATTTATTAAAATCAAGAGATAATTTGTTGGAATAAAGATTGGAAACATCGCATAATGTAGAGCGTAGGTTAAAGACAATATCTAAATCTCCTTAAAGCAAAAAGCCCATAATAAATTTCTATTATGGGCTTTTATTAGAGCTTAAATATATTTATATCTCTTTAACTAAAACCTCTGTTCTTCTATTTTCTTGATGTTGTTTTTCAGAGCATTCTACTCCGTTAGTACATTCATTAACCGGTTTAGTTTCGCCATAGCCCTTAGATATGATTCTATCTGCACTAATACCTTTACTTATTACGTATTTAACAGCTGAGGCTGCTCTTTTTTCAGATAGCTTCAAGTTATACTCATCACTTCCTCTTGAATCTGTATGAGAGCTTAACTCTATTTTGAGAGTAGGGTTCTCTTCCATAATTCTCACAAGTTTATCTAATTCTATTGCTGCATCAGGACGAATATCTGATTTATCAAAATCATAATATAGATTTTCAAGCACAAATTTATGTCCATCGGTTAGTTTTTCAAGTTCAATATCTTTATAGAACGAATTAGCTCTAAACTCTTTACTTATATTAAACTTAATTGTCCCTTCCCTATGAGCTTTTGCATGTGCAATTGTAGTATAATTCTGTCTCTTATCTATTTCATAAGCAAACCTACCTGCACTATCTGCAATTATGGTTTCTGTGTGCTTAGTGTCCTCATTTGTTATTTGCACCTGAGCATAAGGGATTATTGTTTTAGTATTACCTTCAACAACTCTTCCATAGAACATAATATTCTCTTTTAATGGAGCAATAGGAGTTTCTTTTTCTGGTATTATGGTTTCTATATAAATAGTGTCTTGTTTATTTAATTCCTCCTTGATAATGATTGGGTCTATCTGTTTTTCAATCACATGTACAGTATCTACTCTTAATTGATAGATAGTATCTCTGATGTAAATAGTGTCGCATGGTGGGATTTGGATTTGATCCTCAGCAGGATAAATTTCTTCTGGTGCGGCCTTACCTAATCTTATTCTTAATCCGACCTTTACTCCGTAAGCTAAGAGGTGTATATTATCTGTTCTATCGGAATTCATCAAGCCATTATACTTTATACCTTTACCTACGTACCATTCGTTATAACCTGAATGATATGGGTTATTAGCAATCATTAATGGATCATTGTCTTCTTTTTCTTTGATATTATTCAAACCATAGTCAAAATAAGCCCCCAATGAAAAGGATAGCCTTTTGTTTATCTTATATAAATAGCCTATTTCTGCTGTTGCAGCATAGCTTGTTTTAACTCTTGCATTTCCTTTCCAACCCAAAGCTTCGTTGGGGTTATGTATTTTTCCATATCCGTGTTGAGGGACTTGTGGGTCGCTTGTTCCTCCTGCTGCTACTTCCATGTGCCAATCGGGATAGTAGCCTGAAATGTTTAGTCTTTCATCTGAAGTATTCTCTCCATCTAAAACCTTATATGTTGTGGAAATAACAGGAATTTGAACCTTAGCTCCTATTCCATAATACATAGCATGACGAAAAGTTTTGCCTAATTTATGTTGAAAGATAAACATAAAAGGAACGTTGAATGTGTAACCTTGTTGCAATTCTTCCCAATTTTGCAATCTTGCTCTAAGATTAAAAGGCATATTAGGATTAGCTGGATTAAAGTCGTCATCTATTTGGTCGCCCAAGTCGTAGTATCTTTCTTTCTTAAAACTTTCATTATAGCCTCCAATGGTTGCAAAATAAGATATTTCAACACCTGTTGAAATCCCAAAATAAGGAGTAAAGAAATACATATAACCTATACCTGCACTATAACCCAAGCCTAATTTACTAAAACCATCAGAACTTATACCCATAGGGCTATACTTAAATCCTTGGAAACCTAAGTTTCCTGAAATAGTAAAATAAGACCCTTTGTCTTGTGAAAGAACTGCTGTTTGTATTAAAAGCAATAGCAGTATTAATGTTATTCTTTTCATAATAGCTTTAATTTTTAATTATCAAAGGAACTGATTCTATTAAATTATCTGTTGAAACTCTTACCACATAAGTTCCCATTATCATATTTGCTTTTATAGTAGCCTTAGAGCCTTTACCTTTTTGGTTATGTATTTTTCTGCCTATGGCATCAAAGATTTCTATTTGATAATCTCCTTCGTTTCCTTGAAGTTCTATATTTATAGTTTGACCAACTTCCCCTGGGTTAGGGTAAAGTTTGATTGTATAATTCTTATTGCTTTGATAGAACACAGGACAACTTTGCATTGTTGTGCCATTTGCATAAGCCGCTACAACATGGTAATAACCATTTAATCCATTAAGATCTGTGTAGTATTGTGAATTTCCATCTAATTTTATAGGCTCTCCGTCCTTATACCATTGGTAAGCTACAAATTCATCATTATGATTATCTACTGCGAGTACATCATCCCATTTTTCTTCTACATATAATGAAGACTCTCTTACTTCTACCTCAACACTAATAATTGGAATGCAACAACCTGTAACTTCAACATAGTAATCACCTACCAAACTTAAAGTAAATGGTTCGGTGTAATTAGGACTTGTTGCTCCTGGTATTGCTACTCCATTATGATACCATTGATAATGTAATTCTATACTATCAGAGGTCTGAACTTCTATGGTTAGATTAACCTCAGATAAGCTATCACATAAGCCATATTGAGATACCGGTTGTTTTACTACTACTGCTATTGATGAAACGGTAATATTTTTTGTTATTACATTTGCACACTCTCCTGCATTAGGAGTAAAGACATAAACCTTTGTTCCTTTTATAGATTTATTAATAATAGCTGGAGACCATGTTCCTTCAATTCCATTATCAGAAATTGTTGGTAAAACTTCGTCATTATCATCAATACAATAAATAGTATCAATAGAGAATATTGGAGCTATTGTGTCAGTAATAGTTACTAATATTGTTGCTCTTGCACTTTCACATGCATGCTCAGTTTGAGAAGCATAGTAATTAGTGTTATTAGTTAAAGGTGTGGCTAATGGCAATAAATTACCATTCACTATTGCATCGTACCATTTAATATTGCTTCCTATTACTACCAAGTCAGCTATTGTTGGGTTATCTAATACGCAGAATGTTTGATCTAAGGCTGTTGGAGGTAACACCATGTTAGGGTTACAAGGATCATTATCATCTGGGTCTCCATCACCTATTGTTACACCATCATCATCGCAATCTAAACTGCTATTATCTAATGTAAAGGATATTGATGATGCTGAACAACCATTATTATTTGCTGTTATGGTATAAGTAGTATTTACAACTAAGTTATTAACTACCCCATCTGCTCCTACTGTTGGTCCTGCTGGATTAAAGGTGTAGGTGTTTTCTGATGAGATATTACTTATTGTTACGCTTCCTGTTAAAAGGTCGCAGGTTGGTTGCACCACAACAAGAGTTGGTGCATCTACAACAATTACTTGAATTGTTACTATGTTTGAATTCTCAGTGCCTATTGCTCCATTGGTTACAACTGCCCTATAATAAGTTGTAATATTTAATGAAGGTAGGGATAGTGTTGATGAAGTTTCACCTAATATGTCTGAGAATGTAACACTATCTGTTGAAGATTGCCATTGGATTGTACCCATATAACCTGATAGTGTTAGATTATTAGGAATGTCTCCCTGACAAATAATTTGACTTGCAGAGGCTAATCCTGCTATATTTACAGTATCAACCGTTACTGCAAAGGCACATATTGCCATATTGCCACTTGTATCTATTACTGTCCAAGTAACATTAGTTGTTCCTATATTGAAGGATACACCATTAAGGGTTGAACCTGAGCCTATGGTTGCTCCTGTTAGAGCATAAGAAAAGACTAATTGAGATGGGCTTGTTGCATTATCTATTGCTGTAACATCCCATGTTATATCGTTGTGTGTGTATGTTCCTGTACTATCTGCAAAAACAACTGGACTGCCTATTGAAGTACAACTTATCTCTGTTGTATTTGGATCTTGGTCGTCGCCTCCTATTACTGGTGGAAGATTATCTAAAATTGTAACAGTAGATACACATGATATTTGATTGCCACATATATCTTCAGCAACTATTGTAATTAAATTATCTCCTATATTTGTTGCATTGAAGTTTGATTGCGATAATGAAACAATAATTTGAGTTGAATCGGTACAATTATCATTTAAACTAAATATCACATCCTCTTGGGAAATTGCTGCTTGTCCGTTTTGGTCTAAGTATATAGTTGTATTATTGCATAGTAAGTTTGGTGAAATGGTGTCAATAATTGTGAATGTTTGTTGTTGTGAAACGCTACAACCAAGAGAATCGGTAATTAAAACATCTACCGTATAGGTGTGATTACAGAAACCTGTTGTAACTTCACTGACTGTTGCTCTATTAGTTCCTGGGATAATATCTGCACCTGTCCAGCTATAAGTATAAGGAGGAACTCCTCCTGAAACATCAACACTAACCTCATAAGACCCCATAGAAGGGCAAGCCGTAGCTAATGGTAGGTTGAATGCATTTATAGTTGGTGGAGAGCTGACTTTAATGTAGCCAAGTTCTCTTACAGAATTACAGCTATTAATGGCAGATTGAATGGTTGAAAGATAGTAAATGCCCGGAGGCTTATTCCATATTATAGTAATGCTATCAGTTGTTTGAGGCAAAATGGTTTCATTGCCTGCTGTGTCGGTAAGAGTCCATTGATAGACAGAACCTACCTGCCCATCAACCCTATAATGACCGATGGCTCCAACACAAACATTGTCTATCTCATAAGCCTGCGAAAACACAGGATTAATAGCAACTATGCTTAGGAGTAAAACTGATAATATGTACTTTAATAATTTCATTTTAATAATTAATTCCTTTAATTTCTAATATCATTAAAAGGTTTAACATTAGTATTAGTATTAGTATTAGTGTTTTATATAAACGCTTGTTTTATTAGTAATATTTGTATTCATAGAGTGTTAAGGTGTGTATTTATAAATTGGTGAGTTAGTTGGATTAGGTTGAACTGTTAGTGTTACCGCACTTGCAGGATTCAAATTAGTTCCATTAGCATCGGTTATTTCCAAAACAGTGTAAGTTGTGGTTGTGGTAGGGTTTAAATCAATGGTATAGGTATTAGTTGTAATATTGGAGTAGATTTGCTCTATTTGAGTTGCTCCATCGTCAATTTGAAGTTTGAAAGTGAATGGTTGTGTTCCTGTAAATGTTAGAGTAAGAATAGAAGTATCTCCAACGCATATTGAAGCAGGGGCAAGAGACATTGATACATCAGCACCTGTTGGCAAGACTGTCATCTTTCCAACCTTTATATTGTTGGCACAAGTATCAATTGCTGTTACCTTATAGAAATAAGTGCCCGCTACATTCCATTGAACTACTACTTCATTAGAATCGTTTATTCCATTAACAAAATTTGCCTTAGTTAAAGGACAATTGCCCGGAGTTGTAGCAAGATTTATTCCATCTACACTATCATATAATTCCCATAAATAAGTGTTGCCCGGTTGTTGAACTACTCCCAAAGATGATGTTTGACCTACATACACAGTTTGTTGAGCCGTTGCATTATGCACAGCCAAGAGCGATAGAATTACTATCACTACTCTCAACAATAATATGTATTTTAGTCTATTCATTAACTTCTTTTCGCATTTATATATATAACTATACCACTATATCATATTTTCTAAACAATATGTTAATAGTATTTCTATACATTATATATATGGACAATTTTATCAATGTTTAATTATTTAATTCATTTTTATCTCTACACAGCTATCGCCTTATATCATATTTTTCTATACAATATCTTATAATATTTCCTATACATTATATATAAGAACAATTTTATCAAGGCTTACTCACTTTTATTTATATCTTTAATAACTTACTTTATATTAGATAATTAAATTTGTGTTTTATGTTGAATTGGGATGGACATTATTCTCCCACCTATATGCAAATAACTTTAAGATATTTCCATTATATTCGCATATTTTTCTATGCCCAGCATAGATAAATAGGTGATAAATCTTTTTTTGTGATATCATATAATCATAATAGTACAAGAATATTGTTCAAAACTAAAAACAATAAAACACGGAACAAATCTTTATTCTATTTTTTTAGAACAAAGTATTGGCCTACGCAATCTTACTTCTATTTTGCTAAAACTAAATATAATTTTGGTGAGGATTGGTTCTCGGCAGCAAAGAAACAAAGTCTTTGTTTTGGAGTGCCGAGAACCTGTCTCTACCTATATATATTTTTGTTTTATGAGAAAGTAAGTTTGCATACTATTATGCATTATAATGATGTTCCTGCTGTTGCAGTAACAGTAGGACGAGCTTGAATTGTTTGAAGTGATGCTTTTGCAAAAGCTGCTGCATCAGTACAATCAGTAGCAACGTCATTTATGTTTCCTGAATTTGTTGTAGCATCAGCCTCTAAGGTAACAGATTGTGCTGTGGTTGATTCATAAGTACCATTAGTAAGTTCTACTCTTACTACAACACATTGTTGTGCAACAAATCCTGAACCTGTCATATTTACAGAATACTCACCAGCAGTTTCAGTTGCTGCTGTCCAAGCTCCTGTTCCATCAGCACTTGTATGAACTGCCATTGTTTGACCTGTACCTAATGTTGTGTTTACTTTAAACTTTATTGCTGCTGCATCAGTGAAATTACCAGCTGCTATAACATAGTATAAATATGTTTTACCATAATCATATACCATTGTTGTTCCGTTGTATGTAGCCCCTGTTACTGTTGAAGGACATGGTGTTGGCTCAGAACCAGGAGTTGTTATTCCAAGAGTTGTTCCAGGAGTTGCACTTGTAGGGTCAGTAACTGCATATACATCAATAGCAAAGTTGTTTATGATGTCTATTTTGAACACCTTTAAATTGTTAGATGCACAAGGAGTGGTGATTTCATAATTCATTACTAAGAACACATCTCCTGATGTAGGCTTAGCCTCCCAAGTAATTTTAATATCACCTGTTCCGTTTACTGTATCATTATAGCCTGTTCCTGCTGCTAAAATAATGCTACCTGTTTCAGATTCTCTGTTGGTTGTAAGAACTCCACCTGAAATAAAGTTAGGATCTGTGGTAACAAACCATGTGTATGCACCACCTGTTGGAGAAACATTCACTGAATAAGTGTACTCTGTTCCAGGTATTGGGCTGTTTGGTGTACCTGTACAACTTAATGTTTGAATACCAGGACAAGTAATAGCTCCACCTAAATTTTGTCCGTTAAGGTTATTAGCTGTAAACATAGCCATAACCATTGCCATTGCAGTAATAACTGCTGAAATTTTAAACTTTCTCATTTTGTTTAAATTTTTGTTTGTTTGTAATTTGATTAATTAATTTGTTTATATATTATTGATTAGATAATATTCTATTTTTATTTTGTTTATTTTTCTTATGGTGCTGTTATTTTAGGTCGCGGTACTACTCGTATGATATAAGACATTGTTGATTTGTTACCATTACAATCTGTTACATCAATCTTAACCGTATAGTCTATATTTTGAAGTGAAGTGAGTGAGGACTCTTCCAATTGGATTGGATTGGCAGTTAAATAAGCTGCTGTGGGCAAACCCGTGCCGTGATAGTTGTTATACCTTGTGCCATCTTTCAATATCTCCCACTCTATGGTTGGAGTAGTACAAGTACAATTGTCTGTAAAGGTTGCATGAATATCACCTGCAACTACGGTATAGTAGTTTGGTATGGTTGCAAGATTATTTGGAGCTCCGGTGTTCCAAACAACATCGTAGTTATTGTCTAAACATTTTTCTAAATCTGGTTGAGGAGTTATGCTTGGCTTGGTTGAGTCTATTATTATTGTTGCTGAACCTGTTATTGTGCTTTGACAATTATTAGAATCGGTTACTTGAATATTTGCCGATGAATAGGTGGTGGTTGCACTTGGGCTTAGGGTTAGGATAATAGGGCTTGTGGAAGAGGTGTAGTCTGTTGAATTATATGTTACCTTATATGGCGGAGTGCCACCTGTGATTGCAACTGATATACTTACAGTTTCGCCAGGGCATACCTCTGCATGACTGCTGCTTATGGTTGCTTTAAGGGAATCAGGTTGATTAATAGTAATTATTGTTTCCTGTGCCTGTAAAGCAATAACGCTTAAAAATATCGTTATAAAAACTAATATCTTTGCCCTTACTTTCAATGTTATTCTCTTCATAAATTGCTATGGGTCTGTCTTCAATAGTCCCAATTTTCACGGGTGCAAAATTAATTCATTTATTAATAATGACAAATTAAGTTCTCTTAAAATAATTTTAAACTTCTAATTCATAAAAATAATAATTGATTATCAACACTTTAAGTGATGTTAAATTTTTGTTAAATTGCTTTTAAATTAAAATTTATTTAGCTTAAAACAAAGAAAAAAACTCTTTGGCATAGATTTTGTTATTATTTAATTGAACAAAATTTAAATTACTGCAGTACGAAATTTAGTTCAAAAAAATTATCATTTATTAATTTAAAATTTTAAGATTATGAGATTCGTAATTGTAAGAAGAAGAATTGCCGTAGGAACTACTCCCGGCATAAAGTACTTGGCAAGAATATTCAGAAACGAACCTATTGAGTTCGATAGAATTGCTGGGGAAATTGCAGACATCACCACCGTTAGCGAACCCGATATTATGGCGGTGTTAATGTCTTTGGAAAAAGTTATCAAACGCCACACAATTGATGGTACGACAGTTAAACTTGGAGCTCTCGGCTATTTCGAGCCGACCATCTCTGCCAAAGCTGTTGATACTCCTGATGAGGTTACGATAGATACCATTCGTAGTCTTGGTGTGAACTTTTGCCCTTCTGTGAAATTTAGGAAAGAGCTCAAGGATGCAAAAGCAAAATTTGTTAATTTGGATATCAAGGGACTTTATACCCCTGAGGAAGAAATAATTCCGTAAGGCGTTGTAGTTCAATAGGGAGAAACTAATCCCTATGGCAATGAAAAGGACCATTCATCAAGTTTGAATGGTCTTTTTTTATGATTAAAAAAACTTGTAATCTAATTGAAAAAAGTTCAAAGCCTATCAAAAAATATTTCAACGCCTATTAGAATTTTTTTAAACGGCGTTAGAAAAGATTCTAATAACTATTGAAATAAATTTAAACGGCGTTAGAAAGAATCCTAACGCTTATTAGAAAAAATCCTAATAGTTATTAGAAAAAATCCTAATAGGCGTTGAAATATTTTTCAATAGGCGTTGAAATATTTTTCAATAGGCGTTGAAATTATTTTCAATAGG